>Ga0075421_100004823_pt1 | contig 16270 bp, 9 predicted proteins | sample SoiMetdeltSBSDD5_FD_75292 | JGI IMG/M metagenome (GOLD analysis project Ga0075421, IMG submission 75292) | Bulk soil microbial communities from a Populus tree surrounding site in Tennessee, USA - Soil MetaG P. deltoides SBSDD5 | ecosystem: Environmental > Terrestrial > Soil > Tree plantation...
TCGCCCCGCGGAGCGGACGCGTGAGCCGGTGGCAATGGCGTCGCGACGACCGTCGGCGGAGCAGCAATCGGCGACGGTGTAGCCGCCGGCGGTGAGCCAGCGATTGGCGACGCGATCGGTTCGGACACGAGAGGCTCGGGCACGACCGCCGAGGCACCGGCCCCCGCCGTGGTTTCGACGGCGACCGCCCTGTCGACCGACGGTGCACCGTTGCTCGACGCGACGGCCGCCGGCAGTCGTTCATCCACGGGCAACCGCGGAGCGCTGACGACACTCTCACGATCGTCGTCCGCGCCGCGGGCCGACGGGGGTGCTGCCTCGAGCTGGCGAATCCGGTCCGCGAGCGCGAGAACCTCGCGGTCAGGTGGTAACTCCATCTCCTCGGAGAGGAGTACCTCGTAGACCCGCGCGTGTTTGAGGGCGCCGACGCGATCTCCCGCGCGGACGAGCGCCTCCATCAGTCGCAGCGTCGTTTTGCCGTCCAGCGGGTCGAGCGCGGCGAGCCGCCGCCACCATGACACCGCCCCATCGCCATCACCTCGCTCATCCGCTCCGCGAGCGAGGCGCTCAAGCAGCCGTGCATGATCGCGCGCGAGCGCGGTCCGTTCCGTGTCCATCCAGCGCTCGAACTCGGCCACACCGGGTAGGTGAAACCCTTCGAGGAACTGGCCTTGATAGGCCGTGGCCGCGCGCTCGAGGTCACCGGCGGAGAGCGCCGACGCGAACTCAGCGATATCCGTCCGCACCCACTCCGGCGAGAGAATGAGCTCGCGCGTGCCGACGATCGCGTCGTCGCTCCCTAGCTCGCGACGGACAGCGTAAAGCGCCTGGTTGAGTCCCTTTCGCGCACGCTCCTCCTCCGTGTCGGTCCAGAGGAGCGCGAGCAACCGATCGCGCGAAACGCCTCGAGGACCCGCGGCCGCGAGGACGGCGAGCAGCGCGAGTCGCCTCGGCTGCACGGCCGCTCCGGCGACGCGCACTCCGTCGCGCTCGACGTAAACCTGACCCAACGTGTGGAAGCGCAACACGATGGCGCTCCTGGGTCGCTCGCGGTGATTTCTTGATGACTGGGCCGTGTGATTGTACCGGTGCCTCAAACCGTCAACAAGGGCTCAGCCCGGAAAACGGCATGCTCTCCTCACAACACGAACAGCTCATTCAGGAGACCTGGAAGCGGTTTCAGCCCGTCGCGGCCGAACACGCCCGGTACTTCTACGACAAGCTGTACGAGCTCGACCCCGAGAGCCGGGCGCTGTTCGCATCCACCAATATGGACGAGCAGCGGCACCGCCTCATGGAGTCGATCGGGTATCTGATCAGCGAGATCGGCAATCCCGATGTGTTCGTCACCGAGCTCGTGGGGCTCGGGCGGCGTCATGCGGCCTACGGTGTGCGGGACAGCGACTACGACGCCGCGGGTGTGGCGCTGCTGTGGACGCTGGAGCAGGCGCTCGGCGCGGACTTCACGCCCGAAATCCGGGATGCCTGGAACGAGGCCTATCACGCGATGGCGTCGGTCATGCGGAGGGTATCGACGGTGACGACCGGGTCGCACAAGGCGATCTGATCCACGCCGGCGAGCCGCGGCCCGAGTTGCGGGGGCGGTGAGCGCCGGCGAGAATACCGCGAGTCGAACCGCATCATCCAGGACAGTTCGGCCACCGTATTCGGAGGTCCGCATGGCCACGGGTCGTGGGATGTCCCGCCGCGGGTTCGTCGGCGGAGTGGCGGGCGCGTTAGGCGCCATCGGTCTCGCCCCGTCCGCCGAGGCGTGGGCGCGACGAGCGCGGGTGGCAGGCGAGGTCGGGAGCTTCGGCCCCGAGGATGAGTACGACGCGTTCGCCAAGCTCGCGAACAACGAGAACCCCTACGGCCCGTCCGAAGCAGTGGTCAAGGCCATGATGCGGGCGATGAAGTACTCGAACCGCTACGGCTACCCCGACTCGGGCCTGACCGAGGAGCTCGCGAAGCACCACGGCGTGAAGCCCGAGAACATCCTGCTCGCGGCGGGGTCGGGCGAGATCCTGGACATCTGCTGCTCGACCTTCCTGCGTGACGGCAGACTGCTCGTGGGCTCCGATCCGTCGTACAACGTCCTCTACTCGCACGCCACGGGGATCAAAGCGGACATCGTCCGGGTGCCGCTGCTGGGGGACTACCGCCAGGACATCCCCGCGTTGATTCGCGCGACGCGCAAGAACTACCGCGACGTCGGGCTCCTGTACCTCTGCAACCCGAACAACCCCACCGGCCGGCTCGTGACGAAGGACGAGGTGCGACAGGTCTTGGACGGCATCCCGGAAGACGTGCCGGTGCTCATCGACGAGGCCTATCACCATTTCGTGGATGATCCGAGCTACGCGACGTCGGTGCCGTATGTGGTCGAGGGGCGTCAGGTGATCGTCGCGCGGACGTTCTCGAAGATCTCCGGTCTCGCCGGCATGCGGCTCGGCTACGCGCTCGCGCCGAGGAACCTGGTGCAGCGCATGCGCCCGTGGGGTACGGGGACCATCAACGCGCTGGTGCGCTACGGCGGGGTGGCGGCCTTGCGGGACACGGAGTCGCAGGCGTGGGTGAAGAAGGTGACGATCGACCTGCGGACCAAGACGACGCGGGATCTTGCCGCGTTAGGCTACGAGTCGATCCCGTCGGACGCGAACTTCTTCATGGTGAACGTCAGGCGCCCGGTTCAGCCACTGATCGACGAGTTCAAGAAGAAGGGCGTGCTGGTCGGTCGCCCATTCCCACCGCTCAACGAGCATCTCCGTGTCTCGGTCGGGACGGCCGACGAGATGGCGAGATTCATGGTGGCGTTCAAAGACGTCATGAGTAACAAGGCGGCAGCAAAGGCAAGCTGAACTACTGGAAGGGTTTTACGTCGCCCGCCTTGCGCCCGCGACGACAAGCACGGTGACGTTGTCGGTGCCGCCGCCAGCGAGGGCGTCATCGACGAGCGCGCGGGCCACCTGCTCCGCCGACGTTGCAGTGTGCATCCGCTCCGTGATCGCCTCATCGGACACGTGTTTCGTGAGGCCGTCGGTGCACAGCAACAACGCGTCGCCCCGGTGGAGCTCTGTGCGCGACACCTGCGGCGTGGTCTCGCTCCCTCCCAACGCGCTCGTGAGGACGTGCGCGAGTGGACTCCGCGCTGCGACGTCGGGTGGGAACGCACCCGCATCGACCAGGTCCTGCGCCATCGTCTGGTCCCGCGTGAGCTGGCGAAGGATGCCGCCGCGGTAGAGGTACAGACGGCTATCGCCGATATGCAGGATGTACAGCGTGGGCCAGACCGCGATGTACAGGGTGAGCGTCGTGGCAGCCGCGTGTTGGCCGGTCGCGTCAGCGCGCTCGACCACTGCGGCATGCGACGTCTGCGCCGCGTCCCGTAGCGACGCGAAGAACGCGTCCGGGTCGCTCTCATCGGCGGCGTAGAACGCGTTCATCGTCTCCTTCACGTACTCGGCGATCGTTTCGATGGCGGCGCGACTCGCGATCTCGCCGCCGTCGGACCCGCCGACACCGTCCGCGACCATCCCGAACGACGCGATCCGCTGACTTGGCAGCTCGAAGAGCTCAGGGTTGGGAAGGCTCGTCGCGCGAACGCGCGCGGTCTTGTGCAGCGTGGAGACGAGGTAGTGGTCCTGGTTGCTCGTCCGGAGCTTCCCGGGATGCGTGATCCCGAAGAACTCGAGCTCCTCGTCGCGCGGCTTGAGCATCGACGCGAGTGGTTGCTTCTGGGTCGGCGGTGATTGCGGCTGAGTCGCCGGTGTGGTCATGATCGGCTGGGTCTCACATCGCGAAGCTACCGACCTCCACGAAACCCGCAAGCATCCCGCTCGGCCACGCCGTGAGCTGTCTATTCGGCGTGGGCGTTTGCCTGGACATTCTGCCGCGTCCTCCATACCCCAGCCCGCCAGGACGAGCGAGCGTCGCGAACTCTACAGGGCGCCCTCGGCGCCACCTAGTGCGGGCGCGTTTGGCGAGACTCGCCGCCGCCGAACGGCGGTAGGAGCGAAGCCGTGCTGCCCCACGCGGACTACAGCATCGGACCAGTGGGCGCGTCGTACGAAGCGACGCGCCGGCGTTAACGGTACGCCGCCTCGTCTTCTCGCAGCCGCAGTCGCTGCTCGGGGGTCGGCATCGTGACGCCGTCGTAGATCTCGTCGAGCGTGAGCGAGACGCCGCCGAGCGGCTCGCAGGGGAGCGGGATCGTTCCCTGCTCCACGATGACTTCGCGGCGCCACACATCTCCGTCACGCCAGTACCGATCGACCCGCTGCTCCTCCTGGGCGATGATGAGATAGGTGCCGAGGCTCGGCACCCGTCTGTAAGTATCCAGCTTCTCGTGGCGGTCGATGCGTTCCGTGGACGGCGAGAGGACCTCGACAACAAGGCATGGTGCGTCCTCGACGCGCTCATCGCTCGGCTCGGGGCCGCACGCGGCCATGACGTCGGGGTAATAGATCACGCGACCCATATGGAGTTTCACATCGACTACGTGAACGCGGCACGGACCACCACGCGCGGCCGCGTGCAGGCGCGCGTGGACGTTTCCAACGATGGCGCTGTGGCGGCGGGTCGCGCCGCTCATCGCGTAGACCTCGCCCTCGACGTACTCGTGGCGGATCGGGCTCCGCTCCTCGAAGTCGAAGTACTCGTCGACGGTCATTGGACCGATGGGTTCCGGATGGGCCATGGCCGAGTATACGCTCGGCTCGGCCAGGCGTACAAGCCGAATTGAGACAGCAGCGGGCGCTAGCGAGCCGAGAACTCCTGATGGAGGATGCGGAGGAAGCGCTCGCGATTGTTGGGCCAGTCCTTGTCGTACTCGGCCGTGATGTTCGAGGCCAGCACCTGTTCGATAGTGCGCCGCGCCGCGATCTCGCGCCGCATCCGATCGCGCACCGTCACGAGCATGTCGTGATACGCCTGAAGCCGCGCCCGGTCGGCGAGCGGGCCGTGCCCGGGGATGATTTTCGTGGCGGCGTTGGTCATGCCTAACGCCTTCGCCGCGGCGCCAATGACGCCGTCGATCGATCCCCCGCTCGACCGGTCCACGAACGGGAAGCCGGCACTGACGAACAGGTCGCCCATGTGGACGACGTTCGCCTTCGTGAAGTGCACGATGGCGTCGCCGTCGGTGTGCGCCGGCGGGACGTGCGTCGCGACGACCGAGTCGCCGTTCAGGTGGAACGTCACTCCATCGGTAAAGGTCACGACGGGCAGCGCACCCCGGGAAGCGGCCGGTTCACGGCGGTTCAGCGCTTCAATGAACTGATCGGTGGACATCCGGCGCCGCACGTTGTCGTGCGCCACGAGCAGGGCACCCGCCTTGCCCATGTTCTCGTTGCCGCCCGTGTGGTCGAAATGCCAGTGCGTATTCAACACGAACCGCACCGGCTGCGGGGTGATGGCGCGGATCGCGGCCAGGATCTTCGGCGTGAGCGGCGCATACTGATCGTCGACGACGAACACCGCGTCGTCGCCAACCACCACCCCGATGTTCCCGCCCGCCCCGGCCAGCATGTGGACGCCACCAGCGAGATGCTGCGCGCGGACCTGGATCGTGTCGAAGTTCTGCGCGCTGAGCGCCGCAGGCACCGCTGCGAGCGCGAGGGCGAGGGTCGTGAGTGGTCTCATCGGTCGTTGTTCCGCACCACGCGCGGGAGCAAGGGGTTGAGATGCATGAACATGTTGTACTCCGACCACCCGGCCCGCACCGCAACCTCGTTTGGATGAATGGCCGGATCATCAGGCCCGACGAGCGTCGCGACATCGCCGGGCTTCACGGTCGACTCGGCGCCTAACGCGACAACAGTATGGCTTGCGCTCACCGTGCCGATGACCGGGTAGCGTCGACCGCCGATCACCACCTCGCCACCTTTCACGGCGCCACTTGGATAGCCGTCCACATGTCCCACCGGCAACGTGGCGATCCAGGTCGGCTCGGTCGCGGTCCAGCGACGGTGGTAGCTCACGCCCTCGCCGCGCTCGAGCCGCTCGACGCGCACCACCGGCGCCTCGAGCCGGTACGCGGCCCGCAGCTCGGCACGCTTGCGCGCCTCGTCCGAGACATAGCCGCCATACACGGCGAGGCCGGGGCGCACGGCCTCGAGGTGCGCGTCCGGGATGTGCCACACGGCGTGCGACGACGCGGCGTGCAGCGGGCCGACCGCGATGCCACGTCGGCGTGCGTCATCCGCGACCGCACGCAGCCGCCCGGACTGCATGCGGTCGAATTCGATATCCTCCGTCAACTCCGTGAGGATTCCGTGGACGCGAACAGCCGGCTCGCCTGCGAGCAAGCCTAACACATCGGTCACGCGCGCGAGCGGCACACCGAGCCGGTGCATCCCGGTGTCGACGTAGAGGTGGATGCCGACGGATCGGCCGCGACGACGTGCAACGCGCGCGAGCTCCGGAATGAGCGCGGCGTCGAGCGGCGTGACGTGCACGTCTCGCGTGATGATCGGCTCGACCTCCTTCGCGGTGAGGCCCGCCATCAGCAGCACGGGCTTCCGAACGCCGGCGTCGCGGAGCGCGAACGCCTCGTCCGTGCGGACCACGGCGATCCCCATCACCTCCGGCATGCGATCGAAGATCGGCCCCACGGCCGCGAGCCCGAGGCCGTACGCGTTGTTCTTGGCGACGACCAGGACTGGCTTGCCGCTCGTCAGGCGAGCGATCGTCTGCACGTTATGCCGGAGCGCTGCCGCATCAATCTCGAGCCAGGGCTCTGAGGCGCGCACCACGGGCCTTGCCTGCGACGGCGTGGCCGGCTCGAGCGATGGTGAGACGACCGTTGCGGCCCGCGCATCGATTCTGCCCACCGTCGCGGCGGATGCAGATGCCGCGAGAAACCTTCGTCGCGAGAGCGTCATGGCTCGAATCTGCAACACCGATCGCTGTCTGACGAGAGAGGTCATATCGGACCAAGCCCCGAAGCGCCACGACGCCCGCGTCCTATCCTGCGCGCGGGTACGGACCATGGCAGTGCAGTCACCGACGCGAAGGGTATGCGGATCGAGCGGATCGGACAGATGACAGCGGATCGGACCCGGGCCGGGACGATCCGTCGAATCCGTATACCCTCGTCGTTGGAGCTGGCGGCCCGAGCACTGCCGCCGACCTGCCACACATCAGCATGGGTGGCGAATCCGAGGACTGCTTGCGGGCCGACCGAGCTCGGTGCAGCTTCGGCCAGTCGTATCGCGGGACGCCCGTGTCGTTAGGGCAACGAGGTGTATCAGGCCCGCGAGCGATCCTGCAGGAGCAGTCCACATGAGACCTATCGTCGTGCTTCTCGGCGCCACATTGGCCATTGCCGCGTGCGCCGACCCCGTCGCCCCTCCCGCACCCGCGACGACCGCATCCGGAGCAGCGACCACTCCGCCCACCGCGACACCGAGCGTCGCTCCGACAAGTGCCCAGGCGCTGTTCGCGCGATTCGTGGCACTCGGCACCAGTAACAGCATGGGGGTGCAGGCGGCGGGCGTGTTCGCCGCCGGGCAGCGAGCCGCGTGGCCGGCGGAGCTCGCGCGTCGGGTCGGCGTCCCGTTCTCGCTGCCTCTTGTTCAGGATCCGGGATGCGGCCCGCCGCTCCTGCCGCCGCTCGTCGCGGACCTCGTGCTCGTCGGCGCGTTCGGCGACGACCTCGTGACCGGGGTCATGGAGTTCTGCATGCCGCTCCGCGACGGCGTGACGCTTCCGGCGAACAGTGTCGCCATCTCGGGCGCAAAGGTGCGCGACGCGCTCCGCACCACGCCGGAGATGGAGGCCGCGCGCGTTCCGAGAAAGGGCGAGCTCTACAGCCGCGTGCTTCTCCCCGGGCAGACCCAGGTGACGGCGATGCTCGCGCAGATGCCGACGTTCGTGTCGGTCGAGCTGGCGGCAAACGAGGTGCTGCCGGCCAGTACGGGCCGAGTCGAGGCGATGACGCCGTATGTGGACTGGGAGCGTGACTACGACGCGGTGCTCGCGGCCGTGAAGTCGACCGGCGCTGGCGCGGTGCTGGTGGGGCTGCCTAACAACGCTGCGAACTTCCCGAGCATTCGCCGCGCGCGTGAGTTCTTCAACGAGTGGCCGGCGCTCCTCACGCTTGGCATCACCGTGAGCATCAACTGCTATTTCAGCTCCAACCACCTCTTCATTCCGGGCTACCTGCTGACGCTCGTGTCGAAGACCCCAACGACGGCCACGTGCGCGAATGTGCCAGGTGCCGTGGACTACGTGCTGACGGCGAGCGACATCAATACGATCAACGCCCGCCTCGCGCAGATGAACACTCGCATCAGTGCGAAGGCGGCTGAGAACGGATATGCGTATTTCAGCCTCGAGGCGGTCTACGGGCTTCCGAAGCCCAAGCTGAGCGTGCTCGACCTGCTGTTCTCGAACAACCCCTTCGGGCCGAACATCAGCCTGGATGGCGTGCACCCGAGCGCCGCGGGCCAGGCCATCCTCGCGACCGCTGCTGCGCAGGCTATCAGTGTGAAGTACGGTGTCACGATTCCGTAGGCCGATTGTCGGGCTCGGGCAGACACTTACCTGATCGATTCACTTGATCTGGGCGAGCTGACCGAGCCCGCCAACCACAGCGTTCAGCCCGGATCCAACACCAGGGTATACGGATCGGACGGATCGGCCAGATCGAACGGATCTTTCTTCGGACAGCACGGCTCCCCACGCAACGAGTGAGAGCTGAAGGGGAACTACCTCGGGACGGAATGGCTTCCCGTGGTAGTTCCCCCTGTCATTTCGGCCTTGCGGGAGCAACTCGCCCGCACCGCATCGATCCGGTTGGAGCCGGTCGATCCGCTAAATCCGAATACCCCTGCCGTTCAAGGCCGCGAGCCGAGCTTTGGCCATCGCGATAAGGATTGGGCGAAGCATCGCATAGCTACGACACCGTGGGCTTCTGCAGTGTGACCTCCGGCAATCCGAGTCGCTTCAGCTCGGCGTTGAGCCTAACGAGATCATCCGCGAGCACCTTCGCCAGACGATCCGTCTCTACCTTTAGCTCGGCCGACAAGTCGTTGAAGATCGGCCGCGCCGCCCCGATTGGCTTCCCATCGCCGGTCGTGACCGTGCGGAGCAGCGTGGCCAGGCGGTTATTGATCTTGATCGGGAAGTTCAGAGGATCCTGACCGCTCTGGTTCCGGACCTGATAGATCGCCTCCTCCACCTGGGTCAGGTGCTTCGTCAGCGAGTCGGCGGCGCTCTTGAGCGCCGGGTCCTGCGATTTCGTCACGCGCTCGTCGGTCTGTCGCTTCAGGTCGCGAATGTTGATGACGGCCTGGTTCGCTTCGCTCACCTTGTCGCGAATCTGGATGGCGAGGTTGAACTGTTCCTGCAGGTCGGCAAGCGTCACGTCCGTGTAGAGCGGGTGTTTCCGGATCGTCACCGGCTGCGTGAGCGTCTTGCCGTCCACCGTTAGGCGGACGCGATAGCTACCGGGAACCGCGAGCGGGCCGTTCGTCGTCGCGCCCCAGAGGATCATCCCGGGGAACGTGGTCGCGGGCGCGTAGCGGAGGTCCCACATCTGCGTGTTGAGCCCGGCGGCCATCGACGGTCGGCTTTGCTGTCCGCCCCCACCACCGCCCCCGCCGCCGCCACCGACGCCGGGGCCGCGCGCGCTATCGGCGCGCGCGCTATCCGGACGCGCGCCAGTGTAGGTGCGGATCACCTTCCCCGCCCCGTCGAGAATGTCGATCGTCAGGCTGCGTGCCGGCTGCCTGAGCCAGTAACGGATCGCCACCTGCGACACGGGCCGCGTCGCCGCAGCGGGCGCGAACAGGTGTGGCTCCGTGGACGCCGCGATGCCCGGCGTGTACTGGCGAAGCGCTTCGAGGTTGTCCAGCACGTAGAAGCTCCGGCCGTGGGTGCCGAGCGCGATCGCGTTCGATTCGACGATGAGGTCGGAAATCGGCACGTCCGGCAGATTGAGCGAGAACGGCTGCCAGCTGTCGCCGTCATCGTACGATATGTAGACGCCGTGCTGTGCCCCGGCATAGAGCAGGCCTCGGCGCGTCGGGTCCTCGCGCACGACGTGCACGTAGTCGTTGGGCCGGATGCCGTTCACGATCTTCGTCCATGTCCGGCCGAAGTCGGTCGTGCGGTAGACGTAGGGCGCGACGTCGTTCAGCAACGGCCGCTTCACCGCCACGTACGCTCGGCCATCGTCGAACGCCGATGCGTCGATCTGACTCACGCGGCCGAACTCGGGCATGTCCTTCGGGGTGACGTTCGTCCACGTCTGCCCGCCGTCTCGCGTGACGTGAATGAGTCCGTCGTCGGAGCCCGCCCAGATCACATTCACGTTCTTCTTGCCCGGCCCTAACGCGAAAACGACGGCGTAGATCTCCGGGCCGTTCATGTCGCCGGTGATTGGCCCGCCAGAGTGGCCCATCGTCTTCGGGTCATGCCGCGTGAGGTCACCAGAGATCTTCGTCCATGTCTGGCCGCCGTTCGTCGTCTTCCACACGTGCTGCGACGACGTGTAGAGCACGTTCGGGTCGACTGGCGAGAAGATGATGGGATACGTCCACTGCCAGCGCTCCTTCACCTCGCTGGACGGCTCACCCTGGAACATGCGCGGGTATGGGTTCACCTCGCGCAGTTGCCCGGTACGCCGGTTGAAGCGCGTGAGGAAGCCGCCGTTGTTCGTGCCGCCATAGAAGACGTCCACGTCCCTCGGATCGGGCGCGATGTAGCCCGGCTCGCCACCGCCCACGACGTAGAGCGGGTTACCACCGCCGCCACCTCCTCCGCCACCGCCGCCACCGAACTGCAGCGCGCTCGACACACACGCGGTGCTGTTGTCCTGCTGTGAGCCGCAGACATGGAACGGGACGTGTTTCGTCGTCACGGCGTGATAGAACTGCGCGGTCGCAAAGTCCTGCGGGCTCCAGCCGCGTCCGCCCGCGGTGGAAATCGCGCCGCCGCCGTCGTTCCCGTTCACGAGGTGCTGTGGGTCGTCCGGATCGATCCAGAGATCGTGGTGATCGCCATGCGTCCCCTGCCCCACGTTCGTCAGGGTCTTCCCTGCGTCCGTGGACTTGAACAGCGACGTATTGAGCGCGTAGACGACGTCCTTGTTCTTGGGATCGGCAGTGATGTGCGTGTAGTAGAATGCGCGCTGCCGGATGCGCCGGTCACCGTTCACGAGCCGCCACGTCGCACCTGCGTCGTCCGAGCTGAAGAGCCCTCCGTTCTCGTTCTCGATGAGCGCGTACACACGGTTCGCGTCGGCACCCGACACCGCCACGCCGATGCGTCCCACGACTCCGCTCGGCAACCCGGGGCGCCGTGTGATCTCGGTCCACGTCTCGCCGCCGTCGGTGGATTTGAACAGCCCACTTCCCGGGCCGCCGCTCGACATCTGGTACTCCACGCGGTAGGCCTCCCATAACGCCGCGTAAAGCACATTCGGGTTCGAGGGGTCGATGGAGAGGTCGACGGCACCCGTCTTGTCATCCCGGTAGAGCACCTTGCGCCACGTCTTGCCACCGTCCGTCGTCTTGAAGACGCCGCGCTCCTCGTTAGGTGCCCCGTGGAAGCCGAAGACGGCCACCCACACGATGTCGGGGTTCGTCGGGTGGATTCGGATCCTGGAGATGTTCTGCTTGTTGCCGCCGTCGAAGCCGACCTGGCGCCACGTCTTGCCGGCGTCCGTGGATTTGTAGACGCCATCACCGGCCATGATGTTGCCGCGAATGCACGACTCGCCCATGCCGATGTAGACGACGTCGGGGTTGGACTCCGACACGGCGACTGCGCCGACGGACGCGCTCTTGATCTGTCCGTCGGTCACGGCAGCCCAGGTGTCACCGCCGTCGGTGGTCTTCCACAGCCCGCCGCCGGTGGCACCGAAGTACGCCTCCTTCGGCCGCCCCCGTACGCCGGTCGCCGCGATGGACCGACCGCCGCGATCGGGCCCAATGCTCCGCCACCGGTACGCCTTGAGAAGTGCCGAGTCGAGCGGAGCCGCGGCCGTGGTCGGCCGCCGCGGTGCGGCGCGGGTAGAATCGATGGTACTCGGCACGGCCGTCGTGGCCAGCGCGAGCATGGACATCGTGATTGCAACGCGTGTAGACGCCTGGAGCATTGGGTTCCTCCTCGAGTCGCGGAGATGGTAGCGCGACATCGGGACGAGTGGTAGGCGCTCGAGCCACCTTCCGGGTTGCCGGCGAACCCATGACGCAGATTCCGCAGATTTCCGCAGATAGCGCAGAAGTCCTTCAATGGAACTCAGTTTGCTGGCGCCACCAAGCTAGACGCGAGCTGCGCCTGAAAGCTCCCGCGTCGAGCGCGGGGATTGGGACACGGGTGCGTTCGATTGATGTGGTTGTTGTTCGCCTGACTAGTATCGTCAGCGTATGAGCAACGACAGCTCGCGTCAGAGTGGGTCACCGCCGCCGCAGGCGAATCCGTCCGCCAAGGTCCGCCGCCTTTCCACACGCTGAGATTTCACGAGCGATCATCGGCGCCCTCTTCGAAGTGCATGCCGAGCTCGGAGATGGGTTCCTCGAGCGCGTCTATGCAACACCCTCAGCGCCGAGCGGTCGCTGAGGGTGTTCGCGAGCTCGCGAGACCCATTCAGACTACGCGTTGAACTTCGGCGCAATCTGCGGAAACTCTGCGAAATCTGCGTTCTTGTTTCTTCCTTCCCTGCCCACGAACTCAACGCAGGACGAACGGCTCGTGACCGTTCACGTCGTGCGCGAGCCCCCAAGCGGCGACTTTGCGACCCAGCTCCAGACCAGCCTCGCCGTCGAACCAGTAGTGAATGCCGCCGTACACGCGGGACCACGCGGCTTCGACGGCGAGGGCGTCGAGATGAGCGCTCTCCGACGGGAACCGATCGGCGAGCACGCGCGCCATCCCTGCCGAAATCGCCGCATGGTTCGACGGATACGACGGGAAGTTGGGCAAGCCGATAGGCAATACGATCCCCGGGTCGGCCTGCGATGGACGGATCATCCAGTAGAAGTACTTGGCCTCGTGGGACGCCACGAGGGCGTCGTACGACACCATGTTCATCAGCGCCAACGTATGCGCCGTCTCGCGCTCGTTCAGGTGATAGCGCTCCGCGAGCGTTGCGGCCGCCTCGTTCCAGTAGCCGGGTGGCTGATGCGTACCAGCCGGCAGGTTCCAGAACACGGCTATGTCCCGCTGCTGCTGCGTCCGCGTGTCGGAGATCTGGCGCACCTCGGCGAGCGCGGCGTTGAATTCCGCTGAACCGAACGCAGGCGGTGGTGGCGGTCGGAACTGATCGCCCGAGGTAAGGAAATACGTCTTCGCCTGACCCACCATCGGACCCACAGGGGGCGTCGCACTGAACCACTTCCCCGGTCCCGTCGGGACCGTCCCCGTCCAAGGGGCAAAGAAGCCATCGGCCTGTGCGCGCGACACGATCTGCGCCGCGACTGCTCGGCCAATCGCTACGCCGGCCGCTTCGTCGGTGTGCTTGTCGCCGGGCCAGCCTTCCTGCGCCAGGAACTGGGTGAGCTGCGCTTCCAGCGCCGACGCCTCGGCCGGGTGGAGATAGCTCAGCGCAGCGACCGACGCGGCGCTGATGGCGGCATGAACCGACGGGTGAGTGCCGTGTTCGGACGACTTTTCCGCCGCGATCGCGGCGTTGTACTGCGCGACCGAGACGATCGCGTACCCGCGAATCGCCTGAAGCGCGTTGAAGCGGTAGGCAGCGACAAGGTGACGAGCCATCCCGTTCCAATAGACGGGAGCGTTGCTCTCCCAGAACTTCACCGCGTCGGCACGCGCGGCACTCGGCGCGACGGTAGGCTCGACCGTGAGCGGCTTGTCCGAGCATGCGGCGCCAGCGACGGCGGCCCACGAAATCAGTAATCTGCGTAACATGACGAATCTCCAGTCTTCGGATTGAGTGGGAGCCAGCAGGGTGGAACCGCGAGTGCGCGATCTTCTCACCCGACCCCACGCAATACGGCGAGAAAACCCATCATTTCGAGCCACGGGCCTCGGGCGCCGAACGTCGGTCTCTTCTGGAGTCGTCCCTCGGGCGTTGCGAGCCCCGGTTGCATGACCGCATGTTGCTCGCGGTAGGCACGGCCGTATCGACGCCGAGCGACCGTGAGCGAGCGGCACCGTACCGAGAGGCGCATGGCCGAAGCAGTCAACAGGCGGGGGATGGCCCCCTTGGGTGCGCCACGGGATGGGATAACGTGATCGCCCGTCGGACGATCGGCGGCTACATCCTCGAAGAAGAGCTCGGCCGAGGCGGTGCGGCGACGGTCTACCTCGCCACGGATGTGAAGCACCAGCGTTCCGTCGCGCTCAAGCTCCTGAACGCCGATGCCTCGTCGGCGCTTGGTGGCGAACGGTTCCGGCGGGAGATCGAAGTCGTCGCGAAGCTCCAGCACCCGCACATCCTGCCGCTCTACGACTCCGGCGAGGTCGATGGGCTGCTCTACTATGTGATGCCGCTCGTCACCGGTAAGACGCTCGGTGATCGGATCGCGCGCGAGGGGCCGTTACCACTCGCGGATGTGCGCCGGATCGTGAACGACGTGGCGGCGGCGCTCGACTACGCACACCGGCACGGGGTCGTCCACCGCGACGTGAAGCCGGCGAACATCCTCCTCGACGAGGAGCACGCGACCGTCGCCGACTTCGGCATCGCCCACCGCGCACTCGATGGCTCGGCGGATCGGCTCACCACTGTCGGGCTGATCATCGGGACGCCGACATACATGAGCCCCGAACAGTCGACGGGATCGCGCGATCTCGACGCGCGGTCGGACGTCTACGCCCTCGGGTGCGTCGTGTTCGAGATGCTAACGGGTGAGCCTCCATTCAGCGGGCCTACCATCACGGCGCTCGTGGCGCAGCACATCCAGGCACCCGTGCCGTCGGCAAGCAGCCTGCGACCGGAGGTGCCGGCCGCCGTCGACGACGTGCTCCGGAAAGCGCTCGCGAAGGAACCGGCAGATCGCTTCGCGACGACACGCGACTTCGCCGTGGCAATAGGTGAGGCGATGGACTCGCCAGGTATCGGACGAGCGACCACGGTGCCATCCGCGCCGGGGGCTCCGTCCGTACCACGGCATGCACGTCGTCGCTGGCGTGTTTCGATCGGGCTCGGAGCGGCTGTCGTCATCGCGGTCATGGCGTTCGCCGCCAGCCGCGCTACGGCGACGCGAGAGGAAGACGTTCCCTCGATCGCCGTGCTGCCGTTCACCAACATGAGCGACAGTCGCGACAACGAGTACTTCAGTGACGGTATCACGGAGGAGCTCACCGGCGCGCTGTCGCAGCTCGGCCGCTTTCGCGTCACGCCACGCACCACGGCCTTCGCGTACAAGGGACGCACGGGCGACATCCGTCGCATCGCCCGACAGCTTCGCGTTAGGCATGTGCTCGAGGGGAGTGTACGGCGTGGCGGCGACTCCGTTCGTATCAGGGTAACGCTCTTCGACGCCGAGAGTGGTGAGCAACTTCTCAACGAGACGTACAATGATGCCTTTGGCTCGATTCTGACGCTGCAAGCCAACATCGCCGCCCTCATCGCCGAGCGCCTGCAGCGACGCTTGCTGCCGGCAGAGAGCGCACAACTGATGGCGCGACATTCCGTGAAGCCCGAGGCGTACGAGCACTACCTCAAGGGCCGAAGCTTTTTCGACGAGCGGACGGCTTCGTCACTCACGAAGGCGCTTGGCCACTTTCAGCGGGCGCTCGAGATCGATCCGAATTACGCGCGTGCGCACGCCGGCCTCGCCGACACCTACAGCGTCCTGGCGTGGAGAGGCTACGCCGCACCCACCGAGCTCTTCGGACGCGCCAGGGAATCGGCCGTCCATGCGATGGCGCTCGACACCATGCTCGCGGAAACCCACCTCTCGCTCGGCATCATCCACACGTTCTTCACTTGGAACTGGGCCGCCGCCGACACCCAAACGGGCCTCGCGATCCAGAAGGACTCGACGCTCGCCCGTGCGTGGTTCTTCCGTACCTGGCATCTCTTCGCTGACGGCCGTTATGACGACGCGATGGCCTCGATCCAGCGCGCCCGGACGCTCGATCCGCTCTCGGTCGTCACGCACTCGCGCATTGGATCGCTGCTGTATTTCGAGCGGCGCTTTTCAGAGGCGGACTCAGTGGCACGGACGATCCTCCAGGACCACCCGGACGCGCAATTTGCCCAACTACTGCGCGCCCGGGCACTGGCTGCCCAAGAAAAATTCGACGAAGCCATCAAGGCATTACCGCCAGATAGCGTGATGCTCGGGTCGTACGA
>Ga0075421_100004825_pt1 | contig 16262 bp, 13 predicted proteins | sample SoiMetdeltSBSDD5_FD_75292 | JGI IMG/M metagenome (GOLD analysis project Ga0075421, IMG submission 75292) | Bulk soil microbial communities from a Populus tree surrounding site in Tennessee, USA - Soil MetaG P. deltoides SBSDD5 | ecosystem: Environmental > Terrestrial > Soil > Tree plantation...
GACCGTTTCTCCGGCGGCTTCGTCGATATCCTCGCCGCCGAGCAGACGCCCGACAATCCCAACTGGTATCAGGGCACGGCCGATGCCGTCCGGCAGGCAGCGCGACACCTCGTCCAGCACGAGGCGAAGTACGATCTGATTCTCGCTGGCGACCATCTCTACCGGATGAACTACGAAGAGCTGGTCGACGCGCATCGGCAGACGAAGGCCGACATCACGATTGCCGCCCAGCCCGTGGACATCGAGACGGCGACACAGATGGGCATCTTCCTCTTCGATCGCGACGGCGTCATCGTCGGCTTCGAGGAGAAGTTGAAGGAGCCACGGCTGCGCGGGATCGGCCGCAGCATTCCCGAGGGCGCGACGTTCGCCGAGCACAGCGACGAGCGCCCGTTCATGGCGTCGATGGGTGTCTACGTCTTTTCGCGCCGCGTGTTGACGGAGATGCTCGAGCGGGACGCCGGACACGATTTCGGACGCGAGCTCCTTCCGAACGCAATCGGGAAGTACAAGGTGCGCTCGTATCTCTATCGCGGCTACTGGGCAGACGTCGGCACCATCGAGTCGTTCTACGAGAACAACGTCATGCTCGGACGGCTCGACTCGCCCTTCCACTTCTGGGACAAGGAGCGTCCGATCTACACGCACCTGCGCCATCTTCCCGGTTCGCTGATCCCCAACGTTCACGCCAGAGACTCGCTGATCTCGGAGGGCTGCTATCTGGCCGGGTGCGATGTCGAAACGTCCGTCGTCGGCGTCCGCGCCGCGGTACGAGAGGGAACGCGGATTTCACGATCAGTGCTGCTCGGAGCGGACTTCTACGAGTACGGCGCGCCGCCCGATGGCCTGCCCGCGCTCGGGATCGGCAAGGACGTCGTGCTCGATCGCGTGATCATCGACAAGAACGCGCGCATCGGCGACGGCGCACGACTCGTCAACAAGCAGCACGTCGAGCATGCCGATGGCGACGGCTACTACATCCGCGGCGGCATCATCGTGGTGGCCAAAGGCGGGGTGATCAAACCTGGGACCGTTGTTTGATTCCCGATTTCCAGCTACCAACTACCAAGCCACTCCCAATTCCCAACTCCCAATGTTGTTGGGTTCTTGAGCGTTATTGGGAGTTGGGCGTTGGAGTGGCTTGGCAGTCGGGTTTTGGGAGTTGGCAGTTGAATCTAGTCAAGCGTCGGCAGTTCGATCTCGTCGACGATCAGCGCTGGTTCTGCAGCGGATTCGGGAACGAGCACGAGACCGAGTTGGCGTTCCAACGCCGCAAGAAAATTCACGGCATCCAACACCGGGACCGAAAGCAGGGTTCGCGGCAATGTTGCCGGTCCTTGATTCGACAGAACTGCGGCGCTCACAGGGTCCGGTGTCCATTCGAGGGTGAAATCGAACGTTCCGCTGAGACCGGTGCGATCAACCAAACGACGGTCGATCCTGATCTGACTGGTGTGATGCAGGTGCAACGCCCTGACCAGTTCCGCCATCGTGATACCGCGACCGATCAGACGGCCCGACGTGTGGGAGGAGACGCCACAAGGCGGCCATCCCCCCGCGTCCGCCCGGCAATCGACTTGTGAAGGCGTCAAGCGTGGACCAGGACTTCCCTGACCCGCCAGAGCGACCGCATAGATCGGGACATCCATCGACCCGCGATGCACCTTCAACTTGAATCGCTCGAACAGCAGCGACCGAAGCATCTCTCGAAGCTCGGTCTGCGTGGAACGCACCGGCGCCTTTGCGACGACGTCAAAACCATCGGAATCGACCCACCCTGGGAGGTCCCCTATGTTGATCCGGTCGGAACCGATTTCAGGGGCAAACGCAGACAACAGCAGCCCAAGCGCGGTCACGTTGGTGGCCACCACCAGCTCTAAACGGCCGTCGGGGCCCACGCCTGGTCTCCCGTCGGCATCGCCGCTGAAATACATCAGTGGCGTGCCGACACCTCCGTGCGGCTTGAGGGACGCCTCTGCGAAGGCAAACCCGGCGTGAGGCACCACGCTCTGCGACTGCGCCCTCAACGCACCGCCAATGATCGGTCCGACCCCAATCGCACTCACCAGGAGCGCGAGCGCCCATCGCCGGCCTCGCGTCATCGGTCGTCCAATCTCGTTCCGCATGATCGCTTCCACACGTGCGCGCAGATTCGCGCCGCTCACGCCAGCCACGCAGGCCAGCCGTAGTCCAACCGACTGACGACAGACTTCGAGAATGCCCTCGGCGTAATCCTGCGGATGGCTGCCGGATGACAGTACATCTTCGTCGCAGGCACGCTCGCGCTCGTCGATCAACCGCCTCTCGATCCACCACACCACCGGATGGAACCAGAAGATGCTCTCGACCACCATGTGGATCGCGCCAGTGAGATTGTCATGACAGCGAATGTGGCACCGCTCGTGCGCGATCAGCGCGCGCAGCTGCTCAGGTGACAGGCGCTCGACGAGACCCTCGGGAAGCACCAGCCGCGGTCGGCGGATGCCGACGACCCCGGGTTCGGGCATCGAGGGGGACGACATGACGGCCAGATCGGCCGCACCGTAGCGCGCATCGAGCTCGAGTGCTCTCGCGCGACGCAGTGCGCGACGGATCGGCAGCCACTGCCGCCACCACGACCACAGCACGACCACCGCACCCGCACTCCACACGGCCAGCACGATCCACGACCACCCGAAGGGTGACTGCGGGATGGCGGCGGGCATGGCGACGACCGCGTCGGCAGGCGCCAGGACATCCTCCATCACGAACGCGACGGCCGGTTGCACCACCGCCGGCGCGTCACGCCACTGAAACCGCTCGCCCACGTTCACCAGCAGCGACAGCGGCAGCAGGAACTTGATCGACGCCGCCGTCCACATCCAGACGCGCACCCGCGCGCCGTTGCTCCGCAGCGCCATCGCCGCCAGCCATACGAGCACGACGAACAGCGTCGATTGCCAGAGGTGATCCACGAGCGCGAGTGTCATCGCGGTCCAGCTTTCTTCAGGAGCTTCCTCAAGGCGTCCTCGGCCTCTTTGATGTCTTCGAGCGTCAGTCGCCCCGACTCGACGAGCCGCGCCATCACCGGCTTCGGACGGCCGCCGAACAGGTTGAGCAATTCGTCGACGAGCGTGGTGTGCGCCTGGTCGCGGGAGATCGCGGCCTCGAAGATGTTGGCCCTACTGATTCGCTTGACGCAGCGAACCGCCTTCTTCTTCTCCAGCCGATACACGACGGTCTGGACCGTGGTGAACGCCGGGCGGCCCTTCGCGGGCAGCGCCTCGTGAAGCTCGCGAATCGAGCATGCCCCTCGCTCCCACAGCACGTCCAGAATCTGGAGTTCTGGCTTCGTCAGCGATGTCCGTCGCATTGTGTATTAACTATGTCTATGGACAAGTTAACTATAGATGTAGTCTAAAAGCAAGAGAGAGAGAACGGGCGGCGGCAGACGCGACAGGTGTGAATTTTTCCGTCAAGCGTCGTCGTGTGTTACTGTGCAGCTCGTACCTAGCGGGTCCCGCCGTTCCCAGACAGGGTCCCTACCTGCGACATCGTTTCTCGCCGACGTCGCGGATGTAGGAAAGAGCGAGCACACAAGGAAAGGTGTGCCATGACCCTCGTACCGCTGTTCAAGAAACTCACGCCGAATCTCATCGTCGCGGACGTCGAGCGCAGTCTTGGGTTCTACACGAACGTGCTTGGCTTCACGCGCGGCATAACGGTACCCGAACAGGCGCCGTTCGTGTTCGGATCGGTCGTGAGCGGCGGCGTCGAGATCTTCTTCAACGAGAAGCAGATCGCAACGAAGGAGTTTCCGATGCTGGCCGCTCAGCCCATTGGCGCGAGCGGCACAATGTATCTCGAGGTCGAACCTGGGACTATTGAGCGATTGCACGAGCAGCTGAAGCCAGCCGTGCCGATCGTGATGCCATTCGTGACGCAGTGGTACGGCGTGAAGGAGTTCGTGATCGCCGATCCGGACGGCTACCTAATTACCCTCGCGGAGCGAGTTGCAGCCGATCCGACTTCTTGAGTGACTCCAGAACTGGCTGGGCCTCGGTGAGCCGATGCATGTAGCGGATCGAGAGATACTGCGTGCACTTCAGATCGTTGTACTCGAATCGGTGAACAGCCTGGAAATTGGGGTTGGGAATGGTTGGAGGTTGGGACTTGGCCGTTGGGAGTTGAATCGGAATCAGCACGAGGAACTGACGGCCGTTGGGCATCAGGTCGAACTGCCGCCGATACTCTGCCTGTGCGAATCCTTTGATCGGCAGCGGAGTCGGCTCGGCGCGCACCGACATGTCCTTCGTGTTCACCGCCAGCCGGAACATCTGATGGTCGCGATCGAAGTAGAGCGCCTGGCCATCGGGCAGCCACATCGGATGCGAGCCGCCCGTCGCGCGTGACCTGATAGCGCATGCCGGTTTGCGGGAATGGCTCGATCCACACCTCGTAGCGGCCGGTCTCGTTGGATGCGTAGGCCATCCACTTGCCGTCCGGCGACACGGCGCTGCTGTGCTGCGCCGTGTCAGGCAGATCGATGATCGGCGTCACCTTTCGCGATGACATGTCGAACACGGCGATGCCGTAATCGCGATTCCCCGCACTCTCCTTCAGTGTCAGAAAGCGCATCTGCGTTCCACCGGAATTCCAGCCCTCGGCGGCCCGCGTGTCGATCAGGTGTTGGGCGTCGCCGCTTCCGTCCGCGCGCCGCCAGTACACCGCGTCCCCGCGTTCGCTGGACACGATGAAGACCAGCCGCTGCCCGTCGAGCGTCCACATCGGCGCCCAGTTGATTGCGCCGGCAACGAGTGGCAGGACCTTTCGTGCGCCAATGTCCGAAAGGTCCGCGGTCCAGAGCCGTGGTCCGTCGGGCCCTTTGAGATCGCGCGTCTCGAACGCGACGCGCTTTCCATCCGGCGAAATGCGCGGAGCGTAGACGGTCGGAGGAAGCTGCCCGAGGACCTTCTTCGTCCCATCGACGTCGACCAGCGCGAGCTCGAAGCCCGCCGGCGCCTGTGCACGCGAGAGGCTGCCACCGAGAAGCGCCGTGAGTGCGAAGGTCGAGATCAGGATCTTGTGAATCATGCGAGTCACTCCGCTATCAGCGTTTCAACCGGATCGACAGCCGCCGCCCTGCGCGCCGGCACATAGCTCGCCATCGCGGCGGCCGCCGCGAGCACGCCCAGAACCGCGGCATATGTCGGCGGGTCGAGGCGTTCGACACCAAACAGCAGCGACGACATCCACTGCGTCAACGCGATGGCTGTCACGAGCCCGACGCCAGCGCCGACCGCGGTCAGCACCAGCCCCTGACGCACGAACATCCGTTTCAGCTGGGTCGGCGCGGCGCCGAGCGCGAGGCGGATGCCGATCTCCCTCGATCGCTGCGCGACGACGTAGGCAATGACGCCGTAGATGCCGATGACGCCGAGCATCAGTGCCATCGCCGCGGCGATGCCCAGCATCACCAGCGCGAACGATGTTCGTGCCATCGACTCGTCGTAGAGATCTTTCATCGTTCGAACGAGGAACACCGGCATGGTCGCGTTGACCGACCACACCGCGTTGCGTACGCCGTTCAGCAGACTCTCGCGGCCAGCCTCGTCGCTGCGGATGACGAGATTGATCGCACGGCTGAAGAACACGTCGTTGCCGCCGAAGTTCTCCATGATCACCGGCCAGTAGACCATCGTCGGCGCGGCCTCATGCATCGCGTCCTCGTGTACGTCTTCGACGACGCCGACGATCTCTCGCCAGACGGGCCCGGTCGCTGAAGCCGGACCGCTGATACGTTTCCCCAGCGCTGCCGAGGGCGCGCCCCAGACCTCGCGGGCGAAGTTCTCGGAGATGATCGCCACCTTCGCCCGTCCGGCGATGTCGTTCCACGTGATGTCGCGACCCGCGATCATTCGCGTGCCGATCGCGCCGAAGTAGCCGGGCGACACCGTCTTCATGCGCCGCAGCGGCGGCGTCGTACCGGGCTCGACGTTGACTCCCTCCACGACGATCGCTTGCAGGACGACGCGTATCGGTCCCTCCAACGGGACCGCGCTGCCAAAGGCCGCCGCCTTCACACCTGGAAGCGCGGCAATCCTGTCGAGGATGTCGTGCTGCGTTTGCAGGGCGCGTTCCGCTTCGCGAACCTGCTGCGGAGGAACCCACACCCTGGCCGTCTGCACACCGACCGCGGTGGCAAACCCCGGCTGCACGTCGAGCAATGCCTGAAACGTCCGGATCATCAATCCCGACGCGACGAGCAGGACGACCGCCAGCGCCACTTGCACGACAACGAGAGCATTGCGCGTCCGCTGACGTTCGCGACTGGCACTCGCGCCGCGCCCCGCGCCGGCGATCGGCTGGCCCAGTTGCGCCGCGTGTTTCACCGCGGGAAGCAGCCCGAACAGGGCGCTCGAAACGAGCGTGATAGCGACGGCAAACGCCATGACTCGGGGATCGAGCGAGATGTCCTCGACACGCGGCAGCGTGGCTGGCGCCATCCTCACGATCAGCGTGAGACCGGCGTAGGCGAGCCCCACACCGACAGCGCCTCCGGTGAGCGACAGCACCAGACTCTCGACCAGCACTTCCCTCGCGATATGTCCCCGTCGGGCGCCAAGCGCCGTCCGCACCGCAAATTCGTGACGCCGGCTCTCGGACCTGACGAGCATGAGATTGGCGACGTTGGCGCAGGCGATGAGGAGCACCATGCCGATCGTCGCCATCAGGACCCAGAGCATGTCGCCGACGCCGCCAATGACTTCGTCTTTCAAGGGCTCGACCGCGGGTGCGATCCGCCACTTCTCCAACTCGGTTGGCCCACCGGTGAAGCGCGAAGGCGGCCAGGTGTTGAGCCAGAGGGGCAGCATACGCGCGATGTCGGCGTTGGCATCGGCCGCTGTCAGACCCGGTTTGAGCCGCGCCAGACTGCGGAAGCCGAAGTTGTCGAGGTTGACCCTGCCGCGGTCGAAGGCAAGGGGGCTGATCACCTCCGCGGCCGGCTCCATGTCGAGAAATCGGAATCCCTGCGGCATGACACCGACCACTTCGGCGGGGTTCGAGTCGGCGACCAACCGGCGCCCGATCACCGAGCGATCGCCGCCGAAACGGCGCTGCCAATACGCGTGGCTCAAGATCAACGGAATCGGCGCCGACGGACCCGGCGTCATCTCTGCCTCCGTGAAGAGCCGACCCAACTGCGGCGCGACGCCCAATGCCTGCAACACGTCGGGTGTCAGGATCAGCGAACGCGCTTGCTCGGGCTCTCCGATACCGGTGATGGTCCGCCCGCCGTCAGCGTATAAGCCGATATATCGAAATACGCGGCCCTCCTCGCGGTACGTGAAGTACTGCGAGGGCGACATGCGGAGTTCGGGGACACCAAGGCCAGGCGCCACGTGCTCGATGCTGACCAGTTCGCCGGCATCCGGATAGGGCAGCGGCTTGATCAGAATGCCGTCGACCACAGCGAAAATCGCGGTGTTCGCGCCAATGCCGAGCGCGAGCGTCAAGACCACGGCGAGCGTGAACCCGGGCCGCCGGCGCATGCCGCGCAGTGCCAGCCGCAGGTCGCGGCCGAGCGTGTCGAGCGGGCTGATCGTGTTCATGCGATAGATCTCCTCGCGGATCCGCACCGTGTTCCCGAGCTTGAGATGCGCCGCCCGGCGCGCCGCGTCGAGCGACATCCCCCGCGCGATGTTTTCGTCAGTTTCGATCTCGAGGTATGAGCGCAGTTCCTCGGCACGATCGCGATCCCAGGACGCTCTGCGGAAGAACCGGCGCCAGTTCATGGCCTACTCCGTGGATGGCTTGAGGATCCTGCCGATGGCGCGGACGATCTCTTCCCACCGCGTCGTCTGCGCCGCGAGCTGTTTGCGGCCGGCCGGCGTCAGCCGGTAGTACTTCGCCTTGCGGTTGTTGTCGGATGTGCCCCAGAACGAGGCGATCCAGCCGCGGTTTTCCAACCGATGAAGCGCCGGGTACAGGGAGCCGTGCTCGATCTGCAGCACATCCTCGGACCCACGCTCGATCGCGTGCGCAATCGTGTGGCCGTGCGCCGGGCCGATGACCAGGGTCCTCAGGACCAGCATGTCGAGTGTTCCCTGGAGCATTTCACTCTGCATCGGTGATTCGCGTTGCGGCATCGTTCTCCTCGTGTTGATCGACGCTGGACCTCAGCGAGCGCCGAGAGCGGCGACGGTCACGCTGTCCTGCACGCGCGTGCGGAGTGCGTACGCTTCTCGCGCGGTAAACATCGGCGGTACCTCGGGACTGAGTCTGGCGCCCATCAGCCCATTGTCGGCATGCCCGGCGCTGGGAAGCAGCACGTGCGCGAGCTCGTGTGCGATCACGACGCCAAGGAACCAGCCTGGCGGTGTCCTGGACTGCCGCGCAAGGGCCAGGACTCGATCGTAATGAACGTAGACTCGGCTGACGGATAGCATGGCGATGCCGAGCAGGTCGCCGTGACCGAGGAACATCTGGTCCGCGTCGAACCCGCTGAGCACCACGACGCGGACGCGGAGCGTTCCGGTCTCGGCGACCGCGCCACCTGCTCGGGTCCTCCAGCCGACCCGGATGCCCGCGTTGGCGAAGATGTAATTGACTCGCGCGCGAGCGATCCCCAATTCCGCGCCGGCGGACGATCGGTCGTCGGTCGTCACCTCGACTATCGGTCGTCCATCCGCCGTCTGAGCGCTCGATCGCGCCGAGAGGATGAGCGCGATCGAGACTCCGAGCCAGAGGTGCACGAGTGAGGCGTGCTCCCGTCCCGCGATCTGAACGATGAGCTGCTTCCGCCCCGCAGACGTGAGGCGGTAGTACCGTGCGCGACGGTGGTCACCGCCGGTGCCCCAAAAGGACGCGATCCAGCCGCGGTTTTCCAACCGATGAAGGGCCGGGTACAGAGAGCCGTGCTCGATCTGCAGCACGTCCTCGGACCCACGCTCGATGGCGTGCGCGATGGTGTGACCATGCGCCGGACCCATCACGAGGACCTGAAGGACCAGCATGTCGAGCGTGCCCTGGGACGTCTCGCGCTGCAGCGGCCGCGACTCGCGTCCCGTCATGGCTGTCCCGCTTTCACATGATGATCTATGCATGGGAATGCCTTCAAAATAGCCCATACGAGCGGACTATACATTTTGTTCAGAAGATTATCTAGTGGAGCAACGATGCACTCCCACAGGACGTGGAAGTGCGGCAGATCGGCTTAGAAGGAAGAGACGCCCGACAACGATGAGTCGATTTTGGCTTTCAGCGCCGCGAGCGTCTCCGCGCTGCCCTCGAACAGGTCATCGGGATACTTCGCCTCGCGGATCATCGCCTTGTAGATCGCGTCGCTCTGATACAGGTTGAGACCGAGCCCGGCCAGATACTGCAGCTTCAGGTTTCGGTCGGTGTTGATCTGCGCGTCGCTCAACCACGTCTTCATGTCCGTGCGGCGGCCGGCATAGGTGCCGAAGAGATCCACCGCCGAGTTGATCCCGACTTCACTCAGCGATCGAGCCACGTCGGCATTCGCCGGATCCGAGAGACGTGCCTGCACCGCGTCCACGTTGATCTTGCCGCCCTCGAGCTGCCCGAACAGCACCAGGTCGTAGCCCTGGCCGTTCACGGTGTTGGCGAAGACCGCGCCGTTGGGGAATGCCTCGAGGAACGTGCCGATCTCGCTCTTCACCGCCGCCTCGCTGCTCTCGTACAGCTGCACGAACAGCGTCACCACGCCACCGGGATTGAGATGCGACTTGACGACCTCGAAGAACTCGCGCGTGTAGAGCGTCGCGGCGCCCTTCACCCACGGATCGAGCGGGTCCGACGTGATCGCGTCGAACTTCTCGTTCGTCGTCAGCAGATAGTGCCTCGCATCGTCGAGGTGCACCTTCACCTTCGGGTTGGCGACGACGTTGAAGTTGTGCTGGGCGAAATGCGTGGAGACCACACGCGGCACGAGCGGTTCGATTTCGGCGATCGTCTGATCCTTCACCATCGGATCGATCGACACCGCACCCGCGGTGACGCCCGCACCGCAGCCAATCACCAGCACCTTGTTCGGATTCTTCGGGACCAGCGTGGTGATGTGGCCGAGCATGCGCTGCAGGCGCATGTCCTGCGGCTCGCTCGAGGCCTGCACCTTGCCGGCGTTGTGGTAGTTGAGCACGCCGGTCGGCGTTCGCGTGACGGCGACGGAGGCGGTCACACCTTCGCCGACATACACCATCTCGTTCTGCCCGACCCACGTCGCCGAGTACCGGCCGTATGCGACGAGCAGCCATGGAATCGGCGGCACTGAACGCGCCAGCAGGCCCGCGATGAGGGCGATTCCGATCACGACGACAGGGGTCGACGTCAGCGGCTTGCGTACCTCACCCGTGGCCGGCATGAGCATCAGCAACGCAGACATGGCGGCAATGCCGATGAGCACCTGCTGCGTCTTCTGACTGCCGACCGTGCCGACCAGCGCGAGGCTGATGACCGTGGCACCGACGATCGCGCCAACCGTATTCGCGGCATACACGCCGCCGACGAGACGCGCGGAATCCTGGCCGCGTGCGGCTACCGAAGCGAGCGCGAGCGGAAAGCTCGCACCCCACAGAATCGCGCCGGGCAGCATCACCCAGATCGCGCGCATCAGATCGAGCTGGAAGTTGAATGCAAGCGAGGTCGAGATCGATGGATTGATAGGCCAGTAGGGTAACGAGACGCCGGTCTGGTACGCGGCCCAGGCCAGACAGGCGCACAGCGCCAGCTGACACCACCCGAGCGCAATGCGCGGATTGGGTAGATTGCGCGCCATGGCCGAGCCCAGGCTGCTGCCGATTCCGAGCCCGACGAGAAACACCGCCAGGATCAACGAGAACGTGTACGTCGTGGCACCGAACAGCAGCGACAGCACGCGTGTCCACACGACTTCCGAGCCCAGTGCGGTCAGGCCGGACAGCGCGATGGCGATGTACACGAGGCGCGAGACCTCGGGCGCCACGGCCGGCATTGGCGGTGTGTCAGCCGTTGCCGTGATCACGGTGTGCGGCGTGCGCGCCGCGACCAGCAATGCCAGCAGCGCGACCAGCACGTTGAGTGCGACGGCCACACCAGTCGCCGTCGCCATGTCGAACACGCGCAGCAGATAGAAACCGGCGAGCAGACTGCCGGCCACCGCGCCGGCAAGGTTGCCGCCGTAGAAATAACCGAGCCACGACACGCCCTTCGGCGTCGTCTCGACCCAGCGGGCAATCGCCGGCAGCGTGGCGCCCATGAGCAGCGTGGGCGGAAGCAGACAGATCGCGGCGACCACGGCGCGGAGCACCAGGCTGACTTGTCCCGTCCCGGCAATGCTCGTGTAGACGCGCCCGACGAGCGGCACCGCGAAGAGGACGATGATGCCGAACAGTCCGATGCCGAGCTCGAGCAGCGCGTAGACGCGCAGCGGGTGGTTCCGCGGGTTCAGATACTTCGGCAGGAGCAGGCTGCCAAGACACATGCCGCCCATATAGATGCCCAGCAGCACTCCGAGCGAGACCGCTGACGAACCAATGGACAACTGAAGGAGCTGAAACCAGACGACTTCATAAATGAGGGCAGCGCAGCCGGATCCGACAAAAAGCAGCAGAAGCGCCGGAAGCCAGCGCTGCGCCGTCTCGGGGCTGGCTGCAGGCCCCGTTGTCTCGTCTTGGAGGTTGGTCACCCGTGGATACTATCAAACCCGGTCGGGCTTACCCAGGATCGCGTAACCCAGATTTAACTCCGGCGTCACTTGCCAGAAACCCCTGTTTCTTACCGTGGGACATGATCCACGTGGCCGCCGCAACTCGTACGCAGGTACTCGTCGTCGACGACGAGCACGATATCGCCGGGCTCATCAAGCACAGCCTCGAAAAGGCCGGCGACATCGAAGTCGACATCGTCGGAACCGGCGACGAAGCGCTGAAAGCGGTCACCGAGCGCACGCCGGATCTCATCGTCCTCGATCTCAATTTACCGGTGCTGAGCGGACTCGAGGTCTGCCGGATCCTGCGCGCACGCGCGAGCACGGCTCGGGTGCCGATCATCATGCTGACCGCGCGCACGAGCGAAAGCGATCGCGTCACGGGGCTCGATGTCGGCGCCGACGACTACATCACGAAGCCGTTCAGCCTTCGCGAACTGGCTGCACGCGTGCGGGCAGTACTGCGTCGCGGTCACGTGGCCCCAGGCAACGGCAGCACCGCGACCGAGGCGTTCGTGTATCGCGGCAAGCATCTGCTGGCGGACTTCGATGCCGTCGCGGTGAGCGTCGATGGCGAGCCGGTGCGGCTCACCCGCCGTGAATTCGAACTGCTCCGCTATCTCGTCGAGAACAAGAACCGCGTGCTTTCGCGTGACCGTCTGCTCGAACGCGTCTGGGGCTACGACCGGCTGGTCGAGACCCGCTCAGTCGATGTGCACGTCGGCCGCCTGCGCGGCAAGCTCGGCAGCGCCGGACGACAGATCGAAACCGTGGTCGGACTCGGTTATCGGTTCGTTGAATAGGAACGTGGGCGTCCGCCCGCGTGAATGTCGGCCCGCGCGGACGTGGGTGCGCTAGCGCGCTAGGATTCCTTCCACCCGGACAACTGCAGATTGAGCGCCTGATTGGCGAAGGCCATTCGCGCGCGCTCGACGCGATGCCAGTCGTTGTAGCGCACCCTCGAAATCACCTGGCTGTCCTGCTCTTCCCGGACCTCCCAGCCGGAACCATCGGTGTTGGTGATGACGAAGCGATGTGTCTGATCCGCCTTGCGAAAGGTTCTCTTGTACATTTGGGATTCTTCGATCTATACCTCTGCACGAACGTATCGCCTGTAAACGTTGTGTAAACATTGTGTGACCACGCGTACGTGCTGCGATTCAGGCACATAGGTTGCCTACCCGAACGCGAAGCGCTTGTGGTCGTATGCGCGCCGACACCGCCGATCCGCCGACGCACGGCTCTCCGTCGACGTGGAAGATCAGCGCATCGCTGGCGGTGATCTCGACGCGCGTCGCCGACGTCATCGTCACGCCTGGCACGTCGGCAAGCCGGCCGCGAAACAGTTTCGGCGCATGCCTCACCACCGCCCACGGCGATCGATCGTCCACGACGACGACTTCGAGCTTGCCGTCGTCGATGCGCGCGTTGGGTGCGATGAGCGCGCCATTGCCGTACTGACGGCCGTTGGCAATCGCGACGAGCAGCACGTGCGATCGCCGCAGCTGGCCGTCGATCGCGATGTCGTACTCGTGTCTGGCGCGCGAGAAGATCTCACCGCCCGCGATCTCGAGATAGCGCACGAAGCCGCGGCGCACGAGGCCGGTGGCCGCGAACTGATGCGCGACGCGCGCATCGAGGCCGACGCCGGCGAGATTGAAGAACAAGCGTCCCTCGATCTCGCCGGCATCGATCACACGGTCGCGTCCGTCGAGCGCGATCTCGAACGCGGCGCGCGGATCGAAGGGAATGCCGACTTCGCGCGACAAGCCGTTCCCCGATCCGCTGGGAATGATCGCCAGCGACGCCTTCGTGAACGCGAGCGCCGAGGCGACTTCGTTCACCGTACCGTCGCCACCCCAGGCGATGCACAGCGATGCGCCGCGTCCGAGCGCGGCAAGCGCGAGCTCGCGCGCGTGGCCGCCACGTTCGGTGACGAACACCTCTCCCTCGACACCGCGGCGGAGCAGAAAGGCGGTGGCGAGCTCGGCACGCTGTCTGGCGACATCGGGCCGGCGGCCCGCGCCGGAAATGGGATTGATGATGACCGCCAGCACTACATTGTTGATTGTTGATCTTGGAGTGGCGATTGGTTGGTGAATTCAGATTGTCGATTTCTGATTGGCCCGGGGCTCGAGGCGCTCCACACAACGCCCTGACGCCACCGAAGGCTCTCGATCACCAATCAACAATCACCAATCAAAGACCGATCAACAATCAAAGATCGGCAATCCTGAAATTGACTGCGTCGGTCATGAGCTCAAACGCCGCAGTATTTTGGGCGTGACGAACCACACCAGCGTACCGGCAGCTTTCGACGACAGGCCGGCCAGGTCGATACGGCAGATGCCGCCTTTCTTGAACGGCAGCGGACGCCGGGCGCCGATCAGGTGCGCCGCCAGCTCGCCGAGATCAGGCTCGTGACCGACGAGCGCGATGCGCCGTCGCTTGGCGACCTTCGCGAGTTGCGCCATCACCGTCGCGGGCGCCTGGCCGGGAGCGAGCGCATCGAGCAGCTTGACGCTGGGACGGCCCTCGACGCCGGCGGCGAGCAGATCGGCGGTCTGTCGCGCACGCACCAACGGGCTCGTGAAGATCTCTTCGATGACGGCGTCGAGCCCCTTCAGGCCGCCGACCGATTCCTTGAATCGACTGATGCCGCGCTCGGTGAGCGGACGTTTGGTGTCGTCGGGCCAGTCGTCGCCGCGCTCCGCGGCGATCGCGTGACGCACGAGGTAGATCTCAGATGGAGGCATGGTGGCGTTACGCGGCCGAGGCACTGCCGAGCCGCCCCTCGCGCGAGGTGACATAATCGCAGATCCCGCGTAACGCTTTCCTCTCGTTCATGTAACGGACATGTAACCGGCGGCACTCGTTCTCCAGCCGCCGCACCAGCCGATCGAGATCCGACGACAGCCTCAAGTTCGGCGCGCCGGCGCGGCTCTGGATGCTGCGCGTGCGTGCGATCAGCATCTCGAGATCGTGCATGCGTCCGAGCAGATCCTGATTGCGTTTGAGCGTGCGGATGCGCGCGGTCGCGCGCGAGCCGCTGAGTTCCTGCGCGATTTCCAGCGCGTAGCGCAGCTTCTTCACGGCGATGCGGACGTCGTGCAGCCGATCGGGCAGGTAGATGCCGGCCGCATTGTCCATCGCCGCGCGAAGTCCCACGGCACGACGGGCGGCACGTCCCATGGCCGCTGCAGCGCGGCGCGGATCGCGCGCGCCGTGAGCGACGGGAGCGCGGCCGGCGGCCTCGACGGCCTTCTTCTGGAACTTCGGCAAGTTGTACTGCGCGATGCAGCGGACCATTTCCACGCCAAGCCGCTGGCGTTCCTCGGTAATCAGCTGGCGCAGACGGGCGATGGCGGCTTCGGGGACCTCGCCCGATGCACGGAGCTGATCGAGGTTGAGCAGCGCCACATCCAGCTCGCGAACCGGCCCCAGGGCGCGCGTCAGCTTGCGCACCGCTTTCTTCAGCGACTTGCCCGAGCGGCCCCTGGCCACGAGAGGCAACGCCTCGCGGATGCGCCGCGTCGCCACGCGCGCCTGGTGCACGGCGTGCACGTCGCCCCTTCGCGCACCGGGAAGGGTGCGGCTCAACGCGGCAACGCGCTGGCGAATGAGGAACTCGGATGGATTGGAGCGCTTCATGACGGACCCACGCGACTCGACCTACTATAAGTCGGACTCACACCATGCGCATTGCCGCTATCGACATCGGCACGAATTCCGTTCACATGATCATCGTCCGGGTACGCCCTGACCTCTCGTTCGAGGTCGTCGATCGCGAGAAGGTGATGGTGCGTCTGGGTGCCGGCGGTCTGGACGGCAAGGCGCTGACGACCGAAGCCATGAGCTCGGCGCTGCAAGCGCTCTCGAAGTTCAAGCGCCTCGCCGAGTCGCATCGCGTGGACGTGCTCCTCGCCGCGGCCACCAGCGCCACGCGCGAGGCGCGCAACGGCGGCGAGTTCCTGGCCCGCATCGAGCGCGAGACCGGCATTCGGCCGCGCGTGATCACCGGCACCGAGGAAGCGCGGCTGATTCACCAGGCCGCGGTGTATGGCGTCGACGTCGGCAGCGCGCGCGCGGTGGTGATCGACGTCGGCGGCGGCAGCACCGAGATCACGCTGGGCAACGCCACCGCGATTCAAGCGGCGCGCAGCTTCAAGATTGGTGTGATCCGCCTCACCGAGCGCTTCGTGCAAAGTGATCCTCTCTCTGGTCGCGACGAACGCAAGCTCTCGAAACACATCCTCTCGGAGATCGGCCGGCACTGCGATCAGATCACGTCGATCGGCTTCGATCGCGTGATCGGGACGTCAGGCACGATCCTGAGCCTCGGGGCCGTGGCCGCGACGGCGGCGCGCGGCACGACGCCGGCGGAACTGCGCAACCTTCGCGTGTCGGCCAAGCAGATTCGGCGGCTGCGCAAGGAGATCGTCGCGATGGGTCCCGCTCAGCGGTTGACCGTGCCCGGTCTCGATCCGCGGCGCGCCGACCTCGTGGTTGCGGGCGCTGTGCTGCTCGACACGATTCTCCGGCGGCTCGGCGCCGAAGAGCTCACACTCTGCGA
>Ga0075421_100004830_pt1 | contig 16254 bp, 12 predicted proteins | sample SoiMetdeltSBSDD5_FD_75292 | JGI IMG/M metagenome (GOLD analysis project Ga0075421, IMG submission 75292) | Bulk soil microbial communities from a Populus tree surrounding site in Tennessee, USA - Soil MetaG P. deltoides SBSDD5 | ecosystem: Environmental > Terrestrial > Soil > Tree plantation...
TGCCGAGGTAGGGGTTATAAATCCAGCCACTGCGGAAACCATAACCGTAATAGTGGTCCTGGAGCATGCGGGCGGATGAAACGTTCGCCATGGCGATGTAGCCGGAGCGGCGTGAAGCCCAGCGATAAAACGTGTCGCCTTCGTCGGTGTCGAACTTCCGGGCGATGAGGCCATTGCTCATTGAGACGACGGAGCCCTTCCTGGCAATCGTGGGTTTGTCGGCGTTGCCGGAGGGCACTTCGATGCGGCCATCATAGACGCGAATTTCCGCGGGGTCGGAGGTAAAGCGATACAGGCCGACCTTGGCGAGATCGGCTTCGCGATCCGCAAGGGCGACGCGAACGCGGCTGCCTTCGAACAACTCAGAGGCTTCGATCACGACATCGCCTTGGAGCACGGCGACCCGCGTGTCGGTGAGCGAGCCGGAAACGAGGCGGACGGCGCTTTCTTCGGCGAGGCGCATCACGACGCCTGGGCTGAGCAGGACTTCCGCGCGGCCGCGCGCGGTGCGCAGAACGTCGTTGTCCTTCATTTCCACGTAGGTCTGTTTGGTGGTGAGGCGGACGGGTTCGTCGCGCAGGGTGACCGTGCCTTCGGTGTAATTCACCAAGCCAGCGCGTGCGCTGACGACATTCTGCGCCAGGGCGGGCATCGACAAACAGCCCACAGCCGCGAGTGCGGTAAGAATTCGTTTCACGGTCGCCTCCAACCTGATAGTGCTCGATGGGTGGACGGGTGTCAAGTGCATGTGGTTTCAGGGAAATGGCCGCAAGAAACATCCGACGCCCTCCGGGTTTCTACTGCACAGGAGGTGGGTCATGTCACACACCGAACGAATTGCCGCGGCGATGATGTTATTTAGTCTGGCTGCGCCCATGAGGGGGCAGTTCTTTGGCGACTACAACCACCCGGAATTTACGGTACAACACGCTTCGGGCTGGAGCGATCAGAACCGTCTTGGCGAATGCGAGATCCGCGTTACGGTAGACAACCAGGTCAATGTGGAACTGCGATGGGACAGGTTGCGCCTGGCAACGGTGGCCGGGACGGCAGGACGCGATCGCGGGAGTATCTGCAACGCGCCGCTTCAACAAAGCGGTGTGACCAATGTGCAGTTCCAGCGGATCGAGGGGCGTGGGCAGATGAATCTGATTGAATCGCCCAACGCGAACAATGGCTGGGCGGCGATTGTTCGCATCGTGGACAGGAATGGGGGGGAAGGAAACTATGCCTACCGCTTGAGCTGGCAGTGGGACGGCACACGGCCGCAGACCAGCCAGGACGACCAGAGTTGGCGTCGCGGCGGCGCCCGCGGGCGGAACGTTGGGTCAGCCCAACGCTCGTGCCGGCAGGCTCTGGCCTCGCGGTTGAAGAGCGAATGGGGCGCGCTGGTCGAAAACTACGATAACGGAAGCCGCGGGCAAGTGGACGCCAACGCCGCGATTACGGGGCGCGCAAACATTCGTGCGGGCAACGACCGGCGCCAGATCGACTATCAGTGCTATGTGAATCCAAATAGCAATCAGGTGGAGCAGGTCTACTACGATTTCGTGGGCGACAGGTTCCCCTGGAATCCGCAGCCATTGGGTTCGGAGACTCCCCCTCCCGGAGCCGATACGAGCTACGACATCATCTCCGGGTGTCAGGAAGTGATTCGGAAACGTGCGACCGAGCAACTCGGCGCATCGAGGGTGAGCTTCCGCGACATCTCGCGCAAGTGGTGGGAGGGCAATGTTCAGCGCGTAAATGGCCGGGCATCGGCGAATGTGTCGGGACGCACGGTAACCATCGACTATAACTGCACAGCGCGTCGCGGATATGTGGAATGGGGCGACTTCCGCGTGCTTGACGGATCGCAGGCGAATTGAGGTTGGGCGCTCCCCGGCGCGGATGGAGACATGGTACCAGCAGCGCCGGGGACGGTATGCCGGGGGTTACTGCGATCCGTCGGCCTTGGCCCAATCGATGAACTTCTGCGCGACTTTTCGGCCGAGTTCCGCGCCCGATTGATTATCCATCTCGTAGTGAATGCCGGCCCAGATGCGGGAATCGCCGGCTTCCTTGCCAAGTGTCCGAGCGGTCCCCTCCCGTGTCGGAAACAGATACGACAGAATCTCGGCGTTAGCAGAGGAAAGGGTTGAGTGGTTCGATGGGTAGCTGGGGAAGTTTGGGACGGGAAACAGCGGGACAATTGCCGAGTCGAGCATGTGGGGCCGCAGATACCAGTAGGCAAACTTGCCGTCCTGACTGGCGGCGAACGCGTCCCATTGCGTGGCGGCGAGAAGAGCATAGACTCGGGAGGCGCGAGGTGGATTCTGGTCCAGCCTGTCTTCGGCCATCCACTTGTCCGCGAGGCGATAGTTCCATACCTCACGGCCGTCCACGCTTTGCCAGTACATCGCCCGTTCGTTGGTGGCAAACGCGGCGGGCGAACGTGGGACGTTACGAACTGCCGCAACCTCCGCCTGCACGGCGGCTGAATTGCAGCTCGGCGGCGGTGGCGGCCGGAACTCGCTGACGGAGGTGAGCAGCAGCGGCTTCCAAAACGGTCCCGTCACGTTGCCTGGATTCGTGCCAACCCACATACACGGGCCGGTGGGAATGGTTCCGGTCCAAACTGTGTCGGTGCCATCCGCCCTGGCCTTGGCGATCACTCGGGCGGCTACCTGCCGGCCGAGTTCCAGTCCAGCAAAGTAGTCGCTCGGATATTGGACTCCAGCATAGACCCGCGAACGCGCGGCTTCCGTAGCCAGGTCGCGAAAGGACTGAGCTTCCGCTGGAATCAGAAAGGCGAGGACTTCGGCAGCGGCGGCTGCCGCGGCGGCGTGTTCGGATGGGTACGAGGGACTTCTCGGCACCGCCACCGCTGCCGGCAAAGAAGGATCCAGCACACTAGGACGCGGGCGGTTGTAGAAGTATTTAGACTCCCACGTAGCGATGGTGGCGTCGTGGAGTGCAAGGGCAACGTACACGTAAACGCGGCGCGGAAATCCGGCGAGGGGCTGACCGGTGAGATTTCTGTTCGAAATCAGATCGATCCAGCGGTAAGCCGGCGAGCCGGCATCCCAATACTTGATTTGCGGCGGAATCCGAGAGTCGGTCTGGGCTTCCGCAGTGAACGACTTGAGGAATTGCAGTTCCTGCTGGGTGCCGGCTGAATCCGGCGGTGGGGGGACTCGGAAGTCTTTGCCTGATGTGATGACCCAAGTTTTCCAGTTACCGGCATTTGGCTCAACTTGGGAGGAGGTTGGCTGGGCGTACGCCATAGAGGCGACGATGAACAGGGAGAGGCGGAGTTTGGACATAGAGATACTCCTTCTAGTCCAAAAGCGAGGTTGGCCCCACTTGCCCGCCACGAATGTTGACCGAATCTGAGTGGGAGGACAAGCCTTCGGCGGGCTGGCTGGCGTCGATTTTAGATTAAATATTCGTATTTATTGTCACCACGGGGGTTGGTATGGTAACAGGTATGCGCACAAGGCGAATTGTGGCGGGAGCGGTGCTGGCGGTGGTGTCGGCGGCGGGCCTGGTCTGCGCGCAATCGCTCGCGGTGAAGTCGCATACGCTGGAGAACGGCATGAAGGTGATCGTGCACGAGGATCACGATTTGCCGAATGTAGCGTTGTATTTCTTCTTCAAGATCGGTTCGCGTAACGAGCGGCCAGGGACGACGGGGTTGAGCCACTTCTTTGAACACATGATGTTTAACGGCGCGAAGAAGTACGGCCCGAAGCAGTTCGATATTCAAATGGAAAAGTCCGGCGGGGCGAACAATGCGTACACGACGCAGGACGTGACGGTGTACACGGACTGGTTCGCGAAGAGCGCGATGGATCTGATATTCGATATGGAGTCCGACCGGATCGCGAGCCTGGCCATCGATCCGAAGATTGTGGAGAGCGAGCGTGGGGTTGTGTATAGCGAGCGGCGGCTGCGCACGGACAACTCGAACTTTGGCGCGTTGAACGAACAGGTGAACGCGGCGGCGTTTACGGCGCATCCCTATGGATGGCCGGTGGTGGGATGGCCATCGGATATCGAGGGGTGGACGCTTGACGATTTGAAGGCGCATTTCAAGATGGGCTATGCGCCGAACAACTGCGTGGTGGTGATTACGGGCGATGTGACCGACGCCGAGGCGATGGAGATGGTGAAGAAGTATCTGGCGCCGATTCCGAAGCAGGAGCCGCCTCCGCCGGTGCGGACAGTAGAGCCGGAGCAGAAGGGCGAACGGCGCGTTGTGGTGGAGAAGGCGGCGCAGGCGCCGTTGTGGATGGCGAGCTATCACGCGGTGCGTTCGCGCGATGCCGATTACTGGCCACTGGAGGCGTTGGGGCGGGTGCTGGCGACGGGGCGCAGCTCGCGGCTGTACCAGAGGCTGGTGGAGAAAGAGCAGTTGGCGTTGAATGTGCGGGCGGGGACGGGGGAGTCGATGGATCCGGGGACATTCGACGTGACGATGCAACTGAGGCCGGGCGTGGACGTGGCGAAGGCGGAGGCGGCTCTCGATGAAGAACTGGCGCGAGTGGCCAAGGATGGCATCGAGGAGCGGGAGCTCGAAAAAACAAGAAACCAAATGAGGACGGAATTGTTTCGGGAGCTTTCGACGATCGCGGGCAAGGCGAACTTGCTGGGGCGTTGGGAGGTGTTCTACGGCGGGCACGAAAAACTGGCTGGAGCGGATGGAATTTTGCAGGGGCTGACGGTTGACCAGGTGAAATCGGTGGCGGCGAAATATGTGAAGAAATCGAATCGAACGGTGGGTGTGTTGGTGCCGGTGAAACAGGAGGCCCGCAAATGAAGAGCTTCCTCGCCGGGCTGCTGATTGCGAGTGCGATGTGGGGGCAGGTGAAGTTGCCGCCGTTTACGACGCGGACGTTGGACAACGGGGTGACGGCGATTTTGTGCGTGAAGAAAGACGTTCCGATGCTGGCGATGAACATGATCGCGCGCGGAGGGGACGAGGCAGATCCTGCGGGGATGGCGGGTGTGGGCGGATTGATGATGGAGCTGACGCAGCGTGGGACGAAGACGCGGACGGCCGAGCAGTTCGCGGGAGAACTCGATTTTCTTGGGGCGACGTGGCGCGGGCAGAGCGGACCGCAATCGTTCTCGGTGGGTGTGGAGGCGCTGGCGGCGAATGCGTCAAAGGCGATGGAGTTGATAGCCGATGCGGTGGGCAGCCCGGCGTTTGCCGAGGCCGAATTCAAGCGCGCGCTGGCGCAGAGGATAGACGCGGCGAAGGCGGCGAAAGACAATCCGCAGGCCGCGATCGGGCCGTACTTCCAATCCTTCTTTTTCGGCGCGGCGCATCCTTACGGGCGAGTGGAAGACGAGTTGTCGCTTGCGAAGATCACGCGCGAGGCAGTGGCGGCGCATCACGCCAAGATGTTCGCGGGAAAGAACGTGACGATCGTCGTGGTGGGCGATTTTGATTTGGAGCAGATGGCCGCCTTGGTGAAGAAGTCGTTTGGAGCGATGGCGGCGGGCAGCGAGTATCAGTGGGTGAAAGAGGAAGGATTACCGAAGCGAGCGACGGCACGGCTGCTGTTGGTGGACAAGCCCGACGCGACGCAAACCTACTTCACGATCGCGCAGCCGGGCATTACCAGGACGCATCCGGACCGGGTGGCGCTGCAAATCGTGAATACGCTATTCGGCGGCCGGTTTACATCGATGTTGAACGACGAGCTGCGGGTGAACACGGGGTTGACCTACGGAGCGCATTCGGAGGTGTCGCAGGACCGGCTGACGGGGGCGATCGAGATTTCGACGTTCACCAAAACGGAGACGACGGTGGAGGCGATGGACCTGGCGCTTGCGGTGCTGAAGAAGCTGCGCGACAAGGGGTTGGATCAGGAGATGCTGGCAAGCGCGAAGGCGTACACGAAGGGCATGTATCCGACGCGGGCGCTGGAGACGCACGGGCAGATTGCGCGGGTGTTGGGCGATTTGCACTTGTTCGGATTGAACAAGGGCGAGATTGACGATTACTTTTCGCGGATTGATGCGTTGTCGGTGGAGCAGGTGAACGAGGTGGCGCGGAAATACTTCCGGGACGAGAACCTGCAGTTTTGTTTGGTAGGTCCGGCGGCGAAGATTCAAGACAAAGTGAAGAAGTACGCGCCGAAGATGAGGGTGATAGCGATCACGGACCCAGGGTTTACTGTGGCGGAGTTCTGAGCGAAGAATAATTGGCCGCCGATGGACGCGGATGGCGCCCTCATTAATTGACAGTTTATGAAGGCAGCGCTAGATTGCATGGCGATGACTTCGCTAAATATCTCACTTCCACAGGGCCTCAAGGACTATGTTGAGGATCAGGTTGCCCAAGGCGGATACAGCACGCCGAGCGAGTACCTGCGGGAGCTATTGCGGCAAGATCAAAAGCGGCGGGTGGAGGAACAATTGGAGGCGCGGCTGCTGGAAGGGTTGAATTCAGGCGATCCAATTGAAATCACGCCAGAGTATTGGGAGAAGAAGCGGCAGGCGATTATGGAGCGGCACAAGCCGAAGGCCAGGAAGCGGTGATTTGCGTTATGTGATTCGCACGGAGGCGGATCGGGATCTTGACGAGATCGCCGGATACCTGCTCGAGCACGCTGGTCTCGAGATGAGTCTTCGGTTTTTCACGCAAACCGACAAGACATTTTCATTGCTCGCCAACCAACCGGGGATGGGGTGGCAGTGCAAGCTTGAGTTGCCGGACCTCAAGAGGGTGCGTGTCTTTCCAGTTGGGAGTCCATCTGAAAAGTACCTGGTTTTTTACCAGCGGACTGTGAAGAGGATCGAAATCATTCGCGTTCTGCATGGCTTTCAAGCTATGAAGGAGCGATTCCTCTCATAGCTCAGAAAAAGGCGGCTACCGCGGGTTGAAATTCACGTAGGAGGCGAGGATCGCTTGCAGGCCGTCGGGAGTGAGGGCGGTGGCCGGAATTTGCCTGGCGTCTTTGTAGCGGATGTTGAAGCGGGAGCCGGAGGTGCGGCGGCGGATCTGCTCGGGGCTCATGGCGGTGACGTCGCCCTTGGCGGCACGCTCCTTCATGCGGGCCTCTTCCCGCATTCGTTGCTCGCGCAGAGTGCGCAAGCGGGTGTCGATGTAGCGGCGTTGGGATCCGGAAGCTTTGGAGCGTTCGCGTTCGAGGCGCGTTTCTTCGCTGGACTTCTGGACCGCGCTGCTGGAGGTGGTCATGTGGTCCTTGAAACTGCCGAAGCCGCCGCCATCGAGGTGAAATTCGATGGTGTCCTTTTTGACCTTCACGGCGGTGACCTTGACGCGCTGGCCTTTGCGAATGGCGGTGCCGTAGCGTTCGAGGTCGAGGCGGATCTGGAAGTCGTTGGTGAGGGAGTCCTCGCCGGGTTTGAGGTCGATGCCATTGCTGTCGCCGGGCATGTCGAGCTTGGGGGCGACGTAGCGGCCCTCGAAGTGTTCGCGGAGGAGGGCCTCGGTCTGGGCGGATGCGAGGGCGCCGAGGGCGGTGAGAAGGAGCGCGGCGCGAGTCATCGCGCGTAGGATATCATCGCGTCGATGCTGAGCAGGCGGGCGGTACTTGCGTGGATGATGCAGGGGGCGGGCGTGCGCGCGGGCGAGGAGCGCGAGGAGAGCGGGGTGAAGTTGTGCTGGTGTCCACCGGGCAAGTTTCGCATGGGGAGTCCGGCGAGCGATCCGAATCACCGTTGGGATGAAGTGCAGGTGGACGTGACGCTCACGAAGGGATTCTGGGCAGGAAAGTACGAAGTGACGCAGCGGCAGTGGGCTCGGGTGGTGGGCGAGTTTCCGCAACCGCAGGAGAAAGGTGTGGGCGACGATTTTCCGGTGCATTGGGTGAGCTTCATAGAGGCCGAGGAGTTTTGCCGGAAGCTGGCCGCGCCGCGGGGTTGGGCATTCCGGCTGCCGACGGAGGCCGAGTGGGAGTATGCGTGCAGGGCGGGAACGACGAGCGCGTATTCGTTCGGCGAGACGATCAGCGAGCGGCGGGCAAACTACGGCAAGGTGCTGAACGAGGCCTCGAAGGTGGGCAGCTATCCGGCGAACGCGTGGGGATTGCACGACATGCACGGGAATGTGTGGGAGTATTGCCGCGACTGGTATCACCCGAGGCTGCCGGGCGGCGTGGACCCAGACCTATACGCGACAGAAGGACAGGTGAATCGCGATGGAAGCCTCTCCAGGGTGCGGCGGGGCGGAGCCTGGATCGAGCCGGCATGGGCGTGCCGCTCGGCGGTGAGGCTGCGTTATGAGCCGGAGCGGCGGTCGGATCATATTGGGTTTCGAGTGGTGATGGCGCAGATCACCACTCGACCCTGAGCTGCGCCTGTAGTGTGCGGATGACGCCGGAATCGAACTTTGCGTTGCGGTCCATGATGGCCGTGATGACACCTGCGCTGCCGGCTTGCGAGATATTGGTTCCCGGCTCCATGTAGTTGGGGTGATTCAGCAGGTTGTTGCCGAGGAACTCCCAGCGGATGACGGCGCGCTCCTTGATGGTCCATTCCTTGGCGAGGCTGCCATGGAGCACATTGACGGGTACGCCCTTGATGACGTACTTGCCGGAGTTGCCAAAGCGGCCGATGGGGGGAGCGGCGAAGGCGGAAACGTCGAACCAGCGATAGATGGAGCGATCGTCGAGATAGGAATCGCGCAGCGCGTCCGGGCGGAGAGTGGCATTGGGCCGCGAGGCATTGCTGCTGAAGCGAGTACCCGTGGGATCGGGGCCCGTCCATTGCGGCGTGATGAAGTTGCCTGTTTCGTAGATGTAGATGGGCGAGATCTTCCAGCCGGAGAGAATGAAATTGGCGACCTTGCTATCGGTGTTGAATAACGGCTTGCCTTTACCGAAGGGGAGCTCGTAGATGAACAGTCCGGTGAAGCGGTGCGTGGGCAGCGCTCCCCAGGCGGAACGCTCGCGCAGACGGTTGTAGGCATCTTCCGGGGATTCGCCGTTTTCGAGGTCGCCGATGTCGCGCTGGAGAGTGTAATAGAACTGGTATTGGAGGCCGCCTTTCATGCGGCGCTGGACCTCAACCGAGACGCCGTGATACTGGTGGCCGGCGCCGTTGTCCTCGTAGTTGATGGCCGGGTACCGCGGAAACATGCGCGGCTTATCGACATAGAGACGAGCGTCGGCGACAGGTTGGTTGATGTCGTAGCGGTAGACGCCCTGTCGCGTATTGGTGCCGGTGTAGCTGAGGCGGAAGCCGGTGTCCCAGCGCTGATGTTCGATGGTGAAGGTGTACTGCATGGAGAACGGGATGCGCAGATCGGGGCGCATGCCGATAGGGAGGGTGACGGTGGAGGGGCCTCGACCGGCGGTGGCCGGGTAGACAGTGGGAAGAATGAGCGGATTGGCGAGATCGTTGGTGTAGGCGGGCTCGTTGAGGACAAAGGGCACGCTTGCGGCGCTGGGGCTGCGCGCGGCGGCGTCATAGTAGATGCCGACGCCACCGCGAAAGACCGTGCTGTTTCCGAAGGGGCGCCAAGCGAGACCGAATCGGGGAGCAAGGTTGTTCCAATCAGTTTTGACGAGCTTACTCGAGTCGCGGCCGGCAGTGGAGGCCTCGACGACGCCGACATAGTCGGTGGGCATCAGCGGGCTGACAAGATTCAAGGAACCATCTGGGACGACGATGTTGCCTTTGCCAATATCGAAGATGGCCTGGCGGCCGTTGGCTTCGGTCCAGCCGGGCATGATCTGCCAACGGAGGCCCATACTCACCGAAAGCGTGGGCCGGACCTTCCATTCGTCCTGCACGTAGAAGGCTGCGGTATTGGCGCGGCGGTCGCTTTCGACGGCGGGGAAATCGCGTTGGAGAGTCGTGGGAATACCGAGGAGGAAATCGGCGTAGGGGTGATTGGTGTAGCGGTTGGTATAGGTGGTGAAGCCGAACAGGTTGGTTTCGCGCCGGTCGCGGGCACGCCCCCAAAGCCAGGCTGTTCCGATCTTAATGTTGTGGCGTCCTTTGTACCACGTGAAGTTGTCGGTGAACTGCTGCACCTGATCCCAGCCGCACGGGCCGCAAGAAACATTGGAAACGTTGAGCGCGGAGATGCCGACGCCCGTGAATTCGACCCTGTGCATGCCGCCACGGCTGGGAAGGTCGGGTACGAGGCCGCGAAGGCCTAATTCGTTCACCAGCTGTTTGCCATCGATTACGGGTTCGCCCGGCAGGTCGTCGAAGCTGAGGCCCCAGCGCGCTTCGTTGAGCATTTTCGAGTTGAACGAGTAGGTGTGCGCAATGGTGGAGGCGCGCAGGGTGCGAGAGCGGATGAAGCGCTCCTTGAGAAGAGGGTTGCCTTCGAAGTTATTGAGGTTCCAATCGACGGCGGTGATGCGGCCGTAAATGAAATTCTTGTCGCTGAAGCGGTGGTCGAGGCGAACGGAGATATTCGGCTGGTGGGTAACGGCATTCTGGCGCGTTTCGCGATAGTTTTGAGCGGCGAAAGTTTCCGGGTCGCCAAAATTCGGAATGGCGTAGAAACGCTGCTGCAATTCATTCGCCGTGGGATTGACCCGGCTGGCGGGAATCAGATTGCCGGCAAAGGGAGCGTTGCCGGCGAATGGATCGCGGATGGGCGTGCCGGGGAGCAGGCGAGAGAAGTCTCCGCGCCTCCAAGAGGGAGTGGGGGCGCTTTGGCTGATTGTGGAGATGCCGCCGGAGCCGGCTCCGAGTTCGATGGTAGTGAACCAAAAAGTCTTGTTACGGCCGTTGTAGAGCTTCGGAATATAGATGGGCGAGCCGGCGGCGAAGGTGAGACGGTGGCCGACGCTGCCCGTGCGTTGGCTGAAAAAGGGATTGCGGGCGTTGAAGGCGGGCGTGGTGTAGTAGTCGCTGAAGGTGCCGTGGAATTCGTTTGAGCCTCCGCGTGAAGTGAGCGTCACCTGGCCCATCGTTCCGAATTCGGCGTTGGCGCCGGCAATGTCGAGACGCAACTCCTGATACGCCTCGGTGCGATCCATGAGCGGCCCACTGGCGAAACCGCCGCCGGAACGGGCGACGGTGGTGCCATCAATGACCGCTTCCCCCTGATTCTGACGGCTGCCGGCGAAGCGGACCTGGAAGCCGGCGGTGGTTTTCGATACCTGCGGCGAGAGAGTGAAGTAGTCCCAGGCGCGGCGTAGCGTGAGGGGGAGGGCGCGCAACTGTTCACGGGAGCGGATATCGGCGATGCGGGCGCTCTCCGTTTCGATCAGAGTCGCTCCGCCTTCGACCTCGATGACGGTATCGACGGAACCGACTTTCAGCGTGGCGTCGACGCGGCGTTCCTCGCGGGGGCCCAGGACGATTCCGTCGAGACGGTACTCCTGAAATCCGCTTGCCTGGAATCGCACGAGGTACGTGCCGGGATTGGCATTGGAAATCGTATAAGAACCGGATTCACCGGTGGTGGCCGTGTACTTGAAGTTCGTTTGAATTTGAGTCGCTTCGATCATGGCTCCGGCGACGGCGGCGCCGCTGGGGTCGATTACGGTTCCGGTGAGGGTTGCGAAGGTGCTCTGCGCTTGCAACGAGGCGGCTGCGCAGACAAACAACAGGGAAAAGCGAAATCCTCTCGACATGCGCGGAGTTATATCACAAATGTCCGCGAGGAGTGGGGGCGTTGGCGAGAAATCGAAAGGGCCAGCCTTGCGGCTGGCCCTGACTTGCCCTTGTGGGGCGGATGTTGCTATTTGAGTCCCGACTAGAAGTCGAGGCGTAGACCCATTGTGATGATGCGGGGACCCGACTGCGGTCCGGTGGCGGCGCCAAAGCCGGCGTTGCCGATGGTGCCGTTCACGCCGAAGTTGGTCCGGTTGAACAAGTTGAACATATCGGCGCGATACGTGAAGTCAATCGCGTGATTGTCGTTAATCGCCCAACGGAATCGTTTGGCGATTGCGATGTTCTCCTCGCGAACCATGGGTTGGCGGAACGCGCTTTCGTAGAGAGCGGCGGTGCCCAGCGTGTAGCGGGGAGCCGAGGCGTAGGGCGCATTCGCGCCGGAGTTGAAGAAGCGAACGCTGGTATCGCCTGGATCAAGCGTGCTGTAGTCCACGCCGGTCCGAATGGCACTTCCTGTCCGGTTAGCTTTGGTGAGGCGCGAGAACAGGACACCATTGCCGAGCGGGTTGCCGGGAGTGGAAGCCTGGAAGAGGACTCCGGAGCGGTACTGCAGCGCGGCGGAGAAGTTCCAGCCGCCAATGAAGAAGTTGGCGAGCTTGTTGTCGGTATTCAGGAATTTCTTGCCCTTACCAACCGGTAAATCGTAGGAGCTCAGCACGTTTAAGATATGGGGCTGATCGAAGGGCGAGTAAGCCTTCATATCTTCGAGGTTGTAGGCGTCTTGCGCGCCGACGTTGAAGTGCTGGCTGAAGATCTGCCGGTAGTGGTTCGCGGCGAGCGACTTCGAATAGGTGTAGCTGGAGAGCAACTGCCAGTCGCCGAAGCGGCGTTCGAGTTTGGCCTGGAATGCGTCGTACCAGGTCTTGCCATGGCTGGAGTTGCGGCTGATGATGCCGAAGAACTGCGGATAGGGCCGCAGCGCCTGGGCGAGGGTCTGGTTGTTCGGGAAGGCCGCGTAGGGCTTGGTGAAGCCGGCGGCGACGACGGCGGGGTCGTCGATGCGGCGGCCGAGCAGGTCGCCGAGAGCGAGGCGGCTGCTGGGGAGCTGGTTGATGTCAACCGAGGAGTTGAGTCGCGTACCGCGGTTCCCGACATACGCCACGTCGACGAGGAAGTTGCGAATGTCGTGTTGCAGATTCACACTCCACTCATGAACGCGCGGCGCCTTGCCGAAGGTGCTGGACATGTGGTCCATGTCGCCTGAGAGGATGCCTTGGGCGGGACTGAGCGAGGGCGGATCGACAAAGTTGGCCGGGCGGGGTACGCCTCCGTCCCAATTGAGGGCTTGGTTAATACCATCCGAGACATAGCTGATCAAGCCGCTGCCGTAGCCAAGGCGGCAGCCGCAGCCGCCATTGCCGAGGGTCTGGTAGTAGACGCCCCAGCCGCCGCGCAGAACGGTCTTGTCGGTGATGCGGTAGGCGAAGCCCACGCGGGGCCCGATGTTCGAGAAGTCGGTCGGGTAGAAGCGCTTCACGTTGGCGCGGCCGGCGCCATAGCCCGCGAAGACGAGAGTGCCGGGGAGTCCGCCGGCGGCGGCGTTCGGTTTGGTGAGGTCGACGTGCGAATAGTCGCCGTTCTTTTCGTGCCAGTTGATGGGCACTTCGTAGCGCATGCCGAGGTTCAGCGTGAGCCGCGAGGTGACCTTCCAGTTGTCCTGGAAGTAGCCTGCCGTGTAGCCGTAGCGAATTTGCGCGATGAGGGTTTGCGGGGTGACCACAAGGTTGGCGGAATCGGTCGTGCCGAGCAACATGCTCGCGAACGCATGGCCGGTTCGGGTGAGGTCGGTGGGCAGCGCGGTCTGCGCGCGGTTGAAGCGGTACTGACCGTTAGTGCCGGCGAGGTCAAGCGGATCCGAGAACGTGCGGAGGTTGCGCCAATCCCAGCCAAACTTGAACTCGTGTTTCCCGCGCAGGTAGGTGTAGCCCTGCGTGAGGTGGTAGGTCCAGTTGAACTGAGTTCCGTTGGAGACCTTTCCGTCCTGGACGCCCCAAGCGGACAGGCCATCGGCACCGTCGAAGTTGACGCGCGGGAAGGCGTCGGAGAGACCGCTCAAACCGGGGAGTCCGATTTTCGAACCGAAGCCCTTTTGCGCGGGGTTATCCCAGCCCTGCTGCTGGCGGGTGAAGCTGAACGTCGAGTGAATCAGAAACGTCGGCTTCAGCACGAGATCGTGATTGACGCGGTAGTTCTCCGGCCGCTGCGTGTTTGCGCCGAGGCCGTTGCCGAGAGGACCGTCGAAGTTCTGGGTGTTCCCAATATTTTGATCCTGCCGGCTCATGTAGAACGAAGCGCGGTTGTTGGTCGTAAAGGCGTGATCGAACTTGAGGCTCCAATGGTAGTCGTCGACCACGGAAGTGTTCACATAGGCGTAGTTGTTAGCCAGCCCCGGATTGGTGGGGTTCGGGATGAGCGGAAGGACGTTCGTGGCAACCCGCGAGAAGCGAGATCTGGGAATGAGGTTGCCGCCAAACGGGGTGCGGGTGTTACCGGCCGTCGTCGCAGGATCGTAAATCAATTGCGAGCCGGCAAAGTTGCCATCCTTCATGGCAGCGGTGGGAACCGTTAGCACAGGGAAGCCGAGCGACGCAGGCCGCAGATCTTTGGCGTAGGTGAAATACCAGAAGGTTTTGTTTCGGCCGTCGTAAATTTTCGGCAGCCAAGCAGGTCCGCCAATCACGCCACCGGCCTCATTGAAGCGTTCTTTCGGGCGGAAGCCAGGGGCGTTAGCGGGGTTGCGATTGACGTTGTACCCCGCCGCATTGAAGATGTCGCGGCGAAGGTTCCAGAAGGCGCCGCCGTGCAGGTCGTTGGTGCCGGACTTGGTAATGAAGACTTCGACGCCGCCGCCAAAGCGGCCGTATTCCGACGAGTATGTGCCGGTGAGAAGCTTGAACTCGCCAAACTGTTCCGTGGCAGGGAAGTTAAACGACACGCCGCCGGACTCGGGGATGGTGGCGCTACCGCCATCGAGGAGGATTTCCTTTGCGCGGCCGCCGGAGCCTGAGATCGAGGTTTCCGGCGTGCCCGAACTGACGCCAGGCATGTAGCGAATGAATGCTTCCGGGTTGCGGATGCCGCCGGTAAACAGCGGCAAAGTATTCATGAATTTATTGGAGAGGTTTTGCCCGCGAGTGGCATCCTGCGCCTCAAGAAGCGGCGCTTCGGCGGTGACTTCAACGGATTGTTGAACGTCGCCGACCTCCAAGGTCAGATCGAGAACCGTACGCTGCGCGACGCGGATTTCCAGGCCCGTGCGTACTAGCCTTTTAAAGCCGGTCTGCTGGACGTCCACTTCGTAGTGGCCTACCGGCACGCTGCCGAAGACATAAAGTCCCGCGGCGGAAGTGACGGTTTCGGTGACGACTCCGGTGGCGACATTCTTAGCCGTTACTTTGGCGTTGGGAATGGCGGCGCCGCCCGGATCGGTTATGGTGCCTGCAATTGAGCCCGTGCTGACTTGGCCGAAGCACACGGAGCCGATCAACAGGAACACCACGACAAACAGAGTCTTTGTGTTCATAAACCCCTTCTAAGTTCTTGTAGATCCCTTACTGTTCCCCAATGTGGGGAAACAGAGACGTTATTGAATTGTATTTTTAAGGCGGCTGGGCGTCAAGGACAGAAGTGTAAAGGCAGCGCCGCCACGGCCGGGAAGCCCTTTTATTTCAGCTCTTTAGCCGCGGCAACACCGGCGGCAGCGACAACGCCGTCCTGACTTGATTGGACACCGGAAACCCCAATGGCGCCAATGAGTTCAGTGCCGGACATGATGGGAACGCCGCCTTCGACGGGCATGAAGCCGGGGAGCGCGAGGACAGCCTGGCGGCCGCCGGCGAGGGCATCCTCCTGGGCTTTGGTCGGGCGCTTGTAGCGGACGGCGGCTTTCGCTTTTGCCTGGGCGACGTCGATGGAGCCAATCTGGGTGCCGTCGATCTTTTGCAGGTAGACGAGGTTCGCTCCGTCGTCGACGATAGCGATGACGACGGTCCAATTGTTCTTCCTGGCTTCGGCCTCGGCAGCCGCGGCAATCTTCTTTGCGGCTTCGAGGGTGAGCGATTTCTTGGTGGCGAGTTGGCCGGGGAGGGAGGCGGCGCAGAGAAGAGTGGTGAGGATGAGTTTGTTCATGAGGAGATCTCCTTGGAGTTCCTAGCATGGTATCCCAGCGCGGCGGATGGTTGGCGAGGGTACAGATGGGACGCGGGAGGAAGGGGCTACGGCGTGCGAATTTTTTCTCGCAACTCGTCCGAGGCAAGCCTACGGAAATCGTCGAGGTTCCAGGTAAAGATGGCATTGGCGCCACACTTGGCCGCAGCAAATAAGATGAGGCAGTCGTAGGTGGAGCCCCCAGCTATCCCTCGCCCCACCATCGAATCGATTGTTTCCAGATACTCCGCCGCAGAGAGAGGAACTATGGTGAACCGTTCACGGATCTGACGAATGAAGAGCAGGGCCTCGTCCGGTGCGATACGCGGTTTGATTGGCAGCCGCGTCATCGTCGAATAGACCTCGGCAACGGTATGGGCGGCGCAGAACGCTGTCTCCGTCGTCGCGGATTTCAGCAGGGTGAAACTTTTCGAATGGCAAGGATGCTCGCCCCAAAACGCAGCGACCAGCACCGACGCGTCCAAGAAGAATGTCACTTATCGAGAC
>Ga0075421_100004832_pt1 | contig 16248 bp, 11 predicted proteins | sample SoiMetdeltSBSDD5_FD_75292 | JGI IMG/M metagenome (GOLD analysis project Ga0075421, IMG submission 75292) | Bulk soil microbial communities from a Populus tree surrounding site in Tennessee, USA - Soil MetaG P. deltoides SBSDD5 | ecosystem: Environmental > Terrestrial > Soil > Tree plantation...
CAGGCGCGCGACGCCTACATCGACGCCGCGGAGAAGCTCGGCGAGTACGAGCAGGGCAGGGTGCTCGCGGCGCTGGTCAAGACCGAACGCCGCAAGTAAAAAGGAAGAAGGAGGAAGGATGAAGGAAGAAGACTTCTTCCTTCTTCCTTCTTCCTTCTTCCTTCTTCCTTATGTCAGCTCCGGTTTGCGCAAATGCCAGTCGGTCGCGCGCTCGTAGGCGAGGCCGACGCGCAGCAGCGTCGCCTCATCGTAGAGACGGCCGGTGATCATCAGCTCGACCGGCGCGTTGTTGTAAAAGCCGGCCCGCAACGCCAGCGCCGGATGCCCGGTGAGGTTGGTCAGGCCGAGGCTCGCGCTGCCGGTCGGTGACAGGAACACGTCGTACTCGGACATCAGCTTGTCCATCTCGCGGATGAGCAGCGTCCGCGCCCGCTGCGCGCGGATGTATTCCACCGCCGGCACGAAGCGGTGCGTCCGGAACGTGTTCGGCCAGGTGTTGAGCGACGGATCGTTGATCTCCTTGCTCCGCGTGAGATCGTCGAACGCCGCCGCGGCCTCGGTGCTGAGGACGAACGACAGCGTGCCGGCGAGCGCCGTCCCCGGCAGCTCAATCGGGTGCAGCGTGGCCCCCGCCTTCCGATAGACCTCGAGCGCCTCGTTCAACAGCTTCAGCTGCGCCTCGCGCTGCGCGCGCTGCTCTTCGGGCGAGAGCCCGCCGCGCCCGCGGCCGCCGCCCTGGCCGCGCCCGGTCTCGGCGCCCCGTCCAGCTTCCCCGCGCCCGGCCTCCGGCCGGTTCTCGAATTCAGCTTTGAGGAAGCCGATGCGGAGCTTGGAGAGAGGAACCGCCGGATTCCACGTGAACGGAGCGTCCACCACGGTGTCGTCGCGGCCGTCGGGGCCGTAGATCGCGTTGAACACCAGCGCGCAGTCCTCGACCGATCGGCACATCGGCCCGATCTTGTCCATCGTCCAGCTGAGCGCCATCGCGCCGTAGCGGCTGATCCGGCCGTACGTCGGGCGAAGCCCGACGACGCCGTTGACCGAGGAGGGGGAAATGATCGAGCCGCGCGTTTCGGTGCCGAGGGAGAAGCCCACCAGCCCCGCGGCGGTCGCCGACCCGGGTCCTGCCGACGATCCGCTCGACCCGCCGCGCTGCGGATGGTCCGGGTTCCACGGGTTCTTGGTCTGCCCGCGGAACCAGCGATCCCCCTGCGCCAGCGCGCCCAGCGACAGCTTGGCGACGAGCACGGCGCCGGCGTCGCGCAACCGCTCGACCACGGTGGCGTCGTAGTCGATGATCTGCTTTTCGTACGGCGCCGCGCCCCACGTCGTCGGGATCCCTTTCGTGGCGAAAAGGTCTTTCGCGCCCCACGGGATACCGTGCAGCGGCCCTCGGTACTTGCCGCCGCGGATTTCCTTGTCGGCCTGCGCCGCCTGCGCGAGCGCGAGATCCTCGGTAAGCGTGACGACCGCGTTCAGCCTGGCGTGCTTCTTCAGCCGCGCGAGGTACATCTTCGTGAGCTCGGTGGAGGAGACGTCGCGGCGCCGAACCAGCGCGGCGAGCGCCGTCACCGGCAGGAACGCGAGGTCTTCGACCGACGAGTGGCGCGCCGCGGGGGTCTGGAGCGTCACCTTGATCGGTGCGCCCGGTGTCGCGCCCGGCTTGGGCTTCTTTCCGGGCAGATAGGGCCGGAACGTCACCGCCGGCTCGGTGTCGAGCGGAATATCCAGCTTGCGGAGCTGCTCGAAGGCCTCGAGGCTGCGGTTGACGCCGCGCAGCGCCGCTTCCTCCTCGGCGTCGTTGAAGTCGACGCCGAAGATCTTCTCGCCGCAGTCGAGCGTGTCCTTGCTGATGCGCAGCGGCGCATCCTGCTGCTGGCCGAGGGCGGGGGCCGCCAAGCCTCCCGCCACTGCGGCGGGGATCACCTTGAGGAATCGGCGGCGGCCCGAGGGCTTCGTGTGCTGGCTCATTTTTGTTTGAATCCTGCCGGAATGGCGACCTCGGCGTCGCCGACGCTGGTGGAGACCTCGAGGGTTTCGTGGATCAGAGTGAAGACGGTCGCGCGCGGTTTGTCGTCCTTCTTCATCATCCGCCGGGCCAGCATACCGCCGAGCCCGCCGCCGCTGTTCTGGTCCTGCTGCTGCGCCAGTTGCTCCTTACTCTTCACCCCCTCGAAGGTCGTGGTCGTGGAGAGCGGCGTGCCGCGCAGCTTGCCGGCTTCTTTCTGCATCCGCTCGGTCGCGTTCTTGAGCATCGGATACAGCGCGGCGATGGCGGCCATCTGTTCGCCCGAGAGGGCAGGAGCATCGGGATTGATCGCCCGGCCGAACTTCATGTCGAACTCGGCGAGCTCCTTGAGCGAGGGGATTTCGGGGCCCATCCAGCAATCAACCGTCATGACCGCGCCGCCGCCATCTTCGAGGGTGCGGCCCTTTTCGCGTACCGTTACCGTCGAGATCACCTGGCGCGCGTCGTAACTGGCAATCGTCTTTTTCTGTCCCGTTTCCCTGACGTCGAAGTCGACCTCGTATTCCTTCGCCGGTTTTTCCTGCGGCTCGCTCGGCTCCTTCCGTCCTTCTTCACGGCCGGCGTCGCGCTGCGCCTTTTCCTGCGCCTCGCGCAGCCGGCGCCGCAGCTCCTCGAACGTCGTGACCTCGTAGGTCTTCTTGCGCATGTCGAGGTCGTAGACCTTTTCTTCCTTCAGGTCGATGATCCGCCCTGACGTCTCGCCCAGCTCGATTTTCCGATTGCCTCGGACGGCGTTGGTCCCCTCGACGCCCTCCCGGGCGGCCTTGCCGCCGAACATGCCGGCAACCCGCCCCAGCATGCCTTCCAGCTTCACCTGCGTCTTGTCCCGCGTTTTGACGTCAGCCGACAGCGCCACCGCCGAGGTGGCGGCCAGCGCCAGAACCAGAGCACACTTGAACGCACGATTCATGCGATAACCCTCCAGGGAAACCTGATGATTTTACAGCCGTCCTGCTGTGTTAACGCCGGCCCGCGGGATGCGTCCTTGAGTACGCCCGGGGCATCGGCGCGCGAGGGATCCGGGACGTGTCTTCCCCTTGCCCCCGCCCCATGACGGTCACGCAGTTTTCGCCCGCGTATGCGGCCGAGGACGCGGACCTGGTCTCGCGGGCCCGGACCGGGAACGACGCGGCATTCTCGGATCTTTATCGGCGGTACGGTCGGGTCGTCCACGGCCTCCTGCTGGCGCGGATTCCCGCGGCCGACGTCGACGACCTCGTGCAGGAGGTGTTCCTGACCGCGTGGCGCCGGCTCGACTCGCTGCGCGATCCGGCGGCGTTTGGTGGCTGGCTGGCGATGATTGCGCGCAACCGCGCCGCGGATTTCCACCGCCGCGCGACCGAGTCGGTCGAGCTGCCGGACACGCTCGAGGCGCGCGACGCAACCGCAGCGCGCGTGGAGGCGCTTGCCGTGCTCGAGGTCGTCCGTCGTCTGCCCGACGCGTACCGGGAAACGCTGGTGCTCAGGCTGGTCGAAGGGATGTCGGGGCCCGAGATTGCCGAACGAACCGGGCTGACGGCGGCGTCCGTCCGGGTCAACCTGCACAGGGGGATGAAACTGCTGCGCGAGAAACTAGACGCCATCGCCCCGGAGCGCGCTGGCGGCGGCGGGCTGAAGGCATGAGCGACGAGAAGGACAACGCGTATCTGTGGGACGGATCGGGAGATCCGGATCCCGAGATTGCACGGCTCGAGGAGACGCTCGGGCGGCTGCGCCATCGTGGTGTGCCTCCAGTCCTGCCGAAGCGCGAGCGCGTGCCCACCCGCCGCGTGCTTCCGTTCACGCGATTCAAGACCACGGCGATCGTGGCGATGGCGGCGAGCGTGGTGCTCATCGCGTCGGCGATCTGGCTGGTGTTCACGCTTCGCCGCGCGTCGTGGGATGTCGCGCAGCTGGCGGGGGCGCCGGTCGTCGATGGCCGTGCCGTCACGGCTCGGTCGCGCCTCGGCATCGGCGGCTGGCTCGTCACCGACGCGGCGTCCCGAGCCAGACTCGCGGTCGGACACATCGGTCAGGTCGACGTCGACCCGAATACCCGAGTGCAGCTGATCGAGGCACGTGGCCGCGAACACCGCATGTCGCTCGAGCGCGGGACCATCCACGCGCGGATTTGGGCGCCGCCTAAATTCTTCTTCGTGAACACGCCGGCGGCCACCGCCATCGACCTCGGGTGCGCTTACACGCTGCAGGTCGCGGACGACGGGTCGGGGCTGCTGCGCGTGACGCACGGATGGGTGGGGTTCGAGCGCGACGGCCGCGAGGCCTACATTCCGCAGGGCGCCGTGTGCGCGACCCGCCCGGGGATTGGCCCGGGGACCCCGCGCTACGAAGACGCGCCGTCGGGTTACGGCGAGGCGCTGACGCTGCTCGACTTTGGACCAGCCGACGCGCCCGGCCGGGCGCCGGCGCTCAGCCTCGTCATCTCGCAGGCTCGCCGCCGCGACGCGCTCACCCTCTGGCACCTGCTGACGCGCGGCACCCCCGACGAGCGGTCGCAGGTCTACGAGCGGCTGGCCGCGCTCGCGCCTCCTCCCGACGGCGTCACGCGCGAGCTCGCGCTCGCCGGCGATCGCACGGCGCTCAACCTGTGGTGGGACTCGCTCGGCCTCGAAACGGGGACGTGGTGGAGGTTCTTCAAGAAGAAGTGGTAAGTCGATTGGCTGTGCCAATGGGGAATCGGCCCTCGACCATCGGCAGCGGTCAATTAGAATCGTGCGATGCCGTTTGTGTATGTGCCGGGAACCGCCGCGGCAGATCCGTCCGGCCCGCTCGCGGTGCAGTTGCAGGAGATCATGGGGCGGAACCGCGCGGCGCTCGTTGCCGCCGGGACGTCGCTCGATCGCGTGGTCTCCGTCACCGTTTACCTGAAATCCGCCGCCGACTTTCAGGCGATGAACGAGGCCTACCGCGCGTACTGGCCGGCCGATCCCCCGACCCGCACGACGGTGATCGCGGGCCTCGCTCGACCGGGCGCGTTGGTGGAACTCTCAATGGTGGCGACCGCCGGCGGGACCGAACGCGTCGTCGTCCATCCCGGCGGTTGGCCGCGGTCGCCAAGCCCGTACAGCTACGCCATCAAGTCCGACGACACGCTGTTTCTCTCCGGCATCGTCCCGCGCAGCGCGGTGGACAACTCGGCAATCGGCGGCGATATCAAGGCCCAGACGCGCGCCGTCCTCGATAACGCCGGCGCGATCCTGACCGCTGCCGGCCTCTCGTTCGCGCGCGTCGTCAGCAACCGCGTCTACATCACGCAGGCGGCGAACTTCCAGGCGATGAACGACGTGTATCGCGAGTACTTTCCGTCGGCGCCGCCGGCGCGTGCGACGGTCGAAGCGGGGCTCGCCGCGGCCGAGTACCTGGTCGAGATGACGATGACGGCGTCGAGCGCGCCGCGCGAGGTCGTCGGTCAGGCGCCGCCGGGCATCCCGATCAGCGCCGCGGTTCGGACCGGCGGGAATCTTCATCTGTCCGGCGTGCTCGGCAACACACCTCAAACGAGCGGCGACGTCGCCGCGCAAACGCGCGAAACGCTCGCCCGGATTTCGAAGACGTTGTCGGCAGCCGGCGCATCACCGGCCGACGTCGTCGACAGCCTCGTCTATCTCCGCGATATGTCGCACCTCGATGCGATGGACGCCGAGTACCGCGCGTTCTTCGGTCCATCGCGCCACGCGCGCACCGTCGTCGGCACCGGCCTGGTTCCGAACGACGGCCTCGTGGAGATCATGGTGACCGCGGTCAGCCCGCGATGAGGCCGCTCGGCACTGCCGACTTCGAGGCGGCGTCCAGCCGGGTCGATCCGCACATTTACCGGACGCCTCTGCTGACCTCGCGGTCGTTGTCAGAGCACACTGGCTTCGACGTCCGGCTCAAGGCGGAGATGTTCCAGCGCACCGGGTCCTACAAGATTCGCGGCCCGCTCAACAAGATTCCGCTGCTGACTGCCGATGAGCGCCGTCGAGGCGTGATCTGCTCGTCGGCGGGCAATCACGCGCAGGGGGTCGCGCTGGCCGCGCGGATCCACGGGATCGACGCCGTCGTGGTGATGGCCGAGAACGCGACGCCGTCGAAAGTGGCGGCGACGCTTGGCTATGGCGCCGAGGTGATCCGGCACGGCGCCATCTGGGACGACGCCAACGAGAAGGCGCAGGAGCTGGTGCGCGAGCGGGGCTACACCTACATCCATCCGTTCGACGACATCGAGCTCATCGCCGGCCAGGGGACGCTCGGACTCGAGATCGTCCGCGACTGGCCGGACGTCGAGGTCGTGGTCGTGCCGATCGGGGGCGGCGGGCTGATCTCCGGCGTGTCGATGGCGGTGAAAAGCGTGAAGCCGTCGGTGCACGTGGTCGGGGTCGAATCCTCCGGCGCGCCGGGCATGCGCGATAGCGTCAGCCACGGGTCGGTCGTGACGCTCGATCGCGTCGATTGCATCATCGACGGGCTCCGGGTCAAGCGCGTCGGCGAGACGACGTTCGAGATCGTGCGGCGCTACGTGGACGAGATCGTAACGCTGCCCGATGAGGCCATCTTCGATGCGATGATCTGGATCATGTCGCACGCGAAGCTGGTCGTGGAAGGGGCCGCCGCCGCGCCGGTTGCCGCCCTGTTGGGGAATCTGATCGCCGCGCCGCGGGGAGCGAAGGTAGCCTGCGTGCTCAGCGGCGGCAACGTCAACCTCGACCAGATCCGGGGACTCCGCTGGAACTGACGCCGCCGCCGCCGCGGCTGGGGATCTCGGCGTGCCTGCTCGGCGACGAGGTCCGCTTCGACGGCGGCCACAAGCGCGATTCGTTTCTGACCGAAATCCTCGGCGCGCACGTCGAGTGGGTTCGCGTCTGCCCGGAAGTCGAGGTCGGCATGGGCACGCCGCGCGAAACGCTCCGGCTCGTCCGCGAGAGCGGCCGCGTGCGCATGATGACGACCCGCACCGGCGTGGACCATACCGAGGCCATGGAGAAATGGGCCGGCGCGCGCGTCGACGATCTGGCCGCGGCGAACCTCGCCGGTTACGTCCTCAAGAAAGACTCTCCCAGCTGCGGCATGGAACGGGTGAAAGTCTTCAGCGGCACCGGCACGCCGACCCGGGACGGGCGCGGGCTCTTTGCCGAGGTCCTGATGCGCCGCTTACCGTGCTTGCCGGTCGAAGAGGAAGGGCGGCTGTCGAACCCGCTGCTGCGCGAGAATTTCATCGAGCGCGTCTTTGCGTACCAGCGTATCCAGACGTTGTTTCGCGGGCGCTGGACGATGGGGCAGCTGGTTGCCTTTCATACGGCGCACAAGATGTCGCTGCTGGCACACTCGACGTCGTCGTACCGTGAACTGGGGCGACTGGTGGCCGGCGCAGCGGCGCTGGCCAGACCGGAGCTGCGCTCTCGATACGAATCCGCGTTCATGCGCACGCTCGCAATCGTCGCTACTCCGCGCCGGCATACGAACGTGCTGATGCACATGGCCGGCCATCTGAAGAAGCGGCTCGAGGCTGGTGTAAAGCGTGAGCTGCTCGCCTGCATCGACGAGTACCGCCGCGGACTGGTACCGCTCGTCGTTCCCGTCACCCTCATCAGGCACTACGTCCGCACGCTCCCGGTGCCGTATCTCGCCGGGCAAATCTACCTGGAGCCGCATCCGCGCGAGCTGATGCTGCGCAATCATGTCTGACAGCGTGCGGCGGGTGCCGGTCACCCGGATCGGCCGGGGACCAGCCGGCGCCGGTGAAGATGCCGCGGCGGTGGAGGAGCCGCTCGAGGTACGGCTCCACGGACGCCCCTTCGCGGTCATCATGCGGACGCCCGGCTCGGACCGGGAGCTGGCAGCCGGGTTCCTGTTCGCGGAGGGGGTCATCTCATCCTGCGACGACATCGGCGCCGTCGAGCACTGCCGTCATCCGGATCATCCCGATCGCCAGAACGTCGTCGACGTCTATCTCATCGAGCGCGCCGCGCGCGACGTGGACCGCCACCTCGAGGAGCGCCGCAACGTCGTGGCGAGCGCTTCCTGCGGCCTGTGCGGACGCACGTCGATCGAATCGCTGCGCGTACGCGCCGAGCCGCTTGGAACCACCCTCCAGATGCAGGCAGCGATCGCTGCCGATTTGCCTGCCGTGCTGCGGACGCACCAGGCTGGATTCGATCGCACCGGCGGCCTGCACGCCGCCGGATTGTTCACGGCCGATGGCGGCTGCGACAGCACGGCAGAAGATGTGGGGCGGCACAACGCCGTGGACAAAGTCGTCGGGCGATTGTTGATAGCGGAACGCCTCCCGGCGCGCGGGTTCGCCCTCGCGGTGAGCGGCCGTACTTCGTTCGAGATCGTGCAGAAGGCGTGGCTCGCCGGCATCGAGCTGGTGTGCGCGGTCTCGGCGCCGTCGAGCCTGGCGATCGAGTTGGCCGAAGCTGCCAATATCACGCTGCTCGGCTTCGCTCGCGACGGTGGGTTCAACATCTACTCCCACCCGAGCCGTATCGCTGCAGTGTGAAGCGCGTTACCCACTCGTCTCGCGCCGCCTCGACGGTTTCAACAAAACTGCCGTAATTCGTGTCGGTTGCACGCCCGGCGCACGTGGCATTGCGGTTGCTCAAACGAACGATGAGCGGACGTGATGCAACGGAAAGTGCTGACAGCGGCGATTGTGGTGATGACGGCGGGGATCTGGGTCGCCGCGTGGCACGCGGCGGCGTTCACCGTCTCGATCGTCGCCGAGCTGGACCGCGCCGCGACGCTCACCGCCATCGCGCCCCGCGCGCAGACAACGATCGTCTTCGACCGGGCCGGGCGCCCGGCATTCTCATTCTTCGTGGAGCAGCGCAGCGACGTGCCGCTGGCGCGCGTCTCCCGGCACATGGTCGACGCCGTCCTCGCGGTGGAGGATCGGCGCTTCTATTCGCATCACGGCATCGATCCGATTCGCGTTCTTGGCGCCGCGTACCGGAACGTGCGCGCCGGACGGATCGTCCAGGGCGGCAGCACCATCACGCAGCAGCTCGCGCGTGCGGCGCAGCTCACGCCCGAACGGACGTATCACCGGAAGATCCGCGAAATCCTGATTGCCGGGCGGCTCGAAGAGCGCTACAGCAAGTCGCAGATCCTCGAGGAGTACCTCAACACCGTTTATTTCGGCGAGGGCTACTACGGCGTGGAAGCCGCCGCCCGGGGCTACTTCGGCAAACCCGCCGCCGATCTCGCGGTGCCTGAAGCGGCGCTCCTGGCGGCGCTCGTGCGCTCGCCGTCGAACGATGCGCCCTGTACGGCGCCGAAGCGCGCCACCGCCAGGCGGAATCTCGTGCTGCGGCTGATGCGCCAGCAGGGGAAGATCACCGACGGCGATCTGCAGGCGGCGTTGGCCGCGCCGATTCCCGACGCATCCCACCAGACGGCAGCAGGCCGGTACGCTTCGAACGAGACGGGCATGTACTTCCAGGAGGAAGTGCGGCGCCAGCTGGTCTCGATGTTCGGCGCAGACCGCGTCCTGCGCGGCGGGCTTCGCGTCTACTCGACCTACGACCCCGCGCTGCAGCACGAGGCGGAGCGCGCCGTCACGTCCCGGATCGCGCAGATCGTGAAAATGCGGCCGCGCGCGCGCGATCTCCAGGGCAGCCTGGTGTCGATGGATCCGGAGACCGGCGACGTACTGGCGCTCGTCGGCGGCCGCGATTTCGAGGCGAGCAGCTTCAACCGTGCGACCCAGGCGAGGCGGCAGGCGGGGTCGGCGTTCAAGCCCATCATCTATGCGGCGGCGCTCGAGCGCGGTTACGCGCCCGGGACGCTGCTGCGCGATCTCGACGCGCCGATCTCGGCGGTCGGTCCGTCCGGCGTCTGGCTCCCCAGCGGTGAGCACGAGCGGTCCGAGTACACGGTGCGCCGAGCCCTCAAAGTCTCGAGCAACCGCGCGGCGGCCCAACTGCTGCAGCAGGTCGGGGTCAGCACGGCCGTCCACTACGCGCAGCGCCTGGGGATCGATTCCGAGCTGCCGCAGGTGCCGTCGCTGGCGCTCGGCACCGGCGAGGTGACGCTGCTCGAGCTCACCGCCGCCTACAGCGCGTTCGCCACCAGCGGGATGGTGGCGCGGCCGCGATTGATCACGCGGGTCGAGGATCCCGAGGGGCGCACGATCTGGTTTGCACCCGAACAACGCACGCAGGCGATCAGCGCAACCACCGCCTACCTGATGTCCAGCATGCTCTCCGACGTCGTCTCGAGCGGCACCGCCGCGAACGCGCGGGTAGCCGGGTTCTCGCTGCCGGCCGCCGGCAAGACCGGGACGACCGATGAATATGCGGACGCGTGGTTCATCGGATACACGCCGCACCTGTTGACCGGCGTATGGTTCGGTCTCGATCGGCCGGCGCCCATCATGCGCGGCGGTTTCGGCGGCGTGGTAGCGGTGCCGGCATGGGCCCAGTTCATGCGTCAGGCGACCAAAGGGGCGAAGGCCGACTGGTATGCCGCGCCAGCCGATGTCGAGCGAGTGGCAATCTGCCGCCTGACCGGCGTGCGCGCGACGGAAGCGTGCCGCCATCAGGATGCCGCCGCGGCGGCATCGGTGCCCACGCTGGTCGACGCGGTGTATCCGGCGGCGCAACCGGAGACGCCGACCGAGCCGGCCGAGCCGCCGGTTTACGAGGATCTGTTTCAGGTCGGCAGCATCCCGCCCGACACCTGTCCGATCCACGGCGTGGCCGCGTCACCGGTGGCGTCGGCCGAGCCGTCTTCCGCGACACCGCTCGTCGATGCCGCCATCCGACCGGCCAGCGTGATTTCGCCAGGTGCCGCGATCAGGACGGGCACTCGTTTGTTTGTCGAGAAAGTTACCGGCGACGACGGCCTCATTCGTTACGTCGTCAAGCAACGTTAAGACCTTCGCAGCGCGTAGCTTCAGCTGCGCGTTCCCGACGCCGGGCTAAAACCCGGCGCTCCGTACGACGAACAATACGAACAACACCGCATTGGCGATGTGCCCCGCCCAGCAGATCCGGCACTCGCGCCGGTTGGCGATCAGGCTGTAGCCGAGGAACGCGCTCATCGCCACCGCAGGGAGCGTCATCGCCGCGAGCAGCGCCGGCGGCCACTCCATCCACAGACCAAGCGCGATGAGCCCGTAGAGCGCGAGGCCGAGCAGCGCGTTCGGCACGCCGAGCAGCCGCGCCCGGGGACTCCGGAACAGCACCGCGCAGCCGCCGTGTTCCAGCTTGCAGATCTCCGGCCCGGTGAGCCAGCCAGGCAGCACGAAGTAATGGCCGTAGAGCGCGGCGGCGGACGCCGCGCCGCCTACCGACAGGGCGATCCAGACTAGCGCTTCGAATCCTGACACGCTGGACACCAGTAGGTGAGTCTCGCGTCGCGTCCTTGCTTGCGCACGCGGATCGCGGTGCCGCACCGCCGGCAGGGCAGCCGCGCCCGGCCGTAGACCCACAACCGCTCGCGCGGATCGTCCCGTCTCGTCGTCCGCCTGAACCCGGTATACGTGGTCATCGCGGCGAGACCGGTGGAGACGTTGACGGTCAGGAATCGGCGGGCCGTCTGCACGAGATTGCGGACGGCTTCCTCGTCGAGGCTGCCGGCGGGCGCGAACGGGCTGACGCCGCACGCGAAGAGCGTTTCGGATTTGTAGACGTTGCCGATGCCGGCCAGCGCACTCTGATCCAGCAGCACGTCGCCGATTTCAGCCGGCACCCGCGCCCGGATACGCGCCACAGCCTCGGCCTCGTCGAAGTCAGCCGAGAGGAGGTCCGGTCCGAGCCGGCGAAGGTCGCGGTTCCTCCGCAGGTCACGCTCGCGGATGAACTCCGCCACCGGGATGTTGAAGCCGACCGCCTCGAAGTCGGCGGTGGCAATCACGATCCGCATGTCGCGCCGGGGCCGTTGCCATGCTTCGCCGGGACGATAGATGTGCCAGCTGCCGTTCATACGCATGTGTGTCCGGAGCACGAGGCCACCGGAGAACTGCATCAGCACGTGCTTGCCGGCCGACTTGACCGATTCGACCTGACGGCCGGTGAGGGGCGCGTCGTCGTGAATGCGCGTCAGAGCGGGGAACATCGACTCGAACCGGACCACCGGCTTTCCGGCGAGCGCCTGGTTCAGCGTCCGCGCCGCCCGGAATATCGTGTCCCCTTCAGGCATGTCCTCCGGCCCGGCGTGCGGCGGCTTCGGCAAGCGGCGGTACGGACGGCGACGGCGGACGGCGCACGTGGAAGCCCATGGCGGAGGGACTGAATCCGGCGTCGACGAGGAACGGCGCGAGCGGGTGCTCGGCTGCAGGGCCGCCGTTGATCTCCGCGATCAGCAGACCGAGACCGGCAAGCCTGCGCGCCAGCGCGCGGGCAGCCGTGGCGCGAGCCGGCTCGTCCTCCGGCAGGAAGACCTGCAGCTGGCGCGCGCTGCGGCTGATATACGCGGTCAGCTCTCCGTTGACGAGGACGACCAGCGAGCCGACGGTGCGCGTCGGCGCGCGCCCCGATTCTGCGCCTTCGCTTCCGGCGGGCCAGCGCAGGATCGTCCCGTAGGGATTGGCGGGATCCGTGGCCGACAGCAGCACGACCTCGGCGTCCTCGGGCGGTTCCTTCAACGACCGCAGCAAGTCGAGCGCCGCCGGCAGCGCGAACTGCGTGGCGCCCACGCCGCTGACGAAGTAGCCGCGCCGGATGCGACCGGCGTCTTCGAGCGCCTTGAGGACGTCGTACACGGCGCTGAACCCCCCGGCGATCCCCTCCGCCGCCGCCACCTCGCGCGTGACCACGCCGTAGCGCGAGAGGAGCTGCTGCGCGAGGGCCGCCGACCATTCCGTGGGTGTCACGGGATTCGCCACGGCAAGGCGTGCGTCGACGAGCGACCAGCGCCCTTCGGCGGACGGAGGAGCGGCGCGGCGGCTGCGGAAAACACGTCCAGTCGCCGCTCGTTTCCGCTTTCGTTCGGGCGGGCGCGTGAACGCGCGCAGCGCGTGGAACGTGTCGTTCGTGATCGCTCCCTTCCATACCAGGTTCCACAACGCGTCCACCGTCTCGCCGGGATAGCCGCCCCCGGCGGCGTCATGGAGCGGCGCGAAGAACGACGCGCCGTGTCCGGCCAGGTAGTCGAGGATCGCCCGTTCGCGCGTTTCGACTTCGCCCAATGCAACCGGCCGCCGGAGCCGCGCCATCTGATCGGTGAGATAGATCGTCAGGCGCCCGTCGCGTTCCCCGAGCGGCTCGAGCCCGCACCAGACGATCTCGCCGGCGGCGGTCAGCGTGTCGAGGTCCGACGGGTTGTAGCCCTCGACCCGCGCCGCGAGGATTTCCGTCTCGACGATCGAAGCCGGAAGCGGCGCCCCCTGCAGCGTTTCCACGGCATCGAGCAGCGCATCGAGACCGGTCCGGCGCCGGACGACGCCCTGCCAGCTGGTGACCAGCCGGCCGAGAGCCGCGGGCTCGACCGGCTCGACCTGCCTTCGCAGCTTGGCCAGCGACCGCCGCCGGATCGACTGGAGAACATCCGGGTCGCACCACTCCCGTCCGGCACCGCCGGGCCTGAATTCCCCCTCGAGCAGGCGTCCCGACGCGGCCAGTTCCTTCAGGAGCATTTCACCGGTTGCGCGTCCGAGACCGTAGCGTCCGGCGAACTCGGTGGTCGAGAACGGACCGTGGGTTCGAGCGAAGCGGCGCGTCAGATCCTGCGCTGCATGGCCTGACGATTCGAGCAGCGACTCGGGCAGCCCCTGCGGCAGCGGCACTCCGAGGGCGTCGCGGTAACGTCCCGCGTACTCGATCGGGATGATGCGCTGCTCTCCCGCGATTGTCACAGCGACTGCCCGCCGCGTCCGAACCAGCTGCGTGGCAGCCGCGGCGCCGTCGATGCGCGACCGAGAATCGATCTCCTCGACGGTGAGGTCGCCGCAGCTCAAGAGCAGATCGTGGACGCCGTCGACGCTCTTCGCCTTGCGCTCGTCGTCCAGGTGCTGGAGCTGCGCTTCGATGTCGGCGAGAGCATCGGCGTCGAGCAGTTCCCGGAGCTCCGCTTCACCGAGCAGCTCCTTGAGCTGGGCCTGGTCGATGGCGAGCGCCTGCGCGCGGCGCTCGGCGAGCGGCGCATCGCCGTCGTACAGATAGTTCGCCACGTAGGTGAACAGCAGCGACGACGCGAATGGCGACGGCATCGCGGAGTCGACCGTCGCCGTCTTGACCTCACGGGTTTCGATCCGCCGCAGCGTCGCCGCGAGCGACGGCATGTCGAAGACGTCGCGGAGGCACTCGCGATACGCCTCCAGCAGCATCGGAAAGGATCCGAATCGCGCCGCCACGGCGAGCAGATCCGCGGCGCGCTTCCGCTGCTGCCACAGCGGGCTGCGACCACCCGGACGGCGCTTCGGCAGCAGCAGCGCGCGCGCTGCCGCTTCACGGAACTTGGCGGCGAACAGCGCCGTGCCGCCGAGTTGCCGCAGCACCAGTCCCTCGACTTCGTCCGAGCCCGGAATCATGAGGCTCGTATCCGGCGGCTCGTCGGTTTCCGGAAACCGCACCACGAACCCGTCGTCGGTCCACATCGTCTCGACGTCCTGGCCGGTCATCGCCCTCGTGCGTTCGACGACCGCCATCGCCCATGGAGCGTGGATCTTGCCGCCGAACGGAGTGAGGACGCAGATGCGCCAGTCGCCGAGCTCGTCGCGGCAGCGCTCGATCAGGATGGTGCGATCGTCGGGAACGACCCCCACTGCTGCCTGCTGGTCGGCGAGATAGCGGACCAGGTTCTCCGCGGCCTGGCGGTCGACGTCGTGATGCGCGACCAGCCGTTCCACCGCCCCGGCGGCCGGCATCTGGCGCAGTGTGCGGACCATCTCGCCGATGTAGCGGCCCAGCTCCAGCGGCCGGCCGGCCGCGTCGGCTTTCCAGAACGGCATCTTTCCCGGTTCGCCCGGCGCCGGCGACACGAGAACGCGGTCGTGGGTGATCTGCTCGATGCGCCAGCTCGACGCGCCGAGGAGGAACGTCTCGCCGACGCGGCTTTCGAACACCATTTCTTCGTCGAGCTCGCCGACGCGGGCGCCGGGACCGCGTTCGCCCACCAGGAACACGCCATACAGGCCGCGGTCCGGGATCGTGCCGCCGTTGATGACGGCGACGCGCTTCGCTCCTTCGCGCGCGCTCAACCGCCCCTGCACGCGGTCCCACGTGAGGCGAGGACGAAGGTCCGCAAAGTCGTCGGACGGGTAGCGCCCGGACAGCATGTCGAGCACCCCCTCGAAGATGCTGCGGCTCAGATCGGCGAAGGGGGCGGCGCGGCGGACGGATGCATAGAGGTCGTCGACGCCCCAGTCGTCCATGGCCACCATCGCCACGATCTGCTGCGACAGGACGTCGAGCGGGTTTCGCGGATACCGGCTGGCTTCGATGCGGGCGTCGTGCATCGCGCGGGTCACCGCCGCGCACGCGACCAGATCGCCGCGGAACTTTGGGACGATGATGCCGCGGCTGGCGGCGCCGATGGTGTGGCCGGCGCGGCCGATGCGCTGCATGCCGCTCGCCACCGACGGCGGCGCTTCGATCTGCACGACCAGGTCGATCGCCCCCATGTCGATGCCGAGCTCGAGCGACGAGGTGGCGACGAGCGCGCGTAGCCGGCCCGCTTTGAGGGCGTCTTCGACTTCAACCCGCTGCTCGCGCGCGATCGACCCGTGGTGCGAGCGCACGAGCGGCTCGCCGGCAAGCTCGTTCAGCGCGGCCGCGAGACGCTCGGCGAGCCGGCGGCTGTTCACGAACAGGAGCGTCGAACGGTGCGCGCGGATGATCTCGAGCAGGCGCGGATGGATGCTCGTCCAGATCGAGGAGCGCACGGGACCTTGCGCGGCCGGGCCGCTCGGGATGTCGACCGCCGGCGCGCCGATCTTGGCGAGGTCTTCCACCGGCACTTCGACCGTGAGCGCGAGGGCCTTCGGCTGGCGCGCGTCCACGATCGTCACGGGCCGCCACTTGGGCGCGATGTCGTCGGCCGCGAACTCGTCGTGTAGCGATTCCCGTACGTCTGCAGGAGCCGCCGGGCGGGCGCGTGCAGCGGCCTTGGGTCGGCGCGGGGTGGTTGGCTCACGCGGTTCGGCGCCGCCCAGAAAGCGTGCAACCTCGTCGAGCGGCCGCTGCGTGGCGGAGAGCCCGATGCGCTGCAGCGGCGCGTCGACGAGCGCCTCCAGCCGCTCCAGCGAGAGTGCGAGGTGGGCGCCGCGTTTGGTCGGCACGAGCGCGTGGATCTCG
>Ga0075421_100004834_pt1 | contig 16244 bp, 15 predicted proteins | sample SoiMetdeltSBSDD5_FD_75292 | JGI IMG/M metagenome (GOLD analysis project Ga0075421, IMG submission 75292) | Bulk soil microbial communities from a Populus tree surrounding site in Tennessee, USA - Soil MetaG P. deltoides SBSDD5 | ecosystem: Environmental > Terrestrial > Soil > Tree plantation...
ACCCCATCCGGTGGTGTGGTAGAGGTGCTCGTCCTCCTGGTCCTCGACCTGCTTGTGCGCGTCCTTGAGCGCCTTCCCGCGGTCGCCGGTGGTCTTCTTGGCGACCTCGCCGATCAGCTCCCAGTCGAGGTGGTCCTTGGTCTCGGCCAGGGTGACGCACTCGGCGGCGACCAGCTCGGCCGCGTCGGGCGTCCCGGACTCGAGCGCCATGTTCATGGCCTCCACCAGGGACTCGCCGATGTGGCGCACCACCAGGCGGCCCGGGGTCTCGTGGCTCGGGTCGAGGCCGAAGGTGTCCAGCAGGCCCTGCACGATCTCGACGTGCTCGGTGGTCTGCTGGTGGTACTCCTCCCACTCCTTGCGGAGGTCGTCGTTCTGGACGCAGCGAAGCGCGGTCTCGTAGATCTTGACGCCGCCCAGCTCGGTCTCGAAGGACTGGTAGAGCAGCTCGGTTACCTGGTCATCGTGCATCACGGCCTCCGGGTGGATGAGGGGTCAACGTGCTGCGCGATGCCTTCCCCCCGCCTCGCCGCAACAGACACGACCGAGGTCGACCTGGATCGGTGGCGGGTCAGACCACCCGGAGGACCGCCGATGCCACGGTCACCGGGCGGCCGTCGTTGCCCTCGTCGTGGAGGGTCAGGCGGACGCCGACGGTGTCGCCACCCGCGCCCGGCACCGCCTCGCCGTCGACCCGGAACGGGCCGACCTTCCCCCGGGCCATGAACATGACGTGCCAGGTCTGCATCTGTAGCCGGTCGGTGCCGACCAGAGCGGCGGCGAGGTCGATGGCCGCGGTCTCGAGCACCACGTGCTGGGGGCCGATGTGCAGGGCGGCGTCGGGCGAGGCGAGCTCGTCGGCCAGCTCGGGCAGCACCCAGTGACCGTCGTCGCGGCGGGAGGCGCCGAACACCTGCCACAGCGGCGGCAGGTCGGGCGAGTCGACGATCTCCAGCTTGTCCTCGGGCATCTTCTCGAGGCCCTCGGGCGGGGTGCCGATGCGGACGCCCTGGCCCTCGGTGAAGGCGATGACCCGGTCGGGGTGGTCGGCGTCGACGATCTTGGAGCGGCTGTAGCCCATGCGCGCGCCGACTCGGAGGGTCTCGGACTCGACGACCTCGATGCGGGCTACGTCGCGGGCATCGTCGAGGATCTGGCAGGAGTGGATGACGGGGTTCGGCACGGCGATCAGGTCCGATCCGACGTCGCCCTCGGGCGCGCTGATCGACAGCGGCGCCACCAGCAGCCCGCCGGCAGCGTTGCGCATGTCGCGGCGCAGCCGGACGGTGTTGTCGGCCGGGCCGGTGTTCATCGAGCCGTGGTTGCGGCCGATGTAGCGGTAGCTGAGGAGGCCGGTCCAGCGGCGCTCCAGCTCGGCCGCGTAGGCCGCGGGGTCGTTCTTGAGCTCACGGATGTCGCGCGGCATGGTCAGAGCGCTTCGGTCGGCGTGCGGCTGAAGGCGGCGAGGACCGCGTCGACCGCGGGGGCGATCTCGGCCCGGTCGAGCCGGTCGTGGTCGACCACCCGCCGGTAGACGAACAGCGCCATCGCCATGTCCATCAGCAGCCGGACGTCGACGTCGGGGGGCAGGTCACCTCGGTCGATGCCACGGCGGATGACCCGCTCGTACACCGCCCGCGCCCCGCTGATGGCCTCCTGGCGCAGCGCCTCGAGCTCCGGGTCCTGGGCCGCGGCGTCGACGAACGACGGCAGGATGCGACCGTTGCCGGGCCGGTTGAGGTAGCGGACCAGCTGCTGCAGGAGGAGGACGAGGTCCTCGCGCAGCGACCCGGTGTCGGGCTCGACGAACGATTGCTGCATCAGCGACATGGCCGCGTGGATCAGCCGGGCCCGCGAGCCCCAGTGGCGGTAGAGCGTCGCCTTGCTGACCCCGGCCTGCGCCGCCACCATGTCGACCCCGACCCCGGTGACGCCGTACTTGGCCATGAGGTCGATGGTGATGCGGAGGATGGGGTCCTCCTCCCGGCGGGCCCGGGGCATCAGCCGTCACCGCCCGGGCGGCCGCGGGGCACGTCACGGAAGGCGACGTCGCGGTCGAGCGCGGCCTCCCGGGGCATGCCGAGGACCCGCTCGCTGATCACGTTGCGGGCCATCTCGGTGGTGCCGCCGCCGATCTGTGCCGTCTGGCGCATCAGGAAGTCGGTGCCGCGGCCGGTGAGGCTGCCGTCGTCGTCGGTCCAAGCCGCGCCAGCCCCGCCGGCCAGCTCGAACGCGATGGTGGTCGTCCGGGTGCCGACGACGCCGGCGAACAGCCGCCCGATGGCCGACGCCTGGCTCGACAGGGCCCCGGTGGCGATGCCATCGGCCACGCGCTGCTCCAGCCGGCGCTGCACGACCTCGAGCATGGCGGCCTCGCCGATGAGGTCGCGGGCAACCGGGTCGTCGATCCGGCCCGCGTCGCGGGCGATGTCGGTCATCGTCAGCGAGCCTGCGCTCCCCCGGCCCGAGCCGGCGGGGACGGTGACGAACGGCGAGTTGTAGAGCATCCGCTCGTGGAACATCCACCGCGTGCACACCGTCCAGCCCTGGTCGACCTCGCCGATGCGGTCGCTGTCGGGGACCCGGACGTCGGAGAGGAACTCCTGGCAGAACTCCCGGTTGCCGTTGAGCATCTCGATGCGGTGGACCTCGACTCCCGGCGCGTTGATCGGGAGGATGAACACGGTCAGGCCCCGGTGCTTGGGGACGTCCCAGTTGGTGCGGGCCAGGCACAGCGCCCAGTCCGACCACCAGGCGTAGGTGGTCCAGACCTTGGAGCCGTTGAGGACCCACTCGTCGCCGTCCCGGATGGCGGTGGTCAGCGCGCCGGCGACGTCGGAGCCGCCGCTCGGCTCGGACAGGAACTGCAGCCAGATCTCCTCGCCCTTGAGGATGGCCGGGACATGGCGGCGTTTCTGCTCCTCGGTGCCGTACTCGAGCAGCACGGTCAGGCAGGGCGAGAACGTGGGGATCTGCAGGTGGGCCGGGAACTCGTAGCCGACCAGCTCCTCGTTGAAGACCCGCTGGTGAGCGGGGGTGAGACCCTGGCCGCCGTAGGCCAGGGGGACGCAGATGCCGGCGAACCCGGCGTCGAAGAACATCCGCTGGACCTCGCGCTCACGGGCGACGGTGGCCAGCTCCTCGTCGTCGGGCCGGTGCTGGAGGCCGAGTCGGACGGGCCCGACGTGCTCGAGGTTGCCCCGGATGAACTCCCGGGCCCGCTGCCGGAAGCTGTCGAGGTCCTCGTGGGCTTCCTGGGATCCGTGGTCCTCGGCGGCGGTCATGCCGCGTCCACCTTCCGCTCGAGGTCGGCCAGCAGCTGGCGGTGGTCGGCCGGGGTGCCGTAGAGGGCCCGGTTCACGGTGTGGCGGCGCAAGAAGAGGTGCAGGTCGTGCTCGTAGGTGACCCCGATGCCGCCGTGGATCTGCACGCAGTCCTGGAGCAGCTCGCTGCCGTAGTCGCCGACGAAGGCCTTGGCGGCGCTGACCAACCGGGGATCGTCGGGGGCGGCGGCCGCCGCGTCGGTGACGGCGTGGGCGCCCTCGAGCCAGGTCTTCATGTCGGCGAAGCGGTGCTTGAGCGCCTGGTAGGAGGCGAGGGGCCGGCCGAACGAGTAGCGGTCGAACGCCCACTCGACGGTCATGTCGAAGGCTGCCTGCATGGCCCCGACGGCCTCGGCGCAGCTGAGGATCGCGGCGAGCCGCAGCTGGTGCTCGACCTGGCGGTCGGCGCTGCCGACCTCGCCGACCACGTAGGTGGCGGGCAGACGGACGTCCTCGAAGGTGACCGCCGCGAAGCGCCGAGTCAGGTCGACGGTGTGCATGGGGGCGACGGTCACGCCGGGCGTGTCGACCGGGACCAGGACCTGGGTCGGGCCACCGCCGGTGCGCCCGGTGACGAGGAGATGCCCAGCCTGGCCTGCCGACTCGACGGGCCGCTTGATGCCGTCGATGACGACGTCGGCGCCGTCGGTCTTGACCTCGACGGCGATGTCCCCCAGCCGGTCGTGCGGCGGCGGCTCGGCCACGCACCAAGCCACCGTGGCGGTGCCCGCCAGCAGCTCGCCGAGCACTGCGTCGTCGGCCCCGTGGGTGGCGCGGCTGAGGGTCGCCGCGGCGATGTTGACCGGGACGAGGGGGCCGGGGGCGGCGTGGCGGCCGAACTCGTGGGCGAGCAGTGTCAGGTCGACGAGACCGTCGCCGCTGATGCTGCCGCCGCCCTGGTCCTCGGGGACGAGGAGCGACGTCCAACCGAGGTCGGCACCCCGGCGCCAGTAGTCGGGCTCGAAGCCCGCGGGGTCGTCACGCAGGCGCCGGACCTCGCCCACCGGCACGTGCTCCCGTAGGTAGCGCTCGGTGGTCTCGCGGAACAGCTCCTGGTCGGAGGTGGGATCGACGATCATAGCTCTGGTCGCTCAGAAGACGCCGATGCCGGCGGCTTCGTTGCGCTTGCGCCACTCTGCCCGGGGCATGCGGGTGGTGTCGACATGGGCCTCGGCGGCCAGCGCCCGGAGCGCTCCGACCGTGGCCTGCTCCCGGGGCGTGTGGGCGAAGGGGTCCCAGTCGAAGAAGCGGCAGGCGTTCTGCCACGTGATCTTGTGGATCTCCTCGTCGCTGCAGCCCGCGCCCTGGAGCTCGTTCCAGGCGAACTCCGGGGACTCGGGCCAGGTGGTGTCGGTGTGGGGGTAGTCGCACTCCCAGGCGATGAGGTCGATGCCGATCCGGTCCCGGAGCAGCAGGCCGGACGGGTCGGTGATGTAGCAGGCCAGGATGTGCTCCCGGAAGACCTCGGAGGGCAGCTTGCCGCCGAAGTCGTCGCCGTGGTGCAGCCAGGTCTGGTTGCTGTAGTGGCGGTCGATGCGGTCGAAGTAGAAGGGGATCCAGCCGATGCCGCCCTCCGAGAGGGCCACTCTCAGGTCCGGGAAGCGCCGGAGCGTCGGGCCGAAGAGGAGGTCCTGCGCGGTGATGGCGCTGATCTGGCAGGCGAGCACCATGAGGTGGTCGATCGGGGCCTCAGCCGGGCGCCTGATGACCTCGAAGCCGGCGCCGATGTGCAGCGAGAGAACCATGTTCTCGTCGGAGATGGCCTGGAGCATGGGGTCCCAGTAGCCGGAGAGGAAGCTGGGGAAGCCCTGGACGTGCGGCGTCTCGAGGAAGCTGATCGAGCGACAGCCCTTCTGACCGAGGCGGCGGGCCTCCTCGGTGGCGAGGTCGACGTCCCACATGGGGACGATGCCCTGGGGGATGAAGCGGCCGGGGTAGGCGCCGCACCACTCGTCGATGGCCCAGTCGTTGTAGGCCCGCAGGGCGACGAGGGCGACCTCCTTGTCGCCGGCCTCGGTGAACGTGCGGGCGTTGAAGCCGGCCATGGTCGGGAAGTTGAGCGAGGCGAGAACGCCGTTCGCGTTCATGTCCTTGACGCGCTCGTGGACGTCGAAGCACCCGGGCCGCAGTTCGGAGTAGCTGCCGGGGTTGAAGCCCCACTCCTCCCGGGGCCAGCCGACCGTGGCGGCCATGCCGAACGGCGTCGATGTCGCCTCGCCGTTGAAGACCCACTGGTCGACCCCGTCGTCGTTGCGCACGACCTTGGGCACCAGGTCCTTCCACTTCGCCGGCACATGGTTCTCGAACATGTCCGGCGGCTCGATCATGTGGTCATCGATGCTGACCAACACCATCTCGTCCATCCGCATCCCTGCCGCTCCTCCCCTAGCGCCTCCCAAACGAAACTATACGGTTCCGTTTCACCCCGCCACCACCGAGTGCCGCTCCGACCCGCTAGTCCGAGAGGGCGGAGAGCAGGAGGAGGCCCCAGAGGAGAGCGGCAAAAGCGAGGGTCAGGAGGGTTGGGATCGTTGGGCGACGTCGCTGTCGTCGTTCGATGTGGCGATGGGAGCGAGCTGATTCGAGGGCGAGGATCACTCCGGCGGCGGGGATGCCGAGCATGAGGGCGAAGGCGCCGAGGATCGGGGCGGCTGCGAAGGGGACCTGCTCCTCGAGCCAGGACAGCATCGGGACGAACAGCAGGAACGCCAGGACGCAGGCCAAGGCGGAGCCCGGCCACTCGGCCCAGGTCACCTGGCTGGCGCTGCCGCTCGTCAACGACCTGGCCGAACTGCTCCAAGTGGCGACCCCGAGAACCCCGACGGCGACAACGGAGGCTGACACCCAGAGCTGGAGCCCTGCACCGCTCACCTCGAAGAGGTCGGAGTCGGCGAGCGCCGTGCTGCCCGCCGCCAGCCACGAGACCAGGGCAATCCAAAGTCCGGTCAACAACGTGCGTTTGCGAGCCCGACGGGTCGCGATCATGACCCCGACCGCAGCCAAGCCGGCGGCGAGCAGGATCGTGACACCGGGTCCCAGGAACGACGTGTAGTAGTCGGTGCGGTAGATCTCGGGCGCGCCGGGCCCGTCGCCGAAATCCGAGACGTTCTCCTCGATGCCTCCAACTACGAACGCCCTGCTCTGCGGGGCGACCGAGAGGTTGGCCTCGTGCCGCCGCACCATGTCCAGCCCCGATCCGGTCAGCGGGTTTGGCCGGATCGTGATCGCGTGAGTGTCGGGGTCTATGGACTGAACCCAATCCGCGTACCAAGGCAACGCCACCGAGCCCGCGATCAACGCCGCGCACAACAGCGTTCCCGCCGCAACCCACCACTCAGCAAGCGGGTGTACCGGCCGCTCTGTTCCCTCCACGGGTCTGTCGGTCACGCCGCCCGCTCCCACATCACCAAACCTGAGTGACCTACGTCACACTAGTTGTGGCTGTCGGTCCAGACGGGAAGCAACCGCCGCGAATTGTCTATTTCGAGCTCACGATGCGGTCGACACGGTCGATGTCGAACCGGAGTCGTAGCCGCTATCCAGAGGTGGTGGGGGTGGCGGTGGGGCGGGTCCATTGGTAGGTGGGGCGGCCGCCGGTGCGGGGGCCCATGGGGGCGCCGTGCTCGTCGGTGCGGAGGAAGGAGTGGGTCGGCAGCTGGGGCCAGCCTTCGGGGGAGTCCTCCCATGCCTCGCGGCGGCCGTACGCGGTCCGGTCGAGCAGGCCGAACAAGGGGCTCAGCACCTCGTCGCCCCGGCCGGTCGTCCAGTACGTCAGGTAGATCTTGCCGTCCCGCCGCAGGTAGCAGGCGATGCAGCCTTCGTGGCCGACGGTGGGGTGCTCGACGTCGGCGTTGGAGTACCAGGGCGTCGTATAGCCCATGAACTCGCGGAACGCCGCGATCTCCTCGTACGGCCCGTTGCCGAGGATGGCGAAGGTGATCCCGTAGGCGTTGAGCTCGGCGGTGTCGGCGATGTGCTGCAGCGGCCAGGAGTTCCTGGTGCAGCCCTCGCACTGCCACTCCCACGGCTGGCCCGCGTAGAACATGTGGCTGTAGACGATCAGCTCGTCGCGCCCCTCGAAGACGTCGCCGAACGGGACCGGGCCGTCGGCGCCGACGACGGTGATGTCCGACGGCACCTCGGTCATGGGCAGCCGGCGCCGGGCTGCAGCGATCGCGTCGCCCTCCCGGGTGTGCGCCTTCTCGCGCTTGCGCAGCTCGAGGAGCTGTCGCTCGAAGTCGTCGTGGTCGGTGACGGGCGGTGCAGACGGTACGGGCGTGGTCATGGTCTCCTACCTTCCCCTCTCGTCGGTCGGGTCGTCATGAGTAGACCGAGCGGCAGCCCCGCACTCATCGGTCATCGGTCGAGGATCTCGATGTACCCGTCCGTTCCGTGCACCCGGATCCGCTGGCCGTCCTGGATCAGCCGCGTGGCGTGCTCGACCCCGACGACGGCGGGTAGGCCGTACTCCCGGGCGATCACCGCGCCGTGGGTCATGAGCCCGCCCACCTCGGTCACCAGGCCCATGACCGCGACGAAGAGGGGCGACCAGCTGGGGTCGGTGTAGGCCGTGACCAGGATGTCGCCGGGTTCGAGGTCGGCGTCCGCCATGTCGAGGATGACGCGGGCCCGTCCCTCGATGGTCCCCGCCGAGACCGGCAGCCCGACCAGCGCCCCGTCGGGCACGTCGTCGCGCCGGTACGTCCCCGCGATGGCCTCGCCGTCGGATGTGAGCACCCGGGGCGGCGTCAACGTCTCGTACGTCTTGTACGCCTCCCTGCGCTGGTCGATGAGCTGGTCGTCGACCTGGTTCGTCCGGACGACGTCGTGGAGCTCCTGGAACGTGAGGTAGAAGATGTCCTCCGCGTCCCGGAGCACGCCGGCCTGCACGAGCCGTTCGGCTTCTTCCAGCAGGGCCTGCTTGTAGACGAAGTAGCGGCTGACCATGCCGTACTTCGGGTGCTCGCGGTACCCGGTGAAGGTGCGGACCCGGTCGATCATCCGCTTCGTCTCGTCGGCCTTGGCCTCGCCGTCGGGCAGGACCCGCAGGCGCTCCAGCACGTCCTGCTCCTTTTGCAATGCCTCCTGGCGCCCCTCCTCGAAGCGCCGCTGGCCGGCGCCGGGCTCGAAGTTCTTGACGTTGCCGAGGATCAGGGGCACGAGCGTGCTGGGGCGTTCGCTCCAGCGCGGCCTCGTGATGTCGATCTCGCCGACGCAGCGCATCCCGTAGGTGTCGAGCCAAGCCTGGATCGCGTCCCGCGCCTCGCGCCCTCCCGGCAGCTCGGGCAACTCGTCGAGGAACCCGTCGTCGCCGACTCGCTCGAGGAAGGTCACCAACTCCGGATGCGGGCGGATCACGTCCGCGACGTCCAGGAGCGCGAGCCCCATCTCCGACGTGACGTTGTTGGGGACGGACTGCGTGAGCGTGTCGGCCGCGTTCTTCTCGCCCAGCCACTCCTGCAGCTGCTCGTTCAGCCACCATGCGGCCTCCATCCCCGCCATGATCACCGGCATGCTCTGCGGATCGAACAGGACCCGCCGCAGCTCCTCGATGTCCGCCAGGATGAAGTCGAGCAGCGCTAATCCGGACTTCGACTGGATGTCGCGCTTGGCGGCGGCGATCGACGCCTGACTGCGCTCGATCAGCTCGGTGACGATGGCCGGATCGGTCTCGATCGCGGCCGACGCGCCGCCGCCACCGGGCGGTGTCCAGGCGGGGCCCTCGTCCGGCACCGACCGGATGAAGCCCTCGCGGTCGAGGACGGTCTGCAGCGCGTCCCCGATCAGCGGATCGGACTTCCCCAGCGCCTCCACGATGCCGGCCCGGCTCGCCGGCGAGGCCAGCAGCGGGGTGACATCGACGAAGAGCCTGCCGCCGGCCTCGGCCATCGGCCGGGGGGTCGTCATCTGCCAGAAGGAGAGCCCGAGGGGCTTCATGGGGTCGGTCATCATCTGCTGGTGGCCGACGGAGACGTAGACGTGGTTCTCCCCGTCGTCGACTGCCGGGATCGGGAACAGCGTGGTGATCGGCCGGCTCTGGACGATCTGGAAGTCGCCGTCGGCCAGGCACCACTCGATGTCCTGGGGGCGGCCGAAGTGCGCCTCGATCCGCCGGCCCAGCTCGGCGAGCCTCACGACCTGCGCATCCGTCAACGCCGGCTTCTCCCGCCGCTCCGGGTCGATCGCCTTGGCGACTACCCCGCCATCTCGCACCTTGAAGGTGTCCGGGTTCACGAGGCCGGAGACCAGGGCTTCGCCGAGGCCAAAGCTTGCATCGACCGAGACGACCTTCCGGTCCGACGTGACGGGGTCGGCCGTGAAGAGGACGCCGGCCGCCTGCGGGAACACCATCTGCTGCACGACCACGGCCATGTGGACCTTGCGGTGGTCGAAGCCGTTCCGCAGGCGGTAGGTGACGGCCCGCTCGGTGAACAGCGAGGCCCAGCACCGGCTGACGTGCTCGAGGATCGCCGCCGGCCCCACGACGTCCAGGAACGTGTCCTGCTGGCCCGCGAACGAGGCCCCCGGGAGGTCCTCGGCCGTCGCGCTCGATCGGACCGCGTAGGCGGCATCCTCGCCGTGCCGGCGGAGTGCGGCGGTGATGGCCGCCGCGACGTCGTCAGGGACTGCGACCGCCTCGAGGGTCTGGCGGACCTCTGCGCTGGTCGTGCGGATCGCCGCCCTGTCGTCGGGCCGGAGGCGCGACAGCTGATCGACCTGATCGTCGATCGACGGGGCGTCCTCCAGGATCCGCCGGAAGGCAGCCGTCGTCACACAGAAGCCGGGCGGCACGCTGATGCCGGCCATCCGCGACAGCTCGCCCAGTTGCGCGCCCTTGCCGCCGACCACCGCGACCTGCGTCCAGTCGACGTCGTGGAGATCGAGCACATAGCTGCTCATCCGTTCACTTCCTCCATATGGCGAAAAGCGACACACCCATTACCCGTCAGATCGACGCGGCGAAGGGCCATGATCAGCACATTTGGGCCGTTTGCGGCAAGGCCCCTCCCTCGTGTTACGTTGCTAATGGCGGAGAGATCGAGTTGTCCGACTCGAAATGCACCACGGGGTCGAGCTCAATCCCGCAAGCGGTAGCCGGGCGGACGCCGGGGCCAGGCCCAGGGTCAGGGCGATGAGGGCCACGGCGACCAGGGCGTCGAGCCAGTAGTGGTTGGCCGTCAGGACGATCGCGGCGAGGGTGGCCACCGGGTGGAGCACCGCGAGCCAGCGCCAGCGGGTGCGGAGGCCGACGACCAGCCCGTAGGCGACGAGGACCGCCCACCCGAAGTGCAGTGACGGCATGGCGGCGTACTGGTTGAGGGTGGACGACACGTCGGACCGCTCGTAGATCGAGGGGCCGTAGCGGGCGACCGTGTCGACGTAGCCGTGCAACATCCGGGGAGGGGCCAGCGGGTACGCCAGGTGGATGACGAGCGCCGCCGCGGTCACGCTGACGAACACGTAGCGCACGTGCGACACCAGTTGCGGCATCAGCACGTACACGAACGCCAGGAAGGCGAACGACACCGGGAAGTGGACCATCGCGTAGTACCGGTTCAGCAGCCTCACGGCCGTCGGGCTGTCCAGGACCAGGTGCTGCAGGGACCGCTCGGTGTCGATGCCCAACAGGTCCTCGACGCGCAGCACGTGGTGGGCGTTGGCGAACGCCCGGTCCGCCTCGTGGCGGCCGAGGGTGCGTCCCAGCCGGTAGACGGACAGGAGGCCGACGACGATCACGACCTCCCGCAGCAGCCGGGCGCCGTAGCGGCTCCGCCACCAGCGCAGCACGAGCCCCACCGGCACGCTCTGCGACCGATGGGACCTGGGGCGGGGCTCGGCGGCACGGGTGGCGAGGTGGCTGGGCATGGCACCGACGCTTCAGGGCACCAAGCAAACCCAGATTCCACGAAACTCCCTACCTGGGCCGCCCGAGTCGGTAGGCGAGCAGCAGTGCGGCGGCCAGGGCTGCGGCGAGAGCCGCAGGGGCGTTCATGGGTTCGAGGATCTCGAACGCGCGGTCGGCGGACAGGCTCGTCGCCCACGCTCCGAGCAGCACCGCCCCGTTGCGGCGAGGCACCAGGAGCGTCGCCAGGACCGGGATGACCACTGCCGCGGCGAGGAGCACGACCTCCCGGGCCAGCGACAGCACCTCGTCGGCCCCGGACGGGTCGGCCGTCAGCTCGGCACGCACGCCGATAGCCGTCGCCGCGACGGTGCCGATCACCAGGGCCGCGATGGTCGGTGCGGCGGCGGGCAGCGATCGGGGGACGACCAGCCGGATGTCCTGCAGGCGCACCGCCGAGAGGCACGCGGCCATCACCAGGCAGACGCTGCCGACCTCGTAGAGGACGAAGCCGGAACGTGCACCGTGCTCCGGCGATGCGACGAACGCAGCCCAGCTGAGCCCGGTCGCCACGACAGCCGGGCAGATGCCCAGGACGATGAACCGGCCGGTCACCGCCGACCGGCCCGGGACCAGCAGGCAGACGGCAGCCAGCCCGGCCAGACCGGTAACAGCCGCGACCCAGAGCTGCTCCCAGGGTGCGTTGTCCGCGAGGCGGAAGCCGGACCCATCGGCCCTGTCCGCGAAGGTGAGGAACAGACCGGGAACCAGCGCGCCGAGCCCGACCAGGCACAGCCAGCCGATCACCCGATCCCCGGTCGCTGCCACTCTCGTCACCGCCAAGCCTTCTCCCGTACCGCGCCGGCGCCCGCCCCGACGGCGACCGGTCCCCCAGCCGTCTACTTGCGGTTGACGGCTCCGTACATGGCGACCGTGATCGGCTCGTCGACTGGCTCGGTCGGCCGCCACTGCTCGATCGGCACGAGACCCGGTTCGACCAGCTCGAGCCGTTCGAAGAGCGCCGAGACCTCGGCGTGGCTGCGGGGCGCGACCTCCCAGGCCCGTCGCTCGGCGGCCAGCTCCGCGATCCGGCGGTAGACCGGTGTCACCTCGTCGGCGAGCAGGTCGCTGGCGTGATGGGTCGTCACGAGGTGGCTACCCGCTGCGAGTGGCTCCATCAGCTGGTCGACGAGCCGGGCGGCCGTGTCCGCGGAGCGAACGTAGGACAGGTTGGCGGGCATGATCACTGCCACCGGCTCGGACAGATCGAGGGTGCTGGCCGCCTGCTCCAGGATCACGTCGGTGTCGCCCAGCCTGGCCCGAACGAAGGTGGTCGTGCCGTCGGTGCCGCGCTGCAGCCGGTGCGCGTAGACCAGCATCAGGGGATCGAACAGCACGTACACCGCTCGCGACTCGGGGGCGGTGGCTTGGGCGATCTCGTGCACGTTGGCCCGCCCGGGGTTCGCCGTGCCCATGACCAGGAACTGGCGCATGCCGGCGTCGTCGGTGAGGTAGCGGACCGCCCGCTCGAGGAAGGCGTGCCCCGCATCGCTCACGGCACGGAAGGCTTCGACGCCGCCGGGGTGGCTCGCGTAGAGGCGATCCGCGGCGTCGCGGTCGATCTCGTAGCGGACCTCACCGCCTCGCTTGTAGGTGGTGAGGCGCGTCGGCGGAGCGACCTGCACCTCGAACTCGATCTCGGGACTCCGTGCGCCCTCGACAGGCTGCAACGAGCGCGCCTCCTCGTCCTCGCCAATCCCCTTCGGTCCCATCGGTCAAGGCAGCATATGACGTTCGTCACCCCCCGCCACTGACCTGACCTCTGCGAGCTCAGCGGGGGCGGTCGCCTTTGACGGTGATGCGGCGCATGTGGCGGCGGTGGCCTCGGTAGTCGTAGAGGGCGTAGTGCTGGACACTGCGGTTGTCCCACATGGCAACCGCTCCCTGTGACCAGCGGAAGCGGCAGGTGAACGGCTCCCGTACGGCATGGTCGAAGAGGAAGCCGAGCAGGGCCTTGGCCTCGCCGGCGTGCATGCCGTCGATGCCGACGGTGAAGGCGCGGTTGACGTACAGCGCCTTCCTGCCGGTCTCGGGGTGGGTGCGGACGAGCGGATGGCGTACGACCCGGTCCGCATTGTCGGCGGCCTTCGTCTTCATCGACTTCGACCGGGTCGAGTAGCCGCCTTCGGCGTACTGGGGGCTGGCCGAGTGCTGGGCGACGAGCCCGTCGAGCAGGTCCTTCATCGTCGCCGACAGGGCGTCGTACGCGGCGTGCTGGTCGGCGAACAACGTGTCACCGCCGAAGGGCGGCACGTCGACCGCGTAGAGGATCGAGCCGAGGTCCGGTGCTTCGAGGAAGGTCACGTCGGTGTGCCAGCCGCCGCCGAAGTTCAACCGGTCGTCGGGCTCGGTGACGATCTCGATCACCTCGGGATGCGTGTCCATGCCCTCGACGAACGGGTGGGTGTCGAGCTCACCGAAGCAGCGGCCGAACCGCATCTGGGCGTCGGGGCTCAGGTCCTGGTCGCGGAAGAAAAGGACGTGGTGGTCGAGGAAGGCCCGGCGGATCTCGGCCACCGTGCCCTCGTCGAGCGCCGCCGCCAGGTCGACGCCGCTCACCTCGGCTCCAACCGTGCCCGAGACGGGCTCGACCGTGATCGCCATGTCACCCAGCGTCGCGCCTGACCCGAGCACTCGCTAACTTCCGGGCGATGCGCAGGGCGCGAGGAGAGCCCCGTCGGTTGCTGCTGGACGCCGCCCGCGACCTGTTCGCCCGTCAGGACTACCGCAGCACGACGACCCGGGAGATCGCGGAGGTCGCCGGTGTGGCCGAGCACCTGCTCTTTCGCAACTTCGGCTCGAAGGCGGCGTTGTTCCGGGAGGCGCTCGTCGTCCCTTTCACGAGCTTCGTCGATGCCTTCAGCGAGACGTGGAGCGCGGTGGTGCCGGAGTCGACGGACGAGGACGAGCTCGCCGGGCAGTTCGTCGGCCGGCTCTACGACCTGTTCGTCGAGCACCGCGGCCTGGTCGTGACGCTGTGGGCCTCGGACGCCCTCAGTCCCGACGAGCTGGCCGAGGCCGGCATCGCGGAGGTCGAGCGGGCGTTCGCCGTCCTCGGTCGGATCAGCGCCGAGGGCATGGCGATCCGGGGGTTGCGCTCGAGTCGCCCGGACCTGGCCGCCCACTCGACGGTCGCGATGGTCGCGGGGATGGCGGTGTTCGGCTCGAGCTTCTTCGGCACGCAGCGGCCGTCGAGAGCAGCCATCGTCGACGAGCTCACCCAGGCTGTCCTCCATGGCTTCCTGCACCGGGAGGGCCGAGCAACTTAAGATAGTGAGCACTGTCTTGAGCATCGGGGATCGGGGGGTCGCGGACGTGGGTGCGCTCATCATGCTCGGCACGCTCTTCGGGCTGATCGCCCTCGTCTTCGGCGTGATGCTCCGCTACGACCCCGAAGCCCGTCGTCCCCCGTCCGGGGAGGGCGACGCGTGAGCGCCGGGCTGACGCCCCTGATGAAGGCCGGCATCGGCTTCGCCTACGTCGGGGGGTTCGGGTTCGTCGCCGCCGGCGTGGTCCTGAGCGTGCGCCGCCGCCGGCTCCACCCGCTCCTCCTCGTGTGCATCTCGGCGATCTCGTTCTCGTGGATCGAGGCGCCCTACGACTGGGCGATGTACGCGCAGTTCCCGCCCGCCATCCCTCGCATGCCGTCGTGGTGGCCGCTGGACATGACCTGGGGTGGGCTGCCGGCGTCGGTACCTCCCGGCTACATCTCGTACTTCTGCCTGCCGGCGGTGATCGGCGCCGCGCTCGGGCGACGACTCGGCCCCCGGTTCCGATGGCGCCGGCCGTTCACGCTGCTGACCGTCGGCTTGGTCATCGGGTGCGTCTGGGCCCTCTTGTTCAACGCGGTCATCGGGGCCCGACTCGGCGTCTTCCACTACGGCCGCGTCATCCCCGGGCTCGCGCTGTCGGAGGGGACGAAGCACCAGTACCCGCTCTACGACGCGCTCGCCATGGGCGTGCAGGTGATGGTCTTCACCTACGTCCTCGGGCGGACGGATCCCGAGGGCCGCACCGTCATCGACGTGTGGGCCGACTCGAAGGCGAGGAGCCGCCTCCAGTCGTCGCTCCTGTCGGTGGCGGCGGCCGTCGTCCTCGGCCATGCGGTCTACGGCGCAGTGTTCGCGCCCCACCTCGCCACGAAGCTGGCGGGCCTCGTGACCGCCGGCCCCACCGAGGAGCTGTTCCCCGGCGAACCCAACCAGCCCCTCCACGGCCCCTAGCGAGCCGCCCGCAGCGCAGCGCGAGGCCCGGCCACGACGGCGGGGGTCGTGGCCGGGCTGGTCCCTCGTCGGGTGGCTCAGGGCAGGGGTGGGCAAGTGGGGTGCGGGATGGGTGTTGCCGGGTCCCAGGCGGGGGCGTCGATGTCTGCCTGGTACCTGCCTTGGTCGACGAAGTCGTAGCTGTCGGGCGCGGCGGGCGGGGTGAGGCGGGCGAGGTTCGCTTCGCTCCGGGGCAGGTACTCGTAGGTCCTGACGATCTGGTCGGGTGTGCCGGGGTTCAGGGTGCCTCGCACCGGCAGCGACGTGGCCGGGTCGACCAGCAGGACCTCGCCGGTCTCCGCCACCTTCACCCGGGTCAGCGTCCGGCCGTCGACCGTCTCGGAGCCGTCGACCACGGCAGTCAGGTCGGACACCGGGACGTCGGGGTCGTCGGGCTGCGAGACGAACGGCCATCCCGGCGTCCCGCCCATGCCCGAGTACGTCCGGTCTTCGACCTCCTGGAAGCAGTGGTAGACGATCCGGAGGACCTCGTCAGGCTTGCCCCGCCCACCGAACCGGTCGTTCGTGGCGTCGAGGAGCGAGCCGCCGATCTCCTGCATCGGCTGACCCTGGGCGTCCCGCTCGGTGCGGCGGGTCTGGTGGGTGGTCCAGTCGTCCAGCTCGTCCTGGGTCTCGCCCGACGCGTAGCGCGTCACGGTGTGGACGATGAAGCTGTCCGACGCCCGCTCGGTCGCCTGCAGCAGCGCGGTGACGACGTCGCCGGGCGCCGGGTCGAAGCGATCGGCGACCGGCTCG
>Ga0075421_100004835_pt1 | contig 16244 bp, 18 predicted proteins | sample SoiMetdeltSBSDD5_FD_75292 | JGI IMG/M metagenome (GOLD analysis project Ga0075421, IMG submission 75292) | Bulk soil microbial communities from a Populus tree surrounding site in Tennessee, USA - Soil MetaG P. deltoides SBSDD5 | ecosystem: Environmental > Terrestrial > Soil > Tree plantation...
CGTGGTGAACGCGCTCGTACCGGCGGTGTTGCAGCAGTTCGAGCAGAAGATCGAGCTCACGTGCTACGGCGCGCTCCTGGAAGGGCTCACCGGGATCTGGAATGCAGCCGTCCGCGCGGCCGTGGTCGCGCGCCTCCGCGCGGCGGGCCTTCCGCCGGATGATCTGCTCCTGCGCCTGCAAGCGTTGTCGCCGACGCTCGGCCTCGCCAAAGAAACCGGAGAGTGGGCGCGAGAGTGGGTCGCGGATCCGTTCACCCAGGACACCATGCTCGTCCAGCAATGCCTGGTCCGCATGCTGTTCGCACTGCGCGCCCTCGCGGAAGCGCGCGCGGCCGAGCTCGCCACCGACGCCTGAGAGGAGAGTTCCATGCACGTGCACGAGCGCAAGGCGGAAAAGAAGCGTCTGAACGGGTTGCTTCTCAAGTCTTCGATGAAGGTCTACCGTGAGTTTGGTGATCTCGGCCAGCAGGTCTTCGCGGACGGCGCGCTCTCGAAGAAGCACAAGGAGCTCACCGCGCTCGCGGTGGCGGTGTCCCAGAACTGTTTCGACTGAGTGGACCACCGCGTCGAGGAGGTCCTCGACCAGGGCGCCACGGAGGCCGAGATCGCGGAGACGCTCGACATCGGACTGTTGATGGGAGGCACGCTGGCGGTGAAGTCGGTCCGCCACGCCTTCTCCGTCATGGAGCAGCTCAGAGCAGGAGGAGAATGACGATGGCCTCGAACCTCGACACCTATCGGGACATTTTCGACAAGAAGGCTTTTGCTCACATCGCCACCGTGGGGAAGGACGGGACACCGCAGGTCACCCCGGTGTGGCTCGACTTCGACAATGGCCTCATCCGCTTCAACACGGCGCGTGGCCGCGTGAAAGAACGCAATCTCCGCGCGAATCCGAACGTCGCGCTCGCGATCCAGGATCCCGACAACCCGTACCGCTACGTGCAGATCCGAGGCCGGGTGACGGAGATGACCGAGGAGGGCGCCGACGCCCACATCGACGCCCTCGCCAAGAAGTACCTCGGGCAGGACCGTTATCCGTTCCGTCAGCCCGGCGAGGTGCGGCTGATGGTGAAGATCCGGCCCGAGCGCGTGCAGAGCATGGGGTAACACGTGATCCAGGTCGAAGGCGTCAGCAAGGGCTACGGGGGCCAGACCTTGTTCCGCGATCTGTCGTGGCGGATCGCGGATGGCGAGCGTATCGGTCTGGTGGGCCCGAACGGTGTCGGCAAGACGACGCTCTGCCGCATCCTCGCCGGTCTCGAAGAGCCGGACGAGGGCGTTGTCAGTCGCGCCCGTGATGCCTCCATCGGCTACCTCGCGCAGGAGGTGACGACGACCGGTCCCGGCTCCGTGCTCGCGGAGGCGCTCGGAGGGTTCGACGAGGTGTGGCGCCTCGAGAAGGAAATGGAAGCGGTGGCGCGCGAGCTCGAAACGGCGCCCAGTGAGCGCCTGACCGCGCGCTACGGTGAGCTGCAGCACCGCTTCGAAGCGCTCGGCGGCTATCGCCTGGAGACAGAGGCGAAGACGATTCTCGGTGGCCTCGGTTTCCAGGCCGCGGAGGTCACCCAGCCCCTCGTCGAATTCTCCGGAGGATGGCGGATGCGGGCGGCGCTCGCCCGCCTGCTGCTCCAGCGCCCGTCCTTGCTGCTCCTCGACGAGCCGACGAACCACCTCGACCTCGAATCGCTGGCATGGCTGGAATCGTTCCTCACCGACTATCCGGGGACGGTCGTCGTCGTGTCGCACGACCGCTATTTCCTCAATCGCATGGTGACGTCGATCGCGGAGCTGAGCGCGACCGGCATCGACCGCTACCCGGGGGATTACGACGACTACCTCGTGGAGCGGGCGGCCCGCCGCGAGCTGCGCGAGGCGCAGGCACGAAACCAGGCCAAGCGCGTGGCCGAGATCGAGCGATTCATCACGCGCTTCCGATACCAGGCGACCAAGGCGCGTCAGGTCCAGAGCCGGATCAAGATGCTGGAGCGGATGGAGCGCGTGGAGGTGGAGGGTCCCGCGCGCCGCATGCACCTCGCCTTTTCGTCGCCGCCGCGGACGGGCCGGCGGGTGGCGACGCTCCGCTCCGTCCGCAAGGCGTATGGCACCAACGTCGTCTACGCCGGCGTTGACTTCGCCGTCGAGCGCGGCGAGCGCGTCGCGCTGGTGGGCGCGAACGGCGCAGGCAAGTCCACGCTCCTGCGCATCCTCGCCGGCACGCTGCCCTTCGACGCCGGCGAGCGCACGCTCGGCGCTCACGTCGAGGTCCACTACTACGCCCAGCACCAGCTCGATGCCCTCGATGCGCGGCGCACCGTGCTCGAGGAGCTCGAAGCGGCCGCCCCCGAGACGCCGATGACACGGCTGCGCACCATTCTCGGCGCATTCTTGTTTTCCGGGGACGCCGTCGAGAAGAAAGTTGCCGTGCTGTCCGGTGGCGAAAAGGCGCGCCTTGCCCTCGCCCGTATGCTCGTTCGACCGGCGGCGCTGCTGGCCCTCGACGAGCCGACCAATCATCTCGATCTCGCGTCGCGCGAAGTGCTCGAGGATGCCCTCGCCGGATTCACGGGCACGATCGTGTTCATCTCGCACGATCGCTACTTCATCAATCGCGTCGCCAATCGCGTCGTCGAGGTCGAGGGCGGCCGGCTCACCACGTACCTCGGCAGCTACGACGATTACCTCGCCGCCAAGGCCGGCGCGGAGCGCTCGGCGCAGGCGCCGGCAGACGCGAGCGCGGTGTTGCCGGCAGCGCCGCGACGGGCGGTGTCGGCACGTGCGCGCGTCAGCGCGGAGGTCCGCGGCCTCCGCCGGCGCCTGGAGGAGGTGGAGCGCCAGATCCATGCCCTCGAGACACGTCTGCGCGAGCTCGAGACCGCGTTCGCGGATCCGACTCTCTACGCGGACGGTGAGCGTGTGCGGGCCGTCACGACGGAGCGCAAGAGCGCCGAGGAGCAGGTGGCGTGGCTCATGCGCGAATGGGAGGATCTGTCCACGCAGCTCGCCACCCATGAATGAGTTCTGGACATCGCCGGACGTTGCCGACCTCCGTCGGGAGCGTGCGCGCGCGCGCGAGCTTCGCGCCAGTCAATGGTGGAAACGGCGGATCGAGACCGGGATCTGCCACTACTGCGGTCAGAACGTCGGCCGCCGCGCCCTCACGATGGATCACGTGGTCCCCGTCGGCCGGGGAGGCCGCAGCATCCGCGGCAACGTCGTTCCCGCCTGCAAGTCCTGCAACAATGTGAAGAAATCGTTGGTCCCCGTGGAGTGGCAGACGTATCTCGATCGGCTCCGGGATCGGAGCCACGACTGACATTTCTCGTCACCGCGCGGTGACCAAAAACGGTGACACCGACCGCTGCGCCGCCGCTCAGAACCGAGTCAAGCCACTGATTTGCCGCGATTCCCCCGATTTGGCACCCGCCCTGCACGCTTCCCTGCCGAGAAGCAGCCGTCGTTCTACAGCGCAGGTAGGGGGAGGGCCATGATCCGCTTCATCGCGAGGCGTGGTCGGAAACAGATAGGGCAGCGAGGCTTCACGCTCATCGAGCTCATGATCGTGGTGGCGATCATCGGGATCCTCGCCGCCATCGCCATCCCGGTGTATGCGAGCGTCCAGCAGCGGGCCCGTATCTCCAAGGCGTGGGCGGACATGCGCACGCTGGCCTCCGCCGTGACCATGTACCAGGCGCACACGGGATCGTACCCCGTGGCGCTCAGCGACCTGACCGCGACCGCCTCCAACGCCACCGGCGCGACGGCGGGGCCGTTCATGGCACGTATCCCGGATCCGCCGAACCTCGGGACTCCGCCGTGGCCGGCGAGCTACGGGTACACCGACAACGGCGACGGTACGTTCACGCTGACGGCGGCCGGCGACAACACGACCGTCACCATTCCGTAGTCGCTCGCCGTCCTTCGTCCCGTATCAGTCTTTGGGCGTTGACGCCCACCGTGCCTCTGCGTTGAATGGTCTCGCTCGCGAGCCATGCAACGCACCCTCACCGCACGATGGAGGCACGGATGATCGGTTATCACTGCTGCGTCTCTCTCTCCCTGTTCGCGTTCGTGCTCGCCGCCGCGCCGCCGCCTGCGCTCGCGGGTAAAGCAACGTCGGGCAACGCCGCGGCCGCCATTCCCGCCGGGAGCCACGTCAACATCAACACCGCGAGCGTCAAAGAGCTCATGACGCTCGATGGCGTCGGCCGGAAGGTCGCAGAGAAGATCGTGCAGTATCGCGAAGCCCACGGTCCGTTCAAGCGTCCGGAGGACGTCCGGAAGGTCGAGGGTTTCGGGCCCGGATTGTGGGATCAGAATCACGAACGCGTCGTCGTCAAGTGACGGCGGAGACGGCGCCGGCGCAGGGCAATTTTCGCTTTGCGCCTCCCGAGCCTCGTGTACGATGGATGGAAATCGGCCGAAGCGTCACAGCGCTTCAGTAGCGTCCCCGGCGACAATTCCGTCGCCGGTTGACGTGGCCGAGCCCCGGGCCGGGAGTCGGCATCCGGTTCTGGGTGGGTGGGAACTGGGCCCGCGTGGTGCCCTTGCCGAGAATAGGAGGTGATCCAGCCGATGTGTAACCCTACGGTGATCTGTGAGGTGGTTGCCTCCTAGGCAGGATCCACGCTAGCTCTAGGTGGAGCGCCTGGGAGTCCAGGCACCACCGGCCCCGACGATCCCGCTTCACCAGCGGGGCGGCGCGACGGCGAGTGAAAGCATCACGCGCCGCAGCCTTCGTCGGGGCTTTTTATTTCCAGGGATCGTGATCTCGCGCAGACATTCGAGCACGAAATGGGAAGACGCTACCTGAGAGCCACGCTGCGGCTGCGTGAGGGAGTCACCCGGGCCCGGCCAGCAGGCCCGGGTGGGAGCGAACAGGGAAGGCGCTTAGACCTTGCGGACGTTAGCTGCCTGAAGACCCTTCGGGCCGCGGGTTACCTCGAACTCGACCCGGTCACCTTCGGCTAGGCTCTTGAAGCCGTTGGCCTGGATGGCGCTGTAGTGGACGAAGACGTCCTCACCGCCCTCCTGCGTGATGAATCCGTACCCCTTCGCATCGTTGAACCACTTCACCTGTCCCTGTGCCATGTTCCTGCGACCTCTCTTTGGGGGTCTTCAGCCCCTGTGTGCTCCCGCCTTTATGGCGGGGTTGCCTTCCAGTATTGGAAGGCAAACAAAAACGCCGCGCGAACTGATTTCGCGCGGCGCGTGTCTCGGTCTCTAATCGTTACCGACTCCGTCTGAATCAGAACGATGGCAAGATTCACATAGCACACCGGCGGAAGTCAACGAAAATCTATAGCTCGGGTGATCGGGCGCGACCCATTCCGGGTCCCCAGCCATCCCGGGATGGCGACCGAGAATCTGCCCGCGGTGCCCCCTGCCACCACCACGTGGATCTCTTCCGGCGAGGGGAATTTGGATACCAGAGTGGTGGCGTCGAGCGGGGTCCGGGAGAACCGGAGGTTGGTTCCTTCCCCGTGGTCGGATGTCGGGAGGAGGGTCTCATAGGGGACCCGGACGGTCTCCCAGAGGTGACGGGCCAGGTCCGCCTTCTGCCACCCCTCGTCTGCCAGTGTCCGGGCGTGCTCGGGGCCGACGACCAGCATGGTGTGGGAATAAAGGGGGAAGTGCTTGCTGTTCCAGAGCCCGACCATCGACCATCCCAGCGAACCCGCGAGCTCGCGCGCCGTACGGCTGGCATGGTCGGAGATCCCGTGCGGCGCCTCTCCCGCGAAGAGCGTGACCGTGCTCGTCCCCGTCGGGAACCCCCGGTCCACCGAGTAGGACGGCCATGGGCTCGCCTCCTCGTTCTCCGCGATGCAGTACGTGTAGCGGCCCGGATGCCCGAAGGTGGACATCGAGACTTCCCCGGGTCGGGCCCCACCCACGTTGATCATCAGCAGCCGGAGCGCGCGTCCGATCGTGGCGTTGGCACGATAGCCGGGCCCGAAGACACCGAAGCCCGCGTTGAGCGCGATGCGGGAACGGATCGGGCCATTGACGACGATCAGCGGCGCCGAGAAATGGGTGGACGTGGCGACGCCGTGCAGGTTGAAGTCGGGATCGCAGGCAGCCTCCACGGCGGCGATGACCACGGGCAGGTATTCCGGGCGGCAACCCGCCATCACGGCATTGATGGCCGCTTTCTCGACCGTGACGCGTCCGAGGTTCGGCGGCATCTCGCCAAGGAGCTCGATTCGTGGTCGCGGCGTGGCCGCCAGCATGGCATCGACGCGAGCGCGGGTCGGCGGCACGACAGGGAGACCATCCGTCACGCCCTTGTCGAACCACATCTCGAACTCGTCCGTTGCCATCGAAGCGGCGACGATGCTATACCTGATCGTCATTCCTCGCCAGGACACGGCCGCGCACGGATCAGCACGATGCTCCATCGTGTCGAGGAGCTCACGAAACCGCAGGCGCATGGCATTCGCCGCCCACCAGCGCGGGGACGATGAACGCGTGGCACGACGTCGAGCTCGGTGACGATCCGGAGAACGGCTTCCGCGCCGTCATCGAGATCCCGAAGGGATCGAAGGTCAAATACGAGCTGGACAAGCGTACGGGATTGCTCTGGCTCGATCGAGTTCTTCACAGTGCCGTGCACTACCCCGCGAATTACGGCTTCTTGCCGCGAACGTGGTGCGATGACGGCGATCCGCTGGACGTCCTCGTGCTCGGCCAGGAGCCGGTCGTTCCCCTGTGCGTGCTCCGGGCGCGCGCGATCGGCGTGATCACGATGCGCGACGAGAAGGGGCAAGACGACAAGATCATCGCCGTCCATCTCGATGACCCCGAGTACGCACACTACCGCGACGTTTCGGAGCTTCCTCCTCATCGCCTGCGCGAGCTCGAACGCTTCTTCCTCGACTACAAGGTCCTCGAGGAGAAGGTGGTGAATGTCGAGGGCTTACGCGGCCGCGCGGCCGCCGACGCCACCGTACGCGAGGCCGCGCAGCTCTACCGGGAGCGGATCCTGGGGACGACCCGCTGACCGGGGCGCGTCATCCCCAGTGCCAGTGTGGACAGGGCGCCCGTCACTCTCGGCGACGCGACGGTTCCAAGACGAACGGCGGCCCGGGTCCGCTTCGGGGCACCCCGCCGACAGGCGGACCCGGTGAAGGGAGAAGTCCTGAAAAACTTTCTCTTTTTCGGGAGGGGGACAACAGCGTAGGGTGGGGTGCAGGGTGGGCAGAAGCTAAACATGCGTCAGCATGGTGTTTTTATGCAGGTATGGCACGGACTGTGCTACTGTATCCACTGCATCTGGGCCAAGTAACTCTGACACCTATGGAGCGCTGATGTTCTACAACCTGCTGGCCGGGATGTTCTCGAATGACCTCGCCGTCGACCTCGGCACCGCGAACACGCTGGTCTACGTCCGGGGGGAAGGAATCGTCCTCAACGAGCCGTCCATCGTCGCCATTCACCAAGCGGATCATTCGGTGCTCGCCGTCGGTCACGAGGCGAAGGCGATGCTTGGTCGGACCCCAGGCAACATCGTGGCCATCCGGCCACTCAAGGACGGCGTCATTGCGGACTTCGACGTGACCGAGAAGATGCTGCACTATTTCATTTCGAAGGTGCATCGCCGCCGCACACTGGTGCGACCGCGCATCGTGGTCGGTGTGCCGTCCGGGATCACGCAGGTGGAAAAGCGCGCCGTGCGCGACTCCGCGATGCAGGCGGGCGCGCGCGAGGTGTACTTGATCGAGGAGCCGATGGCGGCGGCGATCGGCGCTGGCCTTCCCATCCAGGAACCCGGCGGCAACATGATCGTCGATATCGGGGGCGGCACCACCGAGGTCGCGGTCATCTCGCTCTCCGGCATCGTCTATTCGAAATCGGTCCGGATCGCGGGCGACGAGATGGACGAGGCGATCGTGCAGTACATCCGCAAGCACTACAACCTGCTCGTCGGCGAGCGGCGAGCGGAAGAGATCAAGGTCAACCTCGGTTCCGCCTATCCGATGGGAGGCGAGCGCCGAACGATGGAAGTCAAGGGACGCGACCTCATCGACGGGATCCCGAAGACGATCGTCATCACCGACGAGGAGATCCGCGAAGCGTTGCGGGAGCCCGTCATGACGATCGTGGAGACGGTACGTACGTGCCTGGAGCGAACACCGCCCGAGCTCGCCGCCGACATCGTGGACAAGGGCATCGTCATCACGGGCGGGGGCGCCCTCCTGCGTGGTCTCGATCACCTGCTGCGGCAGGAAACGAACCTTCCCGTCACTCCCGGCGACGATCCGCTCTCGTGCGTCGCCCTCGGGACCGGGAAGGTTCTCGATGAGCTCGATCTCTTGAAGAAGGTGGCGATCCCCGCCTAAGAGCGTCGCGATTCTGGAGGTCGGAAGGTGAGGAATCGCAGGCTCGTGTTACTCGGCGCGGCGATCTTTGTATGTCTCGTGCTGCTCACGGTGCAGTCTCGCGGTCACGGCTCGCGCGCCGCCGACGGCCTCGCCCTCGTCACCACGCCCATCCAGACGGTCCTGGCCAAGATCCACCGCGGCGCCGTCGGGGTCTGGTCCACGTACGTCGATTGGAAGAGCGTGCGCGCGGAGAACCGCCTTCTGCGCGAGGAGGTCCAGCGCCTGCGCGTCGAAGGACTGCGCGTGAACGAGACGTCCGAGGAGAACCGCCGGCTGCGTGAGTTGCTCGAGCTGCGCGAGCGCCTGCCGCTGGCCACGCTGCCGGGCGAAGTCATTGCGCGGGAATGGGGCGGCTGGGTGCGGTCGCTGACGGTCAACCGCGGGCGCGGCGACCAGGTCACGCGCCTCACCGCGGTGATCTCGCCGGAAGGCCTCATCGGTCGCGTCGTCGACGTCCGCCCCGGCGCCTCCATCGTCCAGGTCCTCACCGACCCCGCCTCGACGGTGGGCGGGCACGTGGTGCGCACGCGGACGCAGGGGATCGTGGAGGGCGACGCGCGTGGCAGTATGCGGCTCAAGTTCATGGCGCGTGACGGTGCCGGCATCGAGGTGGGCGACGTGGTGGTGACGTCCGGGCTCGGCGGACAGTTCCCGCGCGGGATCCCCGTGGGGCGCGTGCGCGCCATCGACAACCGAGGATCGGCGCTCTTCCACTACGCGGTGCTGACGCCCGCCGTAGACTTCTCGCGCATCGACGAAGTGTTGCTCGTGACCGGGGAGAGCAGCGACGACGTGGCGGCGCTCTTTCGAGCCAAAGGCCGCTGAGGAATGCGCGCGCTCCTCGCGCTCACGGTGTTCGGCGGCGGCGTCGCCTCCGCTGCGCTGACGCCGGCCCTGCGCATCGCGGACGTGGTGCCCGACATCCCACTCATCATCGTGATCCTGCTCGCTCTCCGTCGCGGCCCCGAGTTCGGATGCGTGGGCGGCTTCGTGGCCGGTCTGCTCCAGGATGCGGCGTCGGGCGGGCTCATCGGCGTGCAGGCGCTCACGAAGTCGGTCATCGGCTTCTCGATCGGCGCTCTCGGGGGACGCCTCACGGTCACGCAACCGCTCGTGCAGGTGCCCGGTCTGGTGCTGCTGACGGTCGCGGAAGGACTCGCGCGGTTCGCCATCCTCCAGCTCTTCCGCTTCCCGGCGCCGTTCGGCGAGCTGCTCACGTTCGTCGTCGTGCCGCAGGCGCTCTACAACGGCTTCCTCGGCGCGGCCCTCGTCCTCGCTCTGACGTGGGCGGAATCGTTCCGCAAGACGGCATCGTGAGCCGACGGCCTTGAGATCGTTCTCGCCGCCTCCGAGTCTCGCGGACAGGCGCGACGGCGGACGCCGCCGCGTCACCGCCATCGCCACCGTGGTGTTGGCAGCGTTGCTCGTCATCATCGGGCAACTCTGGTACTTGCAGGTGCTCGAGGGCGGTCGCTTCCAGGAAGCGTCGGACAAGAACCGGATCCGCATTCGCCCCATCGCCGCTCCGCGCGGCATCCTCTTCGACCGCCACGGGATGCCGCTCGTGGACAACCGGCCCGCCTTCACGCTCTCGCTGATCCCGCGCGAGCTCGATCGCGACGTGGAGCGGCGCGACGCCGCGCTGGGGCGGGTGGCGAGCCTCCTCGACATTCCCTACGCCGAGCTGCTCGAAGCGGTGACGCGTGTGCCTCCCGACTCCCTGGGGCCCGTGCGCGTGCGGCGCGGCCTCTCCCTCGAGGACGTGGCGAAGGTCGAAGAGTGGAAGCTCGAGCTGCCCGGCGTGATCGTCGAGGTCGAGCCTCAGCGCGCGTACCCGACGAGCCGGTTCGCCGCCCACCTCCTCGGCTACGTCCGGGAGGCGAACGACGAGCAGCTGAAGCAGGGCCGCTATCGCCGCGGCGAGCTGGTGGGACAGACGGGTCTGGAGCGGCTCCTCGACGACTTTCTCCGCGGCAAGGACGGCGGTGAGCGGATCGAAGTGGACGCGATGGGCCGGCCCGTGCGGCTGATCCAGCAGACGGAGCCGCATCCCGGCGCGCAGGTGGTCACCACCATCGATCGCCGCATCCAGGAAGCGGCCGAGCGCGCGATGGACGGTCACGCGGGGGCGGTGGTGGTCATGGACCCGCGCAACGGCGACGTCCTCGCCCTCGTCTCCACGCCCGCCTTCGAGATCGACCGCTTCACGGGCGCCATCGACCGCACGGCGTGGCTGCGCGTGGTGCAGGACCCCGAGCATCCGTTGCTGAACCGGACCATCCAGAGCACGTACGCGCCGGGATCCGTGTTCAAGATCGTGGTGGCGGCGGCCGGACTCCAGGAGGGCGCCATCACGCCCATGGAGCGGACCAGCTGCGGCGGTGCCTTCACGCTGGGGGCGTGGACGTTCAAGGACTGGAAGGAGGGCGGTCACGGCGTGGTCGACCTCCATCACGCCATCGCGCAGTCGTGCAACATCTATTTCTACGAGGCGGGCCTCAAGATCGGCGGCAACACCATCGGCCGCTATGCGCGCGCGTTCGGCTTCGGCGAAGCCACCGGCATCGACCTCGGCGCGGAGCGCTTCGGCCTCATTCCCGAGCCGAAACTGCGCCGCGACAAGAAGCAGCGCCCGTGGTCAGGGGGCGATGTCGTCAACATGTCGATCGGCCAGGGCGCCGTGCTCGTCACCCCCATGCAGGTCGCGCGGTTCATGGCCGCCGTCGCCAACGGCGGCGTCCTCTGGAAGCCGCGGCTGGTGCAGCGCATCGAGCGTCCGGACCGGGGCGTGGTCTGGAGCGATCCGGGTCACGTCAACGGACACGTCGAGCTCTCGCCGGTGGTCTGGGCATTCCTCAAACAGAGTCTGTGGGCGGTCGTGAACGACGGCGGGACGGGAGCGGGCGCCAAGATTCCCGGCCTCGACGTCGCGGGCAAGACCGGCACCGCCCAGATGATCTCGAAGTCGAAGGCGGAGAAGGGTCAGGACCACGCGTGGTTCGCGTCGTTCGCGCCCGTGAAAGATCCGGAAGTGGTGGTGATCGTCCTCGTGGAGCGCGGCGGCAAGGGCGGACAGGTGGCGGCGCCCATCGCGCGCAAGATCCTGAATGCGATCTTCTTCGAGAAGGTCGCCTCGGTGGACCTTGCGGGCTAGCGCGGTCCCGCTCATCGATCGGCGCCTCTTGCAGAACGTCGATTGGCCCTTGCTCGGCGCCAGCATCGCCCTCGTGCTCATGAGCGCGGTCACGCTCTCCACCCTGCACGTTGGTCGCGCCGGCGGCACCGTGGCCTTCCGGCAGCTCGCGTGGTTCGGGGTCGGTCTGATGGCGCTGCTGGTCACCGCGAGCGTGGACTATCGCAAGCTGGTGCGGGCCGCGCCCGCCTTCTATGTCCTCGGCATGGCGGGTCTGGCCGCCGTGTTCATGGTGGGAAAGACCGTTTCGGGAGCGCGACGCTGGATCGGCGTGGGATCGTTCAGCGTGCAGCCCTCCGAGATTTTCAAGTTGTGCTTCGTCCTCATGGCGGTGTGGGCGCTCACGTCGCGGTGGGCACGGCCCATCGGTCCCGGGACCATCGGCTTCACGCTGGTGGCGACCGCGGTGCCGGCCGTGCTCATCGTGAAGCAGCCGGACCTCGGCACCGCCCTCCTGCTGATGCCGGTGCTCATCGCGTTGCTGGTCGGCGCGGGCACGCAGCTCCGGCTCCTGGGCGGCCTCCTCATCGCCGGTGTCTCCACCTTGCCGGTGGCGTGGATCGCCATGAAGGACTATCAACGGGAACGCATCATGGTCTACCTGGATCCGTTCCGCGACCCCCTCGGGAGCGCGTACAACGTGATCCAGGCCAAGATCGCGATTGGGTCGGGTCAGCTCCTGGGGAAAGGCATCGCGGGCGCGACGCAGAGCCAGCTCGCCTTCCTGCCGGAGCGTCATACGGATTTCATCTTCGCCGTGTTCGCCGAGATGTGGGGGTTCGTCGGCTGTCTCGTGCTGCTGATCTGCTATGCGCTGCTCCTCCTCCGGGGCTTCGACATCGCAGCATCCGCACGCGAGCCGGTCGGTCGCCTCGTCGCCCTGGGCGCCACCGCGCTCCTCGCCACCCAGATCCTCATCAACGTGGGGATGGTGACGGGTCTGCTTCCGGTGGTCGGGGTGCCGCTGCCGCTCATGAGCTACGGCGGCTCCTCGATGCTCGTGTCGCTCATCGCGCTCGGACTTCTGCTCTCGGTTCGGATGCGGCAGTTCCAGTGAGACACGGACCGCCTCGCCTCGTGGCGGTGGGCCGCGTCTCTTCGAGGTGCTGCCGTGGGGAAACGTATCGTCGTCAACGCCGGGCTCACCGAAACCCGGGTCGCAGTCCAGGAGCGTAACCTCCTCACCGAGCTCTACCTCGAGCGGCATCGGAACCGCTCGATCGTCGGCAGTGTGTACAAGGGCACGGTGACGAACGTCCTGCCCGGCATGCAGGCCGCGTTCGTGGATATCGGCCTCACCAAGGACGCCTTTCTCTACGCGGGTGACTACACCGCCAACCTCGTGGAAGATCGCCCCGTCACCGACGACGTCGACGAGGACGAGAGCGGCGACGTGGACGTCGACGAGGAAGAGCCGCGGCGCGAGGCGAGCGTTCCCATCGAAGACATGCTCCGCAAGAGCCAGGAGGTCCTCGTCCAGGTCTCCAAGGAATCGCTCGGGACGAAGGGCGCGCGTATCACGTCGTTCATCTCGCTGCCGGGACGCTACCTGGTTTACATGCCGCAGGCGCGCCACATCGGGGTGTCGCGGCGGATCCGGGACGAGCGCGAGCGCGACCGTCTCCGCGCCGCCGTGCGCGAGGTCAACCCGCCCCCGGGCGGCTTCATCGTCCGCACGAACGCCGAGGGCAAGGGGACGGAGGAGTTCGCGGCCGACGTCGCGTTCCTCTCGCGGCTGTGGGCGCAGATCCAGGCGCGGTTCGAGCAGGCGTCCGCCCCCGCCGTCCTTCACGAGGAAATGGATCTGACGTTCCGCGTCGTCCGCGACCTGTTCTCCCCGGACGTCGATGAGTTCGTGGTGGACACGCGTGAGGTGTACGAGAAGTGCCTGGAGTACGCGCGCGCGCTCGTCCCCGCCCTCGTGGAACGGGTGCGGCTCCACGACGCGCGCACGCCGCTCTTCGAATCGCTCGGGATCGAGAAGGAGATCGAGAAAGCGCTCCGCCGGCGGGTGTGGTTGAAGTCCGGCGGCTACATCGTCATCGATCACACGGAAGCCCTCGTCTCCATCGACGTCAATACCGGCAAGTACGTGGGCAAGCGCGATTTCGAGCAGACGGTGCTGAAGATCAACTTGGAATCGGTGAGCGAGGTGGTGCGACAGATCCGCTTGCGCGACCTCGGCGGCATCATCATCATCGACTTCATCGACATGGAGCAACAGGAGCATCGCGACCAGGTGTACAAGGCGCTCACGCGCGCGCTCGCCGAGGACAAGGCCCGCACCAACGTGCTCGAGATCTCGGAGCTGGGCCTCGTGGAGATGACCCGCAAGCGCGTCCGCCAGGACCTGCGCTCCCTGCTGACCATGGCCTGTCCGACCTGCAAAGGCACCGGCGTGACGAAGTCCGACGCCACCGTGGCCGCCGAGATCTTCCGCGCGGTGCAGGCGCGGGCCGCCGCCGAGAGCGGGCGGGAGGTCATCGTCCGCGCCCATCCCGACGTGGTGACGTATCTCGAGGGCGAGGCCCGCGACGCCCTCGAACGGCTGCGCGCGACGCTCGAGATCAAAATCACCGTGCAGATGGCCACCGGTCCCACCCCCCGCGACGAGTTCGAGGTCCTCACCCGGTGACCGTGGCGCGGACGCCGCCCTCTCGCATCAGCAGCCAGCGCATTCTCGGCGAGCTCCGGCAGGCCTCGAAGAAAGGCGATCGCGCCGCGCTCGCCCTCGCCGTCGACAACATGCGCACGCTCGCGCTGTCCCCGCGCTACTGGGAGAAGTACCTCGGACTCCTCAAGAACCCGCTCGCCCGCCTCGTCGATCTCCTCGTCATCAAGCAAGGCGAGCGCATCGCCCACCAGAAGGGCTGGAAGCTCTCGCGCGCCCCCGCTGCTCCCGCCAAGACCACCAAGCGCGCCGCGCCCGCGCGGGCGAAGCGGCCGCCGCGACGCCCCGCCCCCTCCCTCGATCGCCAGCCGTCGCTGTTCTGACCCCGCGCGCTTGACAGGGGGAAGGACGGGCGGGATAGTACCCCCGAGGGGTATAGAGGCTCATGCTCAACGCGGAGACGAAGGCGAAGGCGCGCGGGCGGTTACGGCGGATCGAGGGCCAGGTGCAGGGCCTCCAGCGCATGGTCGAGGCCGACGCGTACTGCGTCGATATCCTCCTCCAGATCTCCGCCGTCCAGGGCGCCCTCGATCAGGTCCAGAAGCTGCTCCTCGGCCGGCACATCGAGTCGTGCGTGGCGGACGCGATGCGCTCGGGCACGCGCCACGATCGGCAGCGGAAGATCGATGAGCTGCTCGAGGTCTTCACGCGCTTCGGGGCGAAGTGATGGAACGTGTGACCCTGCCCGTGCGCGGCATGCATTGCGCGGCGTGCGTCAACACCGTGCAGTCGGCGCTCACCTCGGTGCCGGGAGTGGCGGAGGCCGGCGTGAACCTCGCCAGCGAGCGCGCGACCATCGTGTTCGATCCCGCCCGCACCGACGTCAGCGCCTTGCGGAAGGCGGTCGCCGCCGCCGGCTACGAGCTCGCCGAGCCCTCGATGGCGCCCCCGGCGGAGACAGCGGAGCGGGAGGAGGCGGCGCGGCAGCGTGACCAGCGGGCGCTGCGCACGAAGTTCCTCGTGGGGGCGGTGCTGTCCGCCCCCGTGCTCGTGGGCAGCATGCCGGAGTTCTTCCCGTGGGCGCCGAGCTGGCTCCGGAACCCGTGGGTCCTGCTCGCGCTCACCACGCCCGTGCAGTTCTGGGTGGGCGCGCAATTCCACCGCGGATTCCTGGCCGATCTCCGCCGGCGGACAGCGAGCATGTCCACGCTCGTCTCGCTCGGCACTACCGCCGCCTACGTCTTCAGCCTCGCCGTGACCCTGCGCCCCCACACGTTCATGGCGCTCGGCGCCATGACGTACTACGACACGCCCGCGGTCGTGATCACGCTCGTGGTGCTGGGGCGGTGGCTGGAGGCGCGCGCGCGCGGGCGCACCTCGGCCGCGATCCGGCGCCTCGTCCAGCTCGCGCCGCGGCAGGCGCGCGTCGTCCGCGACGGGGGCGACGTCGACGTTCCCACGGCGGAGGTCCAGGTCGGTGACCTCGTGCGGATCCGACCGGGAGAGCGCGTTCCCGTGGACGGCTTCGTCGTGGAGGGCGCGTCCACCGTGAACGAGTCGATGCTGACGGGCGAGAGCGTGCCGGTGGCGAAGAGCGCCGGCGCCCGCGTCTTCGCGGGGACGGTGAATACCACCGGCAGCTTCGTGTTCCGCGCCGAGCGCGTGGGCAGCGAGACCACGCTGGCGCGGATCGTCCGCCTCGTGGAGGAGGCGCAAGGCTCGCGCGCGCCCATCCAGTACCTCGCGGACCGGGTGGCGGCGGTCTTCGTTCCCATCGTGCTCGGCATCGCCGCCGCCACGTTCGTGGTCTGGTGGTTGTTCGGTCCGCCGCCGGCGGTGCTCTTCGCGGTCACCAACGCGGTGGCGGTGCTCGTCATCGCCTGCCCGTGCGCGATGGGTCTCGCCACGCCGACCGCGGTGATGGTGGCGACGGGCCGCGGCGCCGAACAGGGCGTGCTCTTCAAGAACGCCGCCGCCCTCGAGCGGCTGCACGCGGTGGACACGATCGTGTTCGACAAGACGGGCACGCTCACGCGCGGGAAGCCGGTGGTGACCGACG
>Ga0075421_100004836_pt1 | contig 16244 bp, 9 predicted proteins | sample SoiMetdeltSBSDD5_FD_75292 | JGI IMG/M metagenome (GOLD analysis project Ga0075421, IMG submission 75292) | Bulk soil microbial communities from a Populus tree surrounding site in Tennessee, USA - Soil MetaG P. deltoides SBSDD5 | ecosystem: Environmental > Terrestrial > Soil > Tree plantation...
GTGTGCCTGGTGGGGCCGAGCGGCTGCGGCAAGTCCACCCTGCTCAACATCATGGCAGGCCTCGAGAAGCCCGACGCCGGCGACGTGCTGGCGGCCGGCCAGCGGGTCGCGGGGCCGGATCGGCACCGGCTGGTCATGTTCCAGGAGTCGGCCCTGTTCCCATGGCTGGACGTGCTCGGCAACGTGCTGTTCGGGCTGAAGCTCAAGCGCGACCTCGACCGCAAGATGCGCCACCAGGTGGCGCTGCACTACCTGGAGATGGTCGGGCTCACCAGGTTCCAGCGCGCCAACGTGCACGAGCTCTCGGGCGGGATGAAGCAGCGGGTGGCGCTCGCCCGCTCGCTCGCGCCCAACCCGCGCGTGCTGCTGATGGACGAGCCGTTCGCCGCGCTCGACGCGCTCACACGCGAGCAGCTCTACTTCGACCTGCAGCGCATCTGGGGGAAGAACCGCAAGACCATCGTCCTGGTGACCCACAACGTGCGCGAGGCGGTGTGCCTGGGCGACCGGGTGGTGCTGTTCTCGCCGGCCCCCGGCCGCATCCGCGACGAGTTCAAGGTCGACCTGCCGCGGCCGCGCGACATCAACGACCCGGAGCTGGCGCGCATGGCGCACCGCATCACCGACGCCCTCAAGGACATCATGAACCAGCAGGCTGCAGCCACATGACCCGGGGCCTGCGCGCCGCCCTGTTCTTCGCGCTGCTGCTGGCCGCCTGGCAGGCCGCGGTCAGTTTCGGACACAGCTCGCGGTTGCTCCTGCCGGCACCCGCGGACGTCGGGCGCTACCTGGTGCGCGCCGCCGGCGACGGGTCGCTTCTCGACGCCTCGCTGGTGACCGGGCGGCGGCTGCTGGTGGGATACCTGGTGGGGCTGGTCCTCGGATTGCCTCTGGGCATGCTCACCGCGCGGTTCAAGGTGTTCTCCGACACGCTGGGCATGCTGGCGCTGGGGATGCAGACCCTGCCCTCGGTGTGCTGGGTGCCGCTGGCGCTGCTGTGGTTCGGCCAGACCGAGACCGCCGTGCTGTTCGTGGTGATCATGGGCACGATGTGGTCGATCCTGATCGCCACCGACTCGGGCATCCGCACCATTCCCGTGCTGTACGCCCGCGCGGCACGCACCATGGGCAGCCGGCGCTTCCACACGCTCCTGTTCGTGACCTTCCCCGCGTCGCTGCCGGTGGTGATCACCGGCATGAAGCAGGGCTGGGCCTTCGCCTGGCGCTCGCTGATGGCGGCCGAGATCTACGTGACCATCATCACCGGCTTCGGCCTGGGGCACCTGCTGCACTACGGCCGCGAGCTGCACGCCATGGACCAGGTGCTGGGCGTGATGCTGGTCATCATCGCGGTGGGGCTCCTGGCCGACCGCCTGATCTTCTGGCCGGCGCAGCGCTACCTGCACCGGCGCTGGGGGCTGGAAGTGTGACCGCGGGCTGACGGCTCTCGATCACGGCGGTACACTGCCTCCTCGTTCGCGGAGAAGATCGATGGCCGAGCCGAACACGCCGTACGCCCTCGAGGGTCGGAGCCCAGGTCTCCTGACTCTCCTCGTTGCCATGGTCGTGCTGACGATCTCGGCGGACCTGGCTGGTCAGGCTTGCTTTGCGAGCGGCGTGTCCTACGGGGTCGGTAACAACCCGAACTCCGTGGCGACGGGCGACTTCAACGGAGACGCGAAGCAGGATCTGGCGACGGCCAACTTCGGCGCGAGCTCGGTCACGATCCTGCTGGGCCAGGGGGATGGGAGCTTCACGAGCGGCACGACCTTCGGGGTCGGCGCGGCCCCGGTGTGGGTGGCGGTGGGCGACTTCAACGGAGACGCGAAGCAGGACCTGGCGACGGCGAACGTCGGCGCGAACACGGTCACGATCCTGCTGGGCCAGGGGAACGGGAGCTTCGCGGGCGGGACGTCCTACCCGCCGGGCGCGTCCCCGCACTGTGTGGTGGTGGGCGACTTCAACGGAGACGGGAAGCAGGACCTGGCGACGGCGAACCACATCGCGAACTCGGCTACGATCCTGCTGGGCCAGGGGGATGGGAGCTTCACGATCGGGCCGTCCTACGCGGTCGGCTCGGGTCCGCGCGGCGCGGCGGTGGGCGACTTCAACGGAGACGGGAAGCAGGACCTGGCGACGGCGAACCTCTCCTCGGGCTCGGACACGATCCTGCTGGGGCAAGGGGACGGGACCTTCGCGAGCGGCGTGGCCTACGCGGCCGGGTCGGGTCCGCGCGCCGTGGCGGTGGGCGACTTCAACGGAGACGGGAAGCAGGACCTGGCGACGGCGAACCTCGCGAACTCGGTCACGATCCTGCTGGGCGAGGGGAACGGGAGCTTCTCGGGCGGATCGTCCTACGCGGTCTCCCAGAACCCGTTTTCCGTAGCGGTGTGCGACTTCAACGGAGACGGGAAGCAGGACCTGGCGACGGCGAACAACGGCTCGAGCTCAGCCACGTTCCTGCTGGGCCAGGGGAACGGGAGCTTCACGATCGGGCCGACCTACGTGGTCGGCGCGGCCCCTCAATCCGTGGCGATGGGCGACTTCAACGGCGACGGAGAGCAGGACTTTGCGACGGCGAACAACGGCTCGAACTCGGTCACGGTACTGCTGAACCAGAGCCCGGCGAGTGCCGGCTGGCCCAACCTGGGGCAGGGGCTTTCCGGCGCGCTCGGCATCCCCGACCTGTGCGGCACAGGCTCGCTCGTCGCGGGCGATCCGGCGACACTGGTCCTCGCGCAGGCCAGTCCCGGCGCCGCTGCGGCCCTCATCGTGGGCCTGAGCGACCTTTCGGCGCCGTTCAAGGGTGGCACGCTCGTCCCGTTCCCCGACATCCTGATCACCGGGCTGCCCGTCTCGGCCAGCGGCACGCTCACGCTTTCGGCGCCATGGCCGCCCGGCATCCCGGCCGGCATCACCTTCTACTTCCAGGAGTGGATCGTCGATCCGGTCGCCGTCGCGGGCTGGTCCGCTTCGAATGCGCTTTCCGCGATGACCCCGTAGGTCGCGAGCCGGAGGAGGCCCGGACTCGGCGACGAAGAGGACGTTCGACTCCGCGCCGGAGAATCCGCGAGGCGGCACTTGCGGCACGGAGCGCGGTCGAGCCATGTGCGTCACGTGTTCCTCGTCGCGCGGGGCACGCGAGGCGGACTCCGCCGTCGCCTGTAGTCTGTGCCCGCTGCGAGCCCTGCCCGCGTGCCGTCGCCCTGATGCGCGCAGCCCCGGCAGGACCTCGCCGCATGACTTCTCCCTGCACCAGGAATCCTTCCATGAAGCTGCTTCTCCGGCTCCCGCTCGTCATCCTCGTGCTCGTGTCGGCCGCCGCCGCTCAGTTGGCGCCCACCCTGGTCTGGAGCGAGCCGACGCCCGGCCTCCTGGCGAATCAAGTCGAGGCGGTGGCCTGGTCGCCCACCGACGACGTGCTCGCGGTCGGGTCCTCCGATCGATGGTTCCGCCTGCGGCTCGCCAGCGACGGCACGCTGCTCTACTCGGTGCTGGAGCCGAAGAACTCCGGCGGCGTGGGCGAGATCCTCTTCTCGCACGATGGCCTGCTCACCGGCGTGCGCAACGAGAAGAGCGGGATGACCTTCCGCGTCCAGACGACGCTCGAGGGAGCCTTCCTCGGGAAGATGACCGGAAGCGTCGGGACCGATGGGCTCGTCGTCTTCGCGCCGGATGCACAGCTCCTCGCGGCCGTCGGCGGCGACGGGACGCTCTCGAGCTGGGACTTCTCCGACCTGACGGTCCTCCAGGTCACCGGCTCGGGCTACCAGCAGGTCACGACCACCTTCGACTTCTCGCCCGACGGCCTGCTGCAGACGGCCGCGGCGAAGGGCTTCATCACGGTCCGGCGCACTACGGACGGCGCGGTGGTCAAGGTCCTCCGCGGGGGCTCCGTCGTGGAGTTCTCGCATGATGGCAGCCTGCTCGCGGCCTGGAGCGCCTCGCCCATCAACGAGATCGTGATCTGGAAGACGTCCGACTGGTCCGTCGTTCACCATCTCGTCTCGTCGAGCTCGAACGACGGCGTCGGCGCCCTGCGCTTCACGCTCGATGACCAGCGCCTCGTGTCCACCGGCTATTCGCCGTACCTGCAGCAGGGGCTCTGGCAGCAGAAGGGTTTCATCCGGTTCTGGTCGGTTGCGAGCGGCACGCCGCAGGTGACCTTCGACAGCCAGACCGACATCGCCGTCACCTCCCCGGTGACGTGGTCGCCGGATGGCTCCAAGTTCGCCTACGGCCTCTACGACGGGACCGTCGCGGTCGCGAACACGCCCTGACGCGGCCGCCCGGAGGCGACTCCCGCCCGGTCACGGCAACCGGTCCGCGTGGATCTTGCCCCCGCCCTGGTGCAGGGTGAATCCCTGCGCGCGTGATCTGCCGTGCCGCTCCGTGCAAGCATGGGCCGCCGCATCGGAAGCGGCTCGTCCCCGGGACGCTGACGGCCACCAGCGCGCCGCGATGCCTCACCGTCCTCAGCCGCTCGCCGAGCGCTGCGCAGGTGGTTTCTTGCCCCGGCGGCCGCGGCCCTCGCCCGTCGCTGGCGCCGGCCGCCACTGCGGCGGCGGCGCCTGGCCCGTGGCCTCGTAGAGGAAGCGGCTCGGCAGCGTCGGCGAGCGGCTCCCGTACCGGCTGCGCGTGGCCGCAAACGTCATCGTCAGCTGCCGCTGCGCCCGCGTGATGCCGACGTACATGAGCCGCCGCACTTCCGGCACCGTGTCCGTGTCGATCGACTTCTGGTGCGGCAGCAACGTCTCCTCGCAGCCGACGAGGTAGACGCGCGGCCACTCGAGGCCCTTGGCAGCGTGCAGGGTCATGAGCAGCACGCGCTCGCCGGGCGCTTCGGCGGTGCGGTCGTCCTGCTCCTTCAGGGTGAGGCGGTCGAGCAGCTCGCGCAGGCTGGTGGCGCCTCGGCGCTGCAGGTTCTCGGCGACGTTCAGCACCTCGTTCACGCCGGCGATCCGGGCCGCGCGCTCCTCGGGCGTGGGGCAGCGCTCGATCTCGGCGCGGTAGTCCACGGCGTTGAGCGTCTCGCGCACCAGGGCGACGAGGTCCGTCGCGGCGGCGGCGCGCGCGCCCAGCGTCCGCAGCGTGGCGCGCAGCCCGCTGGCGGCCTCCGCGGCGACGGGCGTGACGCCCTCGACCGACGCCGCGCGGTCGAACGATTCGGCCACGGGCCGACCGGCCGCCGTGGCGTCGGCGACGAGGCGGTCGAGCGAGGCCTTGCCCAGCCCGCGCGGCGGCGTGTTGGCGATACGCAGCAGCGCGGCCTCGTCGTCGGGGTCCACCAGCAGCCGCAGGTAGGCCAGCACGTCGCGCACTTCCTTGCGGTCGTAGAACGAGGGCCCGCCGACGAGGCGGTACGGCACCTGCGCCGCGCGCAGCGCCGTCTCGAAGGGCCGCGTCTGCACCGCGGTGCGCAGCAGCACCGCGAACTCGGCCGGCCGCGCGCCGGCGGCGAGGCGCGCCGCGATGTCCTGCGCCACGAAGGCGGCCTCGGTCTCCTCGTCCGCCTGCGGCACCACCTTCGGGCTGTCGCCGTCGCCGAGCGCCGTGCGCAGCGTCTTCTCGTGCCGGCCGACGTTGCAGGCGATGAGCCGGTTGGCCGCCTCGAGGATGCCGGCTGTGCTGCGGTAGTTGGTCTGCAGCCGCACGGTGGTCGCGCCCTTGAAGTCCTGCGCGAAGCCGAGGATGCGGGTCACGTCCGCACCGCGCCAGCCGTAGATGGCTTGGTCGTCGTCGCCCACCACGAACAGCGAGTGGTGCTTCTCCGCCAGCCGCCGCACGATCTCGTACTGCGGGCGGTTGGTGTCCTGGTATTCGTCCACGAGCACGTGGCGGTACCGGGCCTGCAGCGCGCGGCGCACGGCGGGCCGCTCCTCCAGCAGGCGCAGCGCCGCGAGCAGCAGGTCGTCGAAGTCGAGCTGCCGGTTGCGGCGCAGGTGCTCGTCGTAGGCCAGCCAGCCGCGGCGCAGCAGGTCGTCGTCCTGGTCCTCGGCGCGCTGCAGGCGGTTCTTGCCCAGCGAGATGCGCGCCTGCAGCTGCGCCGGCGCCACATGCTGCTCGGGCACGCGCAGGTCGCGCAGCACGGCGCGGGCGGCGGCCAGCTGGTCGGCGGCGTCGCAGAGGGTGAAAGCCGGCAGGCCGAGGGCCGCGCCGTGCTCGCGCAGGACCCGCAGGCAGAAGGCATGGAAGGTGCCGACGACCGTGCGCGCGGCGGCGTCCGGCCCCAGGACGCGCGCCAGGCGCTCGCGCATTTCGGTCGCGGCCTTGTTGGTGAAGGTGACGGCGAGGATCGAGTCGGGCGGCGCGCCGGAGGCGACCAGGTGCGCGATGCGCAGGGTCAGCACGCGCGTCTTGCCGCTGCCGGCGCCGGCGAGGACCAGCACCGGCCCGAGGGGCGCGGTGACCGCCGCGAGCTGCTCGGGGTTCAGGCCGGCGAGGGCGGGCGGCTCGAGGCCGCGTGCGGGCGCGGTCGCACGACGCGGGCGGGGGCGCGAGGAACTGGAGTTGCGGACCGCCATGCTGCGCCCACCGCCGTGAAGCGCCGCACGATACGGGACCGGAACCGCCGATCAATGACGGCGCGGCGAGCCGCGGCTTGGGGTTGCCGGACCGCCCGGTCGCAGTCAGGGTCGGGCCACGGCCCGTCGTGGGGAATCTTCATCACGGGACCTGCGGCGGGCGCGCCGGCGGCGGCCGCACGGTCCCACGTCGACGTGCCGGCGCATTCGCCGTACACTGGGGATCCCCGTTGCCCTGGCGCCGTGGCCTGCTCATGTCGAGCGGCGCGCGGCTCTTCCCTCGGTGTCGTACGACAGGAGTCCCCGATGCTCAGGTCGCGTTGTGTTCCGGTCGCCCTCGTGGCCCTGCTGTCCGTTCCGTGCGCCGCGCAGTTCCAGGCCTGGCGCGTGATGGGCGGCGATCTCGTGGTGCGGCTCGACCAGGCCGGCCTCTCGGGCGTGGGCCTGCAGGTCGTGGAGGTGGACCAGACCGGCAGCTCGCCGGGCATGGTGACGCTCGACGAGGCCACGATGGATTTCGTGGTCACGTACGACAGCAACTTCATGGTGCTCGTCGGGCCCACCGGAGAGTTCGTGGCCTACGGCGTGCTGGGCGGCGGCGCGGTGATCCAGGGCGGCTTCACGCTGTTCTCGCCCTCCACCGGCATGGCGGCCGACTTCCACGGCGCGACCCTGCATCACATGCCGGTGCACACCGACGGGCCGGGCGGCGCGGGCGACCCGGACTACCTGTTCCTCACCGGCTCGCAGGCGGCGCCGGGTGACGACTTCATCGTGCGCTCGCCGAAGATCCACTTCGATCCCGAGGGCAATTCGCCCTACACGCCGAGCGACCACGTGCTGCCGCTGGTGTCGGTGATGGCGTGGGATCTCGTGATCACGGACGAGCTGGCCGTGCGGCTCGGCCGGCCGGAGCTGGCGGGCCAGGTCGTGGGAGGGGGCGAGCTCGTGGGGATGGCCGAGGAGTGGACCGGGGGCTGGAGCTATCCGCCGGGCCTGAATCCCTGGTCGCCCTTCGCGGGCGGCGACGAGAGCGCTTCGTCGCCGGCTGACGCGGGGCCGGACATCCTGCTGAGCACGCTCGGCTCGATCGTCGAGAAGGTGCACGCCGGCGTGTTCCCCAATGGCCGGCAGTCCATGGCCATGTCGACGACGGCCTGCAACGTGGGCACCACGTCGGTGGCGTGGCAGGCGGCCATGGATCCCGACCACCCCGGCATCGCGCAGCAGCTGTATCGCGAGATGGGAGACCGCTTCGAGCAGGTGGGCGTGGCCTGGATCAAGCACGGCTTCTTCGCGACCAACCAGAGCACCTGCGCGGCGTGCAGCACGCCGGGCGGGCCCAGCAACCAGCTCGGCGTCAACTGCTCGGACACCTACGGCACCACGAACAATTCGGACCCCATGTGGCTCGGCCCGCGCAGCGAGTGGAACGTCTTCACGGCCACGTGGACCTGCCTCGGCAGCTTCTTCGATGGCGTGCCCGTGGACTGCGTCCGCAGCGAGACCGGCGCGTCCTTCAACGGCAAGGTCGACCACCGGCTCGAGGCCTTCGACGCCGATCTCGGCCTGGCCGGCGCCACGTACTTCTACGAAGGCATGTACATGGTGCAGGCCGACGTGGACAAGAACAACAACATCGGCTCGCGCCAGTGCAGCATGAACTGGACCGGCACGATCTGGGACATCTTCACCACGACCGGCACCAACCCGCTGGTGCCCGGCCCGGCCATCAACCGCTGGGGTGACCTGCACACGCAGGTGGGCCTCGCGCCCTCCGACGGCGACGTCATCGTGGCCGTCAAGACCATCGACCTCGGCGGCGGCCTGACGCGCTACGAGTACGCCGTGTTCAACTGGAACATGGACCGCAAGCTGCGCGCCTTCTCGGTGCCCACCGGCGGCGGCACGCCCACGGACTTCTACTTCCACGACATCGACGACCAGCCCAGCAACGACTGGGTGCCCACCGTGGCCGGCGGCAACCTCACCTGGGAGTTCCCGGACGTGTTCCTGACGGGCGTCAAGGTGGCGGGGCCGATGGAGTTCGGCACGCTCTACAACTTCGGCTTCACCATCGACGTGGCGCCGGGCGACCGCGACGCGACGCTCACGCCGCACGAGGCCGGCGCGGGCGGCGACCTGCTGGCGGCGACCACGCTCGCGCCGGCCGGCCTGAACCTCACGGCCACCAAGCTGGCGCCGGCGGTGGGCGAGCCCTTCGACCTGGTCATGCACGGCGGCAGCAGCAACATGATGGTGGCCGTCATGGAGGTGTCGGGCGTGCCGCTCTCGGTGCCGGTGCTCATCGGGCCGGTGCCCTTCGTCGCCGGCGAGGCCAGCATTCCGCTCGCCATGCCGGTGGGCGTGGAGGGCCTCGACTTCGTCCTGGTGGGCGGAGACGTGAGCCTCGCGCCGCTGCACCTGATCAAGATTGGGAACTTCCTGACCCTCGCCGTGCAGTAGCGCTGGCGGCGCGGGGGGCTGCAGTTCGGGAGGATTGCTCATGCCCTGTCCGATTCGAGTCCGGGAATCCTGCGCGACGCCGATGGCCTGCCGGCTGGTCGTCGCCGCCGTCACGCTCTGCCTGGCCGGACCGGCTCCCGCGCAACTGCTTTTCCAGCACTCGAGCAGCGTCGATCCCGCGCTGGAAGGCTGGACGGCAAGCGCAACGGGGCCGGGAGTGATGGCGGGTCCGTGCGCGGACGCTGCCGTCCATGCCTGGTGCGTGACGGACACCTCGTCCGATTCCGGATCGGGTGTCGCCTACTCCGCGAACCCCTCGGTGTCCCAGGCCGCGAGCGCGGCCGTCCTTGGCTGGACGCTCCGCGGCTGCGTCGAGATCTCGTCGAGTGGGCAATCCGAGTCGCTCTACATCCTGTACGACCCCGGCAGCCTCTCGATCCGCTACGACATGTGGTTCTCGGGCACCTCGGGCGGCCCGGCCAACGTGAAGCTGGCCGAGTCCACGAACAACGTTGCGTGCGACAGCAAGGTCATCTTCGGCCCGACGGGCACGACGGCGGGCCCGGGAATGTGCGGCGCGGCGGGCTTCCACCAGTTCGAGCTCACGTACCATCCCGCGCTGCAGACGGCGGACCTCTACGTCGATGGCGGGCTCGCCTGGTCAGGTTACGCCGGGGCGCCGAACTTCGGCGGAAACCAGCCGCTGGTCGCCTGGGGAGCGGGCTCGAGCTGTGGCCAGGGCAGCGGCGCCTTCCATCTCGTCCAGTTCGAGGTCGCGGTCGCAGGCTGGACCAAGCTGGGCGGTGCAAAACCAGGCTCGCTCGGCTTGCCCCAGTTGTCGGGAGCGGGTGCACTGTCAGTCGGCTCGGACAACAGCCTCGCCTTGACCGACGCGAGCCCGTCGTCGTCGGCCATCCTGGTCTTCGGGCTCAACGAGCTGAACGCGCCGTTCAAGGGCGGCACTCTGGTGCCTGCGCCCCTGCTCCTCTTGCCCCAGGTGACGACCGCAAGCGGGACCGTGGCGCTGCCGTTCGTGTGGCCCGCAGGGGTGCCGGCAGGACTCGATCTGTACTTCCAGTTCTGGATCACGGATCCCGGAGCCAGCCACGGCCTCTCCGCGAGCAACGGCCTCCGCGGGCTGACGTCGTGACCGCAGGCCGCGGCGCAGGGTGCCGCAGCGTGACGGCCTCCGCCTGAGGAGCACGCGCCGCAGACGTCCCTGCGCCCGTCCCGTGCCGGGTTGCTCACCGGCGATGCCGCTTGGCCTCGGCGTGGTCCCCTCCTAGACTCCCGGCCCCCGCCGCGGAGACCGCCCCGTGTCCGAGCTGCTCACTACCGAGAACGCCCTTGCCCTGCTCACGTTGACGGCGATGGAGATCGTCCTGGGCATCGACAACATCGTGTTCATCTCGATCCTGACCGGCAAGCTGCCGGCCGAGCAGCGGGCGCGCGGCCGGCGGCTGGGCCTCGGTGCCGCGATGCTCATGCGCATCGCGCTGCTGCTCTCGCTCACCTGGGTCATGGGGCTGACGTCCGAGCTGTTCAACGTCGTCGGCCACGGCGTCACGGGGCGCGACGCGGTGCTGCTCGTGGGCGGCCTGTTCCTCATCGGCAAGGCCACCTTCGAGATCCACGAGCGCATCGAGGGCCACACGCCGATGGAGGTCGCGGCGGCGCAGAAGAAAGTGGCCTTCGGCGCGATCATCGCGCAAATCATGGTGCTCGACATCGTGTTCTCGCTGGACTCGGTGATCACGGCCGTGGGCATGGCGCAGTCCATCGCCGTCATGGTCGTGGCCGTGATGCTGGCCGTGGGCGTGATGCTGGTCTTCGCGGGCGCGGTCTCGGCCTTCGTGGAGCACAACCCGACCATCAAGATGCTGGCCCTCTCCTTCCTGCTGCTCATCGGCGTGATGCTGGTGGCCGACGGCCTCGGCCAGCACATCTCCAAGGGCTACATCTACTTCGCTATGGCCTTCTCGCTGCTGGTGGAGATGCTCAACCTGCGCATGCACAAGGTGGCGCAGCGGCGGGGGGCGGCGGGGCACGGGTGAGCGGCTCGGCCGCATCGCCCCGAGTGCGCGGCTGGCCTGCGCCGTCCTCGCCCTCGGCCTCTGGAAGCGCCGGCGCTGGGCCCGGACGGCAAGCGCCTGGCTGTTCGGGCTCGGCCTTGTCGCCCTCCTGCTCGTCGCCACCATCGTGAAGCGCTTCGAGGTCGAACCGTGGAATCCGATCGTGGCCACCGGCTGGCGCGGGCTGGTCGGCGCCGTCCGGGCGACCACCGTCCTCGTGCTGCTGCAGTTGCCCGTCTGCCGTCGGGCGTTCGAGCCGCGCTGACTCGCTGCCGCGCTCGAGTCACGCCAGCGGCAGCGACGGCCACTGCGCTCTTGCCGCGACTCGACGACGGCGGCGTCCTACGGCGCGACGCCCACCACGCCGTTGCTCGCCGCGAAGCCCTTCGGCCCGGCCGCGTCCGCGATCCAGGCCTGGTACCACGTGCCGAAGCCGCTCGGCACGCCTGCCGGCCACGTCGCGCCCAGCGTGATCGCGCCGCTTGCATCCAGCGGCAGGCCCGGCACGAGCACGTCCGTGTCCGGCACCATCGTCCCGCCCTTGAACGGCGCGTTCAGCACAGACAGGCCGATCACGAGCGTCGCCGTGCCCGAAGGCAGCGCGCCCGTCAGCTCGAGCGACGCCGGGTGCCCTTCGAGCAGCGGCCCGTGGCCCGCGAGCACCGGCACGCCGGCCGTGCCCACGAGCCCGCCCCCGAGATTCGTCCACGGATCGCCGAGGAACGCGACCCAGCCCTCGTAGTTGCCCGACGGGTTCGGGCCGTAGCCGACGATCGTGCGACCGTCGGCCGAGACGGCCGTGCCGACCTCGAGCGTCCAGCCGGTGAGGTCGAGGCCGAGGGACTCGAGCAGGCCCTTCAGGCTCACGCAGCCGGTGGTCGCAGTCCACACGAAGGCCTCCATGCCGTTGGGCCCGATGCTCTGGCCGATGATCACGCTGCCGTCAGCGGACACGCCGTTCGCGCGGCTGTAGACCGAGCCCCCGGGGATGTCGCCGATGGAGGCGATGCCGGCGCCGCCCGTCGCGGGGTCGGCCCAGCGGAAGGCGAGGACGCCGGCGGTGGCGGCCGAGAGGCCGACGATCACGTGGCCGTCGGCGGAGATGCCGAAGGCATTGCCGCCGAAGCCGCCGCCGGGCAGGTCGCCCAAGCCCACCATGCCGGTCGCGGCGGTCCAGCGCGCGGCTTCGGAGCTGGCCGCGCCGGACGCGGTCGACGTGCCGTAGCCGCAGGCGGTCGAGCCGTCGGCGGAGCAGCCGGTGGCCACGGAGAAGAAGATCGAGCCGGGGAGGTCGCCGAGCGGCTGGATGCCGGTGGCGGCGGTCCAGCGGAAACCCTCGGCGGACAGCGTGCCCGAGAGCGCCGACTCGCTGTGGCCCACGACCACCGAGCCGTCGGCATTCACGCCGTTGGCGATGGAGAAGAAGGCGTTGCCGGGCAGGTCGCCGAGGCCCTGCATGCCGGCCGCGGTCCAGCGGAAGGCCTCGCCGCCGCTGGCCGAGGTCGAGTAGCCCACGATGGCCGTGCCGTCGGCGGACACCGCGTTCGCCTGGCTGTAGGCGATGCCGCCCGGCAGGTCGCCCAGGTCCTCGATGCCACCGGCCGCCGTCCAGCGGAAGGCGCGGTCGCCGCCGGCGGAGTTGCTGTAGCCGCACGCGACCGAGCCGTCGCCGGAGACGCCGGTGCAGGCGGAGAGGACCGTGCCGCCCGTGAGGTCGCCGACGCCGGTGAAGGAGGGCGGGTCGCCGGCCAGTGCGGGGGCTGCGAGCAGCAGGAGGACGAGCGACGACGGACGCGAGGCGAGAGGCATGGCGTGAGATCCTGGCGCAGTGGGCCCGGCAACTCTACGGCGGATCGCCGCAACCGGCCAGCGTGCCGGGCCTACTTCTCGAACATCTGCTCCACCGGCACGATCTCGATGCGGTCGCGCGAGAGCTTCAGCGGCCAGCGCTCGATGACCTTGTCCTCGTCGAGCTGCTCCGGCGGCTTGGAGATGCCGCCGTAGTCGAGCGGCGTGGGAGCGTCCGAGGCCAGCGCGGCGGCCAGCTCCTCGCCGTGCTCGGTGACGAAGGCGATGTGCAGGTTGTCGGCCTGGATCCACTTGCGGATGGCGGCGTTGCACTCGTCCAAGGTGATCTCGTCCATCATCCGCTGGAGCAGAGCGAGGTCGCCGGGCGCGGGCACGCCGAAGTAGCGGTCGTCGACGGCGTAGCCCAGGCGCTCGGTGGTGGTCTCGGCGTAGTGCAGCGTGTACTTCTTCAGGAAGCCGCGCGTGAAGTCGAACTGCTCCTGCGTGAGGCCGTTCTTGCCGAGCAGCTCGATCTCGCGCAGGGCGGCGCGCAGCGCGAAGAGGGCGTCCTTCTCCTTCACCGGCCGGATCCACAGCTCGAACATCTGGGCGCGGCGGCCCACGCCCGTGGGCGGCTTGTTGCGGCGGCCGCCGTTGGGGTAGGCCTCCACGTAAGTGTAGTCGCCGTAGTTCATGCCGCGCGCCTCGCGGATGACCTGGTAGAGGTGGCTGCTGCTGTTGCGGTGCTCGCCCAGCCACGAGTTGGCGATCCACAGCGCGTAGTACTCGCGCGAGCCGCGCTTCACGTCGATGGGCACGCCGGCGCTGATGGCGGTGGAGGGCCCGGGCTTGGTGACGATGGTCGCGCGGCGGCCGGTGATGGGGGCCGGCCTCGGCGCCGCTGCCGGCTCGGGCCGCCCGGCGGGCAGCCGCGCGAGGTCGGCCACCAGCCGAGCCTGCAGGTCCTGCGGGTAGCTGCCACCGAGCGCGATGACCAGGTTGTCTCCGGTCCAGTGCGTCTTCCAGAACTCGCGCACGTCGTCGAGCGTGATGGACTTGAGCGCCGTCACCGAGCCCTCGTCCAGGTGCGCGTAGCGCGTGCCGGCGAAGACGCGCGACACGAGCGTGGCCTTGCCCAGCTCCTCGTCGCTGCTGTAGCGCAGGTCCTTCTCGATCGCGTTGAGCGCGGAGTCGCGCAGGCGCGTGAAGTCGTCCTCGCGGAAGCCGGGCTTGAGCATGGCCTCGGAGAACACGTCGTAGAAGGCCGAGAGGTTGTCGCGATGCGTGACGCCCGTCACGACCGTCATCTCCTTGTCCACCGAGACGCCGTAGCTGGCGGCCAGCGGGTACAGGGTGGCGAGGATCTCGTCGTAGGGACGCACCTGCGTGCCGCCCTCCGAGATGAGGGCGCCGGTCAGGGCGGCGAGGCCCTCCTTGCCCGGCGGGTCGTCCTGGCTGCCTACCTTGAACCACAGCTTGAAGGAGACGTTCGGCTCCTGCGGCACCGGCATCAGCACCGGCGGCTCGGCGGCCGACGGCTGCGGCAGCGGCTGGTCCTTCGGGTGCACCACGGCCACCGTGCTGCGCTCGGGACGCAGCCACTGGTCGGCGGCGTCGCGAACGTCCTCGGGCGTCACGCTGTCGAGCGTGCCGAAGAGCTGGTCCACGACCTCCACGTCGCCGGTGATCGCCACGAGCCGCGCCAGCCGCTCGCACACGTCCGAGGGCGTGGTGAGCGAGGACAGGAAGGCGTACTTCATGCGCGAGCGGATCGCGTCGAGCTGCTCCTGCGTCGGGCCGTCGCGGCGCAGCGTGGCGATGGCCGACCAGATCTCGCCCTCGACCGAGGCCACGTCGGCCGGGTCCTTCACCAGGGCGAAGACGGACCACAGGCCCGGGTCGCGGTTGTACTCGTCGAAGCCCTGGAACATGGCCTCCACGCGCTGCTCGTCGAGCACGAGCTTCTTGTAGAGCGGCGAGGTCTCGCCGAAGACCAGCTCGCCGATGAGCGTGCCGGCCACCATGCGCGGGTCGCTTGGCATGAGGCGCTCGCCCTTGAAGGCCACCGTGAGGATGGGCAGCGTCTCGCCGTCGAAGGGCACGTCGATGCGGCGCTGCGCCGTCTGCTCCGGCTCCTGTGGCACGGCCGGTGCCTGGTAGCCGCGCGGCCAGCCGCCGTACTCCTTCCGGATGGCGGCCAGCGTCGAGCCCTCGTCGGCGTCGCCCGCGATGACGATGACCACGTTCTCGGGCCGGTAGAAGCGCTTGAAGAAGCCCTTGCTGTAGTCGTACTGCATGGGCATGGCCTTGATGTCGGCCTCGAAGCCGATGGTCGTGTGCTTGTAGGTGTGCACGTCGAAGGCCGCGTTCTGCAGCGCCTCGAGCAGCACCGAAAAGGGGTTCGTGACGTCCTTCCGGTACTCGCCGTAGACCGCGCCAGCCTCGGTCTTGAACTCCTCCTCCCCGTAGTCCAGGTGCTGGAAGCGCTCGGCCTCGATGCGCACGGCCGTGGGCACGTCCGCGGTGGCCAGGCCCAGGTGGTAGGCGGTGATGTCGTCGGAGGTGAAGGCGTTGGCGTCCGCGCCCATGCCGTTCACGATCTTGTCGTACTCGGGCCCCGGCAGCGCCTTGGTGCCGTGGAACATCATGTGCTCGAAGAAGTGCGCGAAGCCGGTGACGCCCGGCTCCACCTCGTCGCGGCTGCCCGTGCGCACGACGGACCAGTAGGCCGCCAGGCCGTTGCTGGGCATGGGGATGAAGATGACCTTCAGCCCGTTGTCGAGCACGTGCCGGTGCACCGGGTAGGGGAAGACGCGCGGAACGCCGTCGGCACGCGCGGCGGCCTTGCCGGCCGGCGCGGCCGTGGGCGTGGCTTCGGGGTGTGTGGCATCCATGGTCTTCGAGACCTTCGCGGAGTTGGGGGACTCGGCGTCCTTCGGTGATCCGAGGTCGAACGTGCAGCCGGAAAAGGCGAGCGCGGCGAGCAGGCCGGCGCAGACAGGGACGCGACGCTTCACGGGCAGGCTCCGGGGTCGGACGGGATGAGGCGGTGTTGCAGGGCGGCGCTCAGGCGGCCTTGGACTTGCGGGTGCCGACGAGGTACAGACCGAGCGCCATGAGGAGGAAGGGCAGCATCGGCCACCACGATTCCGCGAAGCGTGCGTCGGTCACCAGCGAGCCGATGTTGAACAGCGGATCGAGCCCTTGCAGCGCGCGGTCGGCGTTCTTCCACTCGATGATCGACTGCAGCACGCCGGCGATGGCGCCGCCCGCGATGAGGCCGCTGGCCATCAGGGTGCCGGGCGAGAACTCCGACTCCGTCGTGCCCGCCTTGCCGCTGCGCCGCTCGACCAGCCAGCGCACGGCGCCGCCGACGAAGATGCCGGCCGAGGTG
>Ga0075421_100004841_pt1 | contig 16235 bp, 19 predicted proteins | sample SoiMetdeltSBSDD5_FD_75292 | JGI IMG/M metagenome (GOLD analysis project Ga0075421, IMG submission 75292) | Bulk soil microbial communities from a Populus tree surrounding site in Tennessee, USA - Soil MetaG P. deltoides SBSDD5 | ecosystem: Environmental > Terrestrial > Soil > Tree plantation...
GGGGCGCGAATCACGTGAAGATCTTCGTCACCGGCGGCGTCAGCTCGCCCGGTCCCATGCCGACCGGGAGCGCGTACACGCGTGAGGAGATCCGCGCCGCCGTGGAGGAGGCCGATCGCGTCGGCACGTACGCGGCGGCCCACGCGCACGGCGGCCCCGGTCTGCAGCTCGCCGTCCGCGAGGGCGTGCGGACCATCGAGCACGGCGCGTTGGCGACCGATGAGGATATCGCGCTGATGATCGAGCACCGCGTCTGGCTCATCTGTACGTTCGCGGTGTTCATGCATCCCACCGGCATCGAGCAGGGTGATGGTCATCGGCCGGCGATCATGGACAAGGTCCGTCAGGCTCGCCGCATCGTCGCGGAAACCTTTCCGCGGCACCTCGCGTCGGGGGTCCGCTTCGCGTGCGGCACCGACAGCATGCACGGGCTGATGCCGTTCGAGCTGCAGACCCTGACACGGTTCGGCGTCACCCCGGCGAACGCGCTGCTGGCCGGCACCCGATGGGGCGCGGAGGCGTGTCGCATCGAGGACCAGGTCGGGACGATCCAGCCCGGCAAGCGCGCCGATTTGATCGCTCTGGACGGTGATCCGCTCAAGGACATGACCGCGCTCGAGCGTGTGACTCTGGTCATGAAAGACGGCGTGGTGCACGGCGGCGGCCACGGCGTGCCGCACGATGGCACCCATGAGGGATAGACGATGAGCGACCACGAATTCGGTCTCACTCGCCGCGCCTGGCTCGCGGCCGCCGGCGGCGCCGCAGTCGGCGCCGGTCTCGCCGGCCGCAGACCGCTGGCGGCCTTCGCGCAGGGAGCGCCCAAGCGCGGCGGCACGCTGCGTGTCGCGACGGTCGACAAGCCCGTGAACATGGATCCGGGCTACGCGCAGCTCTACTCGTCGCTGCAGATCTATCAGAACGTCTACAACAAGCTCGCCTACGTCGATGAGGCCGGCCAGTTCCTCCCCGGGCTTGCGAAGTCGTGGAAGCAGGAAAACGACAAGACCTGGCTCTTCGACCTCGTCGACAATGCCGTCTTCCACAACGGCGAGCCGTTCACGGCGCAGGACGTCGTCTTCACGTTCACGCGGCTGCTCGACGCCAAGAACAAGCTGCCGATGCGGATCTTCTTCTCGCCGGTCGAGGGCGTCGAGGCCGTCGGCCAGTACCAGGTTCGGTTTCATCTCGCGAAGCCGTTCGGACCTCTGTTGGCGATGCTCACGCAGGCCACGGAGATCGTGAACGAGAAAGCGCTCAAGGAAAAGGATCCGAAGCTGCTCCCCATCGGGACCGGCCCGTACCGGTTCGTCGAGTGGGTGAAGGACGATCACGTCACGCTCGAGCGCTGGGACAAGTACTTCCGTCCCGGCCGTCCCTATCTCGATCGCATCATCTTCTATGCGCCCGCCGACGACACGGTGCGGCTCACGGGATTGCAGACCGGCCGTTTCAACTGGATCCAGACCGTGCCGCCGCAGCGGATCCCCGAGCTCGAGCGCGGTCGCGACCCGAAGGCCTCGCCGGGGCGACCGTACCTGCCGTTCTTCCTGATGCTCAACGCGAGCAAGCCGCCCTTCAGCGATCGTCGCCTGCGTCAGGCAATCGCCTGGGCGGTCGATCGCACGGAGATCGTCAAGCTCGTGTACTTCGGCAGTCACGTGGCGACGGCGGAGCCGACGCCCGAGCCGAGCCCGTGGGCGACCGGCGTGAACGCTCACAAAGGCGCGCCGGACGTCGCGCGCGCCAAGCAGCTGCTGAGCGAGGCGGGCGCCGGCGGCGGTCTCACCCTCACGTACCTCGTGAAGTCACAGGTGCCGGTGCTGGTCAAGACGGGCGAGATCCTGCGCGAGCAATTCAAGAAGGTCGGTATCACCCTCGACGTGCAGCCGCTGGAGTCGGGTCAGTACTTCGAGGCGCTCGTCGGCAAGAAGTTCGACATCGCCGCCGCGTGGTGGAGCGTGACCGTCGATCCGGACATGTTCTATTCGCCCCTGCAACATTCCACGTCCCCGTGGAATTTCTCGGGCCTCAAGTCCGAGGAGGGCGACAAGCGGATCGATGCGTTCCGCTTCACCACCAGCTCCGCCGCGCGCAAGAAGATGTATCCCGAGCTCGTGCGCTGGTTCCAGGAGGAAGGCTCGCTGATCATCTTCAGCAACGAGATCCAGCGCTACTGGATGAAGCCGAACATCTACGGCTCGGTGCCGCTGCCGTCGCTCGAGCTTCGCTTCGAGGAGACCTGGCTCGCCTGAATGTACGCGGCGCGGCGGCTGATCCTGGCCGTTCCGCTGCTGCTCGGCATGAGCATGCTCGTCTTCGGGCTCATGCGGCTCGTGCCCGGCGATCCGGCGGTGGTCGTCCTCGGCTACAAGGCGACGCCGGAGGGTGTAAAGGCGCTGCGCGAAGCCTTCCACCTCGACGAGCCGTTGCCGGAGCAGTACATGCGCTGGCTCGCGGGGCTCGTGCGGGGCGACTTCGGCCTGGACTTCCGGCAAAACGAGCCCATCGGACGGATGATCCTCGATCGCCTTCCGGTCACCCTCGAGCTGACAATTCTGGCAACCGTTGCCGCCGCGCTGATCGGCATTCCGCTCGGCCTGCTCGGTGGCGCCAGACGTCGCGGCTTCGCCGACCGCGCCACCCTCGTCATCGGCCTCGTCGGCGTGTCGATCCCCGACTTCTGGCTCGGCATCATGCTGATGCTCGGGCTCTCACTCGGCGCCGGGCTGCTGCCGTCCGGCGGCTTCGTGCCGATCGGCGAGAGCCTGCTCGAGAATCTCCAGCACCTGGTGTTGCCGGCGCTGACGCTGGCGCTCAGCCGCGCCGCCGTGCTCGGACGGTTGAGCCGCGCCGCCGTGCTCGACGTCGCGCAGCGGGGCTTCGTGCAGTTCGCGCGGGCCAAAGGCCTGGCGGAGCACGCCGTGCTCTTCCGTCACGTCCTGCCCAACGCGGCCATTCCCATCATGACCGTGCTCGGCCTGCAGATCGGCTACATGCTCGGCGGCGCCATCGTCGTGGAGATGATCTTCACGCTCCCCGGCGTGGGTCGCATGACGCTCGACGCCGTGCTCGAGCGCAACTATCCGGTCGTGCAGAGCACGGTGCTGGTGATCGGCGCGATGTTCATGCTGGTCAACCTCGCCACCGACATTCTCTACGGCGTCGTCGATCCACGAGTGCGCCGCCGGTGAAAACTGCCGTGCCGAACCCGAGGCGCGCCACGGCTACGCCGGGGCGCGTCCGAGCGATGGGGGGCGTGGGGGGCCATTTCGGGGCCCCCCACGACGATGAGTGAGCCCGAGGCGCGCGTGGCTGCCGCTTGCCGGCCTCGCCATCGTGTGCATGCTCACGCTCGCCGCCCTGCTCGCCCCGATGCTGCCCCTCGGCAGCCCGACGGACATCTCCAAGGATCTCGCGCTGCGCGGGCCGAGCGTGACGGAGCCGTTCGGCCGCGACGATCTCGGGCGCAGTCTGCTCAGCCGCGTCGTCCACGCGTATCGCGTCTCCCTCGGCGTCGCGATGACGTCGGCCTTGCTGGCGGTGCTCGTCGGTGGACCACTCGGTGTCGTGGCCGGCTACGCCGAAGGCCTGCCCGATCAGCTGATCATGCGGCCGCTCGACGTGCTGATGGCCTTCCCCGCCGTCTTGCTCTCGATCGCGCTGATGAGCGTCTTCGGGACCGGCGCGCTGTTGGTGTCGATCGCGCTGGCGGTCGTCTACACGCCGGTCATGGCTCGCGTGGCGCGGGCGGCCGTCCTCGCGACCAAGATCGAGGTGTACGTCGACGGCGCGCGAGCGCTCGGCGCCACACTGCCGCGCCTCGTGCTGGCCCACATCCTGCCCAACGCCGCGACGCCGATGCTGGTTCAGGCGTCGGTGCTGATGGCCATCGGGATCCTGATCGAAGCGGCGCTGTCCTTCCTCGGCGTCGGCGTCCGCCCGCCCACGCCGTCACTCGGTCTGATGCTGGCCGACGGCCGCGGGTTCATGGTTCAGGCGCCGTGGATGGTGATCTTCCCCGGCCTCGCCGTCATGCTGGCCGTGCTTGGATTCAACATGCTCGCCGACGGTTTGCGCGATTGGCTCGATCCGCAGCACGCGGCCGGGCGCTGATCGTCGATGCCAGGTGTTGCACGTGCTGGCATGCCGCTCGCACACGAAAGGCGATTATGAGTCGTCGGGTCGTCGCGAGCGTGCTGCTGGCCGCGACGGGATGTGCGCACGTCCCGACCGGCCCGAGCGTCATGGTGCTCGCGGGCAACGGCAAGTCGATCGAGCAGTTTCAGGCCGACGACAACGTCTGCCGTCAATTCGCCTCTCGAGAAGTCGCGACCACCGAGGGGGGCCCGGTGCCGGCCCAGCGTCGTTACGACATGGCGTACATGCAGTGCATGCACGCCAAGGGGAACCAGCTGCCGCAGTCGCCTCGACCACCGTCTCGCACAACGTCGTCGCCGCCCGCGCCGCCGGGCACACCAACGGCGGCGCCGATGACCTGGCCGCCGAGCCCGGCGCAGATCAGCTGTGAACAGAGCGGCGGCGTCTGGCGTGCGGCACTGAACTTCTGCGAGTTCCCATCGCCTGACCGGCGCTGGAGGTAGCTACGCTTCGGCGCGGCGATTCATCGCATCAGTACTCGCAGTAACCCAAGGACGGCCGCCATGTTCCCGCCGTGCCGGGCGTGCGACCACACTCGCTCTGGGACGTGGGCGACGTCGTCGACGTCGCCAGTTGCGCCGTCGGCGAGCATCCCGCTGCCGCGACGCCGACGGCGAGGAGCAGGAGGACACTGCACATCCCCGCTCGCACGCCGGTCACGAACGCGTGACGGAGCCGTTCGCCGCGAAGCCTTGCGGCGTCAGGCGGAAAGCCTTGGCGAATTTGCTCGCGAAGATCTGGTAGCCGATGATGAAGACGAGGTCCAGAGCTTCGGCCTCCGAGAAGTGCTCCCGCACGCGCGCGAAGCATGCGTCCGAGACATCATGATCGTCCGCGACGATCTCCTCGCTGAGCTCGAGCGCGGCCTTCTCCCGCACGGTGAAACGCTCACTGGCTCGCCACCCGGCAAGCGCGGCCAGCGTCGCCTCGTCGATTCCCGCTTTCACGCCGACGGCGTGGCGGATATCCATTCAGTACGCCGCGTCGTACAGGCGGGCGACGTTCAGCTGAAGGAGCGCCCGCACCCGGGCGTCCAGTGACCCGAAGCACTCGATCGACGTCCACAGCGCGCCCATCCCGAGCATGAGCGCCGGGCGGTGGGCCATCAGTTTTTGGGGTGTTGGCACATCACCGAATAGCCGCCGGCCCACGGCATAGAACCCGCGCAGGACGACTCCTGGATTATCGATGGGAGCGATGCGCTCGGTTGTCATAGGGCCTCCTCCGGGGCGCTCCGGCGCCCATTCCGTATTACTCCCGCACGCGGCGTTTCGCGAGCGCACGAGAATCGTCTTCTTGCGCAGCCTGTCAGTCCAACTCGTCCAGGGTGAGCTTGAAGCTCGGCACAAACGTCTCCAGAAAGTATCGGACCTCGGGAAGCGAGAGGTTGTCGACCGTCTCCCTGAGCGCTTTCTCCGCTTTGGAAAACTCTTGATTGCCGGCCGCGATCTCTGCGAGACATTTGAGATACGCACAGAGTTTGTCGGCGGCGCCGATAAGGTCATGGTGAGCGGCATCCGCGTCCGCAGGCACCAACAGCGCCGCGTAATCCCGTTGCAGGCTCTCCGGAAGCATGTCGAAGAGCCTGCGCGCAGCCGTCGCTTCGATGGCCTTGTACGCCGCCTTGATCTCGGGATTGAAGTACTTGACCGGCGCGGGAAGGTCACCCGTGAACACCTCGCCGGCATCGTGGTAGAGGGCGAGGACGGCCACCCGCTCGGCGTTGACACTGCCACGGAACAGACGGTTGCGGATGACGGCGAGCGCGTGGGCGATCATCGCAACGCGCAGCGTGTGCTCCTGGACGTTCTCCGGATACGTATTGTGCATCAACCCCCAGCGCCTGATGAATCTCATCCGTGAGAGATACGCGAAGAAATGGCTCACTCCACCCCCCGCGCGAGCGAGACCGATACGGTCCGCTCCCGTGGCCCCTCGAGCTCGAGGAGCACGAGGCGCTGAAACCGACCGAGAGGCAAATGTTCCTTGCTATGGACCGTGATGAAGCTCATCGGTGTCTCCTCCCCAGCGGCGAGATCTCAGGCTGCCCACGATCCTCCTGGATGCAATAGCGCCTGAACTCGCTGGCTCCGCGATTGAACTCGTCGTCGGAGATCAGCTGAAGCGTCGAGAATGTTCGGCTCGCCACGCGTTCGGCGTATGTGGTGAGGTTCGGTGATGTAATCCGGCTTCTCGTGCCACTTCCGATCGCTGCGTCCGACTCGGAAGCCGGGCCAAGTCGATTTCCCTTGCCGACGGGAAAAAGGGCAGCCACCGTACCGAGTCGAGGATGTCCACCGTCGCATTGATCACGAGGAGATGTCCCGAGGACGACAGGACACGCGCGCATTCGCGCAACGCGGTGAGCGGGTCGCGCGTCCTGGCCGCCGCGTAGGCCCGGGAGATGTCGGTGGCGTCGTAGTCGAACAGCTTCGACATGGCGGATTGAAAAAATACCCGAAACGGAGTCAAGAGTCATGGCGCACACGGGTCTCGTCCTTCAAGGCGGCGGCGCACTGGGAGCCTTCGAATGCGGAGCCCTCCTGCGACTCTATGAGGACCCGGCCTTCAACCCCGACGTCATCGCCGGTGTCTCGATCGGCGCGATCAACGCCGCAAGTCTGGTCGGCGCGAAAAACGATCCCATCGAAACGTTGCGGCTCATCTGGGATCGATTCATGGTCCGGGCGCCGTGGTTCGTGCCGCGGCAGGCGCAGCGATTCTGTGCGCTCTTCGGAAACCCGAGCTTCTTCAGCATGCGCCACGACTATCTGGGGAGCGCCTTCTGGACCAGCTTCTACACGACCGATCCGCTTCGTCGACTGCTTCACGAGACGATCGACTTCGACAAGCTGAACGACAGTCCAACCACTCTGGTCGTCAGCGCCACAAACCTCAGAACCGGCGAGGTCGAGAACTTCGACAATCGGACCACCCGGATCACCGCGGAGCACATCATCGCGAGCGGCAGTCTTCCCCCAGGATTCCCGATGGCCGAGATTGGTGGTGAATCCTACTGGGATGGCGGGCTGTTCAACAATACGCCGCTCTCGCCGGTCATCGAGCGGCTGGATCCGCGTCCGGAGGTCGAGAAACATCTCTACGTCATCAACCTGTTCCCCAATGTCGGCGCCGTGCCGCGCAGCATGCCCGATGTCATGGATCGGATGTTCGAGCTGATCTTTTCGAACAAGCTCGTGAAGAACGTCGAGATGACCCGGAAAGTGGATGAGTTCATTCAGGCTCTCGATGAAATCGAGGCAAATCTCCCCCCCGAGACGAGGGCGCGAGTGACCGGCCTCCCGGGCTACCAGCGATTGAGGCAGTACAAAGTCATCGAGAATCTGGTGGTGATCGCGGACGAAGAGCCCGAGCTCGTGTTCGGGCCGTTCGACTTCTCCCGACAGAGCATCAACAAACGAATCGAGGCGGGATACCGCGCCGCGGCGGCCCGTCTGGCTCGCGGGGCCGCCATCCCCGTCGGGAAAAGGAAAATCGGGTAAGCGCCGACCCAGTACAGCACCGTGACTTCCAACGTGAACTCGTCGACTCTCGCCGTCGCCGCCCGCGGCGTCTACCTACCTGCGCCACTTTCCGCGCATTGCCGTCCTCGCCGCCACGACGCCAGATTCAGCACGTCCTTTGCACATGCGCCCCGGAGTCTGTTGTTGCGGCTGCGAAGGGCGGGGGCCGTCGGGAGACCGTATGTTGAGAGCCGCCATCTGGTTGGTGATCGCGGCGCTTGTCGCCGGCTGCGCCACCGCCGCCACTCGCGTCATTGCCAAGGATCCCGGCCCGCGGCCCGCGCCTCCCGGAGCCGGGGGGCCGTTGCCCGGTTTGACCGCCGCCGAGATGGCGCTGTTCGGGGTCGGCCGGGAAAGCTTCCGTGAACGGTCCGACGTCTCGCGGGGCCTCGGGCCACGCTTCAACCTCGACAGCTGCGCCGGATGCCACGCTCACCCCGCGGTCGGCGGGACGAGCCCGGCGACGAACCCACAGGTCGCGATCGCGACACATGCCGGGGCCGCCAACGTCGTACCCGCGTTCATCGGGCCGACCGGCCCGGTGCGCGAGGTGCGGTTCAAGCTCAAGGACGACGGCACGCGCGACGGTGGCGTCCACAATCTCTTCACGATCGCGGGGCGCGCCGATGCGCCCGGCTGTCGCCTCGCGCAACCGGATTTCGCGCGAGAGGTTTCTCGCGGAAACGTCAGCTTCCGGATTCCCACGCCCCTGTTCGGTGCCGGGCTGCTCGAGGCAATCACCGACCACAACATCTTGACGCGGTGGAAGGCGACCGCGAAGGAGCGCGCGGCGCTGGGCATCGGCGGGCGGCCGAATCGCGGGCCGGCCACGAGCGCCAGCGCCGGCGATGGCAGCATCGCGCGTATTGGCTGGAAGGCGCAGGGCACGTCGCTCCTTTTCTTCGCCGCCGAGGCCTACAACGTCGAGCAGGGCGTGACCAATGCGCTCTTCCCATTCGAGCGGGACGCGACGCCGGCCTGTCTGTTCAACGCGACGCCCGAGGACCGTGTCGACCCGGCGGCCGCCTCGGTCCTCATCGGGCTGAGCGACATCCAGCGGTTCGCGGATTTCATGCGGTTCCTCGCCCCACCACAGCCGGCGGCGCCAACCGCGTCGAGCCTGCGTGGCCGAGAGCTCTTCGGGACCGTCGGCTGCGCCTGGTGCCACACGCCGGTCCTGTCCACCGGTCGATCCTCGAGCGCGGCTCTGAACGAGCGGCCGGTGGCGCTCTACTCCGACCTGCTGCTGCATCGTATGGGTCCCGGTCTCGCCGACGACGTCGTGCAAGGCGATGCGGGAGCCGACGAGTTCCGAACCACGCCGCTGTGGGGCCTGGGTCAACGACTGTTCTTCCTGCACGACGGCCGCACCCGCGACCTCGTCGAGGCGATCCAGGCTCATGCGAGTCGCAAGGACCGGGGCTTCCCGGCCTCGGAGGCGAATGCCGTCATCGAACGCTACCGCGCCCTCGATCCGCGGCAACAACAGGATCTGCTGATTTTTCTGAGAAGCCTGTAGGTCAGTCCCAGAGTCGGGTCGAGAAGTACCGCTCGCCGAGATCATTGAACAGTGTGACGAAGCGCCCCGCGCGCTCTCGGCGCGCGATGTGCTCGACGCCGGCGAGGTAGGCGCCCGATGATTGCCCGACGAAGAACCCGAGGGCGGCGAGGCGCTGGCACATCGCATACGTCTCGTCGACGGTGATGGGGATGCGCTCGTCGATGATCTTCTCGTCCAGGATCGCCGGGACGATGTCCCCGGCGCGCCCCAGGGGCTTGAGCCCTTCGACGCCTGGGAACGCTTCGGGAAGCACGCACACCACGCGGATGTGCGGGTCGTACTCCTTGAGGCGTCGTCCGAGACCGGTGATCGTGCCGCCGGTCCCGACCCCGGCGACCACATGCGTGAGCCGACCGCCGGTCTGATCGAGGATCTCTTCCGCCGTCGTCTCGTAGTGCGCGCGCCAGTTGTCGTCGTTGCTGTACTGGTCGCAGAAGAAGTAGCGATCCGGATTCGCGCGCGCGCGGCGACTCACCTCGCGCAGCGCCTCGTCGTAGCCCGACAAGGCGTCCGTCACCACAAGGCGAGCGCCGTGCGCGCGCAGGCGCTTCTTGCGCTCCGCGCTCGCGTTGTCCGGAATCACGATCTCGACCGGCACGCCGATCATCCGGCCGACCATCGCGTAGGCGATGCCGGCGTTCCCGGAGGAGCTGTCCAGAATGGTCTTGCCGGGCTGGAGGCGACCATCGGCGAGCGCGCCGACCACCATTCGCAGCACCGGACGGTCCTTGAGCGAGCCTCCGGGATTGAGGCACTCCATCTTGGCGAACACCTCGACGCCGGGAAGCTCCGCGCGAAACAGGTCGACGCGGACGAGCGGCGTGTGGCCGATCGCTCGGAGGGCCGGATAGCGGTCCAGCCACGGCTCGATGCGGGAGTCCCACGCCATGACGTCATGATACGCGCCGTCCACCACTCGCACCGCAGACTGTGAAGGATTCTTCATGCACTTCGCATTGGCATCGGGCAACATCTCACGGGATGAATGTCAGACAGGCCGCGAGATACGTCCTTCCGCCGATCGTCGCGGACGCGGCACGCCAACTGTTGCCACGGCGCGAGCTTCGACGGCATTCGCCGGCTCGCGTCAGCACGTACTACGCATTAGCCCCCTGGTGGACGAGGCCAAAAGCCGGAAGCGCGACGTTCGATTTCGACGTTGCGAATCGGCCGGTCGATTGGGAGCTTCGCGTCCCGGTCGTGCGGGACAACCTCGAGGCGCTCGCGCTCATCGCATCGCCCGACGGCGGCCTGCGATTGCTGGACTTCGGCTGCAGCAATGGCCACTACAAGCTGATTCTCGCGGCGAATCACCACACGAGGACGTGGCAGTACGTCGGTATGGACCTGCCGGCGCAGATCGACTTTTGCCGTCGCACCTATCCGGAGACGGTTTTTCACGCCGTCGATGAGGGAGGGCCGCTGCCGTGTGGCGAGGACGAGTTCGACGTCGTGCTCGCCAGCAGTGTCATTCAGTATCTCCGCGAGCCGATCATGGCTCTGGGAGAGCTACAGCGGGTCACCCGCGCGTATGTCCTCGTGAGCCGCCTGCCGACCTGGAAGTATCAGCCGTCGCGATTCCTGGTGCAGCATCTTCGTGCCGCGGCGGGAGAAGAACGGTACCCGCTGCAGGTGTTCAATCGCCGGGCGATCGAAGAGGCGTTCCAGAAGACGGGCTTGACCGTCGTCTTCCGAGACTCCGGAAGCGAGCACTTTTCGGTCCCCGGGATCCCCGAGCCCGTCGGCCACATGCTCTATCTCCTCAAGAAGGCCCGGCCGACGTGAACACGTTGCGCTCGGTGGGGTGTCCAAGGCGCGGATCCACCGTCCCCAGCCATTCACGACAGGCGTCCAGCGTCGCCCGCACATCATCGAAGAAGCGCAAACGGCTCTCCGCAAGACGCTCGATCTCGCGCCGGACGGCGGCCTCGTCATCCCGCGCGGCGCCCACGATCGAGTCGGCGGCCGCGGTGGCCTGACTCACCAGCTCCTCGCCCTCCTGCTGCCGCTGCGATCTCAGCGCTTCGGCTTCCCGTATGGTCGCCGCCGCGCGCTCGAGTGCCGCCTCCACGAGCGTCTGCGCGCGCAGTTGGGCGTCGTGGAGCAGGGCCTCCACTTCCTGCAGCGCCGTGCTCCGCAGCATCTCGATGCGGCTCGCCGCCGCCTCGTCCTTCTCCTCCCCGCCGGGGATGATTGGCGTCGCGCGTGGCTCGGCGGCTTCGAACGCGTCGCGTGGCAAGAGCGGCGCCCTCCGGGCGGCGACCGCTTCGAGCTCGTCTTGCAGCACTCTCATATATGTTTCCGTCTTCGTATTCACTCGCTGAACGGTCTCGAACGCATCCGCGACGTCCTCGAGAAATGCCGAGACGTGTTCGGGGTTCAGCCCTCCCAGCAGCTGTCGGCCGAAGCGTCTCGACCGGATATCGTCGGCGGTCATCGGAGGATTCTCGCGCACGGCGTCCCGCACGTAATCGAACCCGTTCACCGGTTTGTGATCCGCGAGCTTACGGATGAATTGCCGCATCGACGTCTCCTCCCTCCGGTTGCGTTCGATGGGGCCCAGATCATGGAGCGATCGAAGGGCGACTGCAACAGAAAATAACGAGGCCGAATTTGTAAACGCTACTCGTCCGCGGGCGGCGATCGCGCGTGAAGCGCCGCAACTCGCGCTGGACTGCGTTTCGCGTCATTTTTGGGTATCCGGATTCCCACTCGCCCGTGGCGCCATCTCGAAATATGGGACGATGCGGACGGCGCGACTGGCACGTCCTCTGCTCGCCGTAATCGTCATGGTACGCAAACTGTTCATCGTTGCGGCGGACAACGAGCCGATGTACCGCACCCTGTGCAAGGTCCTGGAGCGAGAATCGCTCGTCGACGTCATCTACGATCGTCGCACGCACACGAGCAAAGGCCTGGGCGGAGAGGACCGCCGTGTCCGACCCGATGTCGATGAGCGGATTCGTTCGGACGGATATGCCGTCGTCCGGCTGCCGCTGGAGACCCATGAGGGGAACACGCGATGGTCAGCGCCCTCGGCTCGTCGGAACGTCTCCCATGAGTCGAGGATGTAGCCGGTGGACGGCCTACGGCCAGTCCGTCGGCGGCCGATCGAGCGAGGGGCGATCCCAGCGAGCCAGATCCGCGCCCGCGTCGTAGACGCTCTGAAAGAAATCGAGCACCGTGGCATCCGGCGATGACGTCGACCGGACCGACTCGTACGGCAGAATGAAGTCGGCGAGCTCGCGGCTGTAATACGCGGTCGCCGGCCGCACCGGCATCGCCGGCAGGCTCGCCGGCTCCGGCCGCACGTACGCATAGAACGCAGGCTCGGTGACCGCTCCGCTGCCCGGCCAGAACCCGAAGCTGATCTCCTCGTGAGACATCGCCTCGCGCAGCATCGGCCCGTCGCTCTCATTGGGCTCCGGCGCACGCCGACCGCTGAACCGCGTGAGAGCCAGATCGAAGGCGCCCCAGAAGAAATGCACCGGGCTCGTCTTCCCAAGGAATCGCCCCTTGAATCGCGTCAGGACCCGGTTGGCGTGCAGGAGCATGTGGAAGAATCGCTGCGCCCGCTCGGCGTCGTACGAGGCGTGGCGACGATCGTCCGAGAACGGGATCGGCGCGTCGACCTCGACCGGCACGGGCCAGATCTTCACGGTGATGGCCAGGCTGTCGAGCGTCCCCATGTATTGCCGATAGAAGTCCGCGACCGGTTGCGGTCGCAGCGCGATGCTGCGCGTCGCGCCGTCGCTCGTGTTCACGACCAGCACGTGATCGATGAAATCGAACTCCACGTCGAAGGTGCGGGATCGGTATGGAATCGGCGATGTGACCAGCCCGCGGGAGCTGAGGTACAGCGGGACGTGCCACCAGTGATTCTCGCGCGGCGCCAGCGCCAGCCGCGTCTTCCCGACGATCTGCATCCACATATGCAGCGTGTCGCGCGTATCCTCCCACTCCGACAGCGGCAGGCTCGGCCACACGGCTGAATCAAGCGCCATCAGCGCCTCGGCTGGTGATCTCGGAAGACGGATGCCTCCGGGCGCCCTTTGATCCCATAACGCTCCCAATCATCGTCCCACGCGTACAGGTACACGGCGATCACCGGTGTTCCCAGCGCCGTGAGGTCGGTCATTTTCGAGAAGATCGCCTCGAAGGCAAGATACCGCGACTCGCTCGGGACGGGGACACGTCCTTCCGCGACGGCGAATTTGTATCCGAATTCGGTGATCCAGAAGGGTTTGAAGGAATTCCCCAGCAGGGCCTTCGCCGTACGGAGCTTGGCTTCCGCCAGGTCGACGCGCGGGTTCAGCGAGCCGTCCTCGCCGTACACGCCGGTATACAGGTGCTCACCGATCCCGTCCGCGTACAGCGCGATGGCATCGATACCGTTCGCGTTCTTGAGGAGGGGGAAGATCACCCAGTCCGCGGACTGCGCGCGACCGTCTCCGATGATGTTGGCCATGCCGAACGTCACGATTTGTGCGGTGGGAAGGTAGGTCCGAATGACGTCACGGGAGATCCGCAACATCTCGGCGTACTTCAGGGCAAACGGTTTCATGGCCGACGTTCCGGCGAAGGCGTCCAGCGGAATGTCTCCGTTGAAGCAGGCCCAGTCGAATTCGTTACCGATCTCGAACGCCTCGATGGCGAGCGGAGTCGACTCATACGTCGACCGCGCGTACTCGAAGAACCGCACCAGGCGCTGTCGGTACCGCTCGAGATCGATCTGGCTGATGCGGGGCGCGCCTCCTTGCCAACCGCAGAGCTGAAGGAACGTTCGGCCTCCGCCGGCCGTCGGGCCGAGCGAGCCAGCCCAGTCGACATAATCCTCCGGGTCGACCATGACGTTCACGAGCACCCGCATTCCACGCTCGTTGGCGCGGCGGATCACTCGCCCCAAGCGCTGCACGCTGACGCCGTCCAGTGTGGCTCGAAGATCCGTTCGGAAGGCCTGCGCCCCCGAGTCGGCGATCTCCGAGACGATCGGCTCGGGGGACTTCTCCCAGACGAGGTTCGCGCGCGCCATGCCGAGGAGCGGGCGCATCCGCGCCGCGCCCGTGACCAGGCGAGGGTCGTCGATCAGAAGGTTCTGATGCCGGTTGTTCGGCCCAACCCTCTGTACCTGGAGCGCGATCTCGAAATTCTCGCGCAGCGGCCACAGCCCCAGCGGCACCTCGACGTCGATGATGTCATCGCGTTCGAGCGTACGGTCGTACAGCACGGTTCGTCGCGTCGCGAACGGCTGCTTTGGATCGGCTCCTGCCACCACCCGGAAGCGCGCGCCCGCCGCGATGGTATCGGCCTGCTGTTGCATGCCGATGCGCGTCTTGAATGACCAGGCACGAGTGGGATCCAGGTCGAGGTTGGAATAGGAAAGCGTGACGAAATCGCCGCCAGAGCGTCCGGGCGGAAGCACGGCGATCGCTCGCCCTGTGGTACCGCCGCCGCCCTGGAACGACACCGTCGGCGGGAGGTGCGAGGCTGCGCCGCCACGGGCGACATCGATGTCCCCCGAGGACGACCGCAGCGATTCGCCGGTGACGTTGTGCACCTGCGCCCGCTCGAAATCCCGGAACAGCGACACCGCTTCCGGGTCGAATTCTCGGGGCTCCGGTATCCGCGGCCTCCAACAGCCGGAAGCCAGGACGAGAACGAGAACGATGGTCCAGAGCCTGGACGCTCTCAGGTGCGCCCCCTGACGAACGATATAGTGCGGTCCATCTATTGTGCCGAGGGCGGCGGCGCGGCTACTAAACGACGCCGCTCATTTGGATTGATGACGGCATATCTCTGGGCCCATCAGGAGGAGGTGGGGACTGTGAAGAAGAGCTATGTGAAGCCGGAGCTGCGGAAGGTTGGATTGCTGCGCGACGTCACCAAGCTGACCTACAGCGTCTGCGAGCTGAAGTAAGGCCTCGCAGCGAGCTGGGGTCTCGGTAGCGGGACCCCAGCTCGGGTAGCGCTCTAGCTGCTCAACGAACATCGTCCCAGCGAAAATCCACCTGCTTCAAGACCTGCGCCTCGGTCGTCACCGTCCGGATGAGCGTCGCCCCGCCGGCGGTGGCCTTGATCGTATATGACCCCGGTGGAAGTTTTGTCATTAGAATCGGGCCGGCCATCGTCGTTTCCAGCATGGGCTGCTTGGTGGCCGACTCGATCACGACCATGACGCCGGACAGGTATTCGCCCGATTTCACCGCCGTGACGACCTTGACGTTGTAGTCGCGCGCTTTGGCGCCCAGTTCTTCGCGCTCGGCGCCGCCGATACCGCCCCCGAGACGTACGGGATATCCGCCGCCTGCGCCGGCACAGCGAGCGCCAGCGCGACGAAGGTGAGCATCGCGAGCTGCACGGACCTCTTGATCATGTGGGCGGATGCTAGCGCCCGGCGACTCGTCCGGCAACCGGGCCGTCAGCGCTCGACTGAGAATACCTTGGCGGCGCGACCGCATTGGGGGCAGCGCTCGATGTCGTCGCTGAGCGTAAACGAGCCCGCGGTGCTCCTGACGTACGCGGCGATGTCCCTCGCCGTGATGCCCGACTCCGAGATGCATCGAGCGCACAGTGGCCGTTCGAGGATCGGCCGTGTGATGTGCGCCGGTTTTTCTTCCGGCATGCCCTGCTCGTCCTCTCTGACGCGACCGGGCAACCATGACGAATCCGACACAACGGGACAATGCATCGCACGTCATAGATCAGGTTATCCACGGAGTGTGCGGCGTTGCAGCGAGGCGGCTCAGGACACTCGGGCGATGAGATCGATCTCCACGGCGCCACCGAGTGCGAGCGCGGTGACACCGACGGTTGTCCTGGCGGGCAGACGTCCCGGCGAGAAATGGCGCGCGTATTCGGCGTTGACGGCTTCATAATCCCGGAAATCGGTCAGATAGATTCGCGCCATCACCGCGCGCTCGAGACTCGTGCCGGCGCTCGCGAGCACGATGGCGAGGTTCTGCATGACCTGACGGCATTGCGCCACCGTT
>Ga0075421_100004844_pt1 | contig 16228 bp, 12 predicted proteins | sample SoiMetdeltSBSDD5_FD_75292 | JGI IMG/M metagenome (GOLD analysis project Ga0075421, IMG submission 75292) | Bulk soil microbial communities from a Populus tree surrounding site in Tennessee, USA - Soil MetaG P. deltoides SBSDD5 | ecosystem: Environmental > Terrestrial > Soil > Tree plantation...
TTCGCCATCATCAGCGTGCCAGGGGCGGTCATGATGACGGCGGTGAGCAGGTGCTGCGCTTCGATACCAAACAGAATGTAAGCCGCCATGATGCCACCGGAGATGTGCGCCATGCCAGACGTCATTACCGTCATCAGCTCCGACTCGGTCATTCGCGGCAGATACGGACGAATCGTCAGCGGCGCTTCTGTCTGCCCCATGAAGATGCTGGCGGCAACATTCAGCGACTCGGCTCCAGACGCTCGCATCACGCGGCGCATCAGGATGGCAAAGGCCCGCACAACCAGTTGCATGATGCCGAAGTAATAAAGGACAGCAAACAGCGCGGCGATGAAAATGATCGTCGGAAGGACCTGGAACGCGAACAGGACCGCGTACTGAGCTCCCTCAGGACCGAGGACGGTGTTCATGATCCGTGGCCAGACTGTCTTGTCACCGAGCGGACCAAAAACCATGCTGGCGCCGACTCCGGCGAAGTCCAGCAGACGGTTGATCAACCCGCCAAGTGTTTGAAACACCCGCTGTCCGGTCGTGGTTTTCAGCACGATCAAGGCAAAGAGGATCTGCAGGCTCAGGCCCCAGGCCACGGTTCGCCGATCGATCGCGCGACGGTTGGTCGAGATCGCGTACGCGATCGTCATGATGACGATGAGGCCGACGAGAGGTTGCAGACGGGGAACAGCAAATCGCGCCATCAGCGCGATCACCGCCGCGACCGCCGCCGCGCCGCCAATGATCGAGAAGTCGCGCCCCTCGTAGGGCATGCGTGGTGGCGCGACGTGCAGGGCATCCCCTTCGGCGGCAGTGTGTGGCATTCAATCCTCCGGTTATCGGGCGCCGATTCGCTCCACGACGACGGGTCGAGCGGCTGAGGGCTCGTCGGTGATCTGCACCGCTCGATCGAGCAACGGGAGCGCGTCGGATAGCCCGCGACCGGCGCGATGATGCACACGAAGCACGGGCTGTCCACGCCGAACCGATTCACCAACGTGGGCGACGATTTCGATCCCCACTCCGGGATCGATCACATCGTCGAGCTTTCCCCGGCCGGCGCCGAGCGACACGGCGGCACGGCCAATCTCCTCGGCCAGCAGAGCGGAGATGTAGCCGTCGGCCTGCGCGACAACGTCACGACTCTCCGGCGCACCCGGCAAGAGATCGTATCGATCGACGACCCGCGGGTCGCCGCCCTGAAATTGAATGATCGCTTTCAGTTTCTCGACGCCCGCGCCGGACGCAAGAACCGCACGAACACGCGTAATGGCCGTCGATTCGTCGTGCTCCAGACCGGCGACGATGAGCATGCGCGCGGCCAGCAACACCGACAGATCCTCGACCTCGCGCGGCCCTTGCCCTTTCAGCGTTTCGATAGATTCGATCATTTCGAGCGAATTACCGACCATCCGGCCGAGCGGCGCCTCCATGTTCGTGATGAGCGCCTCGGTTCGAACTCCGGACGCCCGACCGATCGCGACCAGCGTTTCCGCGAGACGGCGCGAGTCCGGCAGCGTTTTCATGAATGCTCCGCTGCCTGTCTTGACGTCGAGAACAAGACCGCCAATGCCTTCGGCGATCTTCTTGCTCATGATGGACGCGCAGATGAGCGGGATGCTTTCGACCGTGCCGGTGACGTCGCGGAGCGCATAGAGCTTTTTGTCCGCCGGCGCAATCTCTTCGGTCTGGCCGATCATGGCGCAGCCGACTTCGGACAGCGCGCGGCGGAGTTCCGACAACGAGAGTCCGGTGCGAAACCCCGGAATCGCCTCGAGCTTGTCGAGTGTGCCGCCGGTATGGCCCAGACCGCGGCCGGACATCATCGGGACGTACGCCCCGCATGCCGCCGCGAGCGGCGCGAGAATAAGCGATGTCTTGTCGCCGACGCCGCCGGTGCTGTGTTTGTCGACTGGCGTGCCGGTGACCGCGGGATACTCGACACGAATCCCGGAACGGACCATCGCATCCGTCAACGCGGCGGTCTCCTCGGGCGACATCCCCCGGAGCACGATCGCCATCAGCAGCGCTGAGGCCTGGTAATCCGGAAGCGTGCCGTCGGTGACGCCGGCAATGAAAAAGTCGATAGCGGCGCCATCGAGCGCGCCGCCATCCCGCTTCTGCCGTATGAGATCGACCGCGCGCATCAAGCAGTGGAGGAAGAAGGGCTAAATCGGGACTCTACTATAGATTACAATTGACAGTAATCATCGGCTGCCCCCCAGCACATGCCTGACATGATCATCCACGCGGTCGTCAACGCGTCCGAGGTTGGAAAGGAACCGCTCGATCCGCTGTCATTCATGTAAACGATGGCCGAATCCGCTGCTTCTTCTCCGCTTTCGCCCGAGGTGACCGCCAAGTTCGTGGAATTCGCACGCGCGTGCAAGGCGGCGGCGCGGGCCGTGGCGCTCTACCCTGGAACCCACCCGGCGATCGGCGTGTCGCTTTCGCGACTGGTCCAGTCGGCGCAACGCCTGGGCGACAACGCCCCCTTCACGCTGCAAGTCAGGGCGAACTCGCTGCTGCTGAACGGCGGAGCTGCCGCTCGTCCCGATCCCGCGATTGGAGAACTGGCCGAGGTGCTGTATCGCCACACGATTGGCGCATTCACCGTCAATCCCGCCGCCGATGCGAATTCCTGGCGGACGCTGCTGCTCCTGCTGGCGCGCACCCCTGAAGAAGTGCGGACGGACGGCGGCATCGCGCGTCTGTGGGCGACAGCCGGCGGACCAAGTCTCGACATCGTGGAGATCGATTACGCGGAAGTGCTGCGCGAAAAGGAGGGTCAAGCCGCCACCATCGATCAGATCATCGAAGCGGCCATCGCCGGCCCGCAGACGCAGCTCGATGAGCCGGCACTTCAGGCACTCCTCGCGATCGTCGGTGAGCCGGAGCGGTTCAAGCAACTGCTGGAGCAACTGGAATCGGCGACCGCGGCCGGCGGCATCGAGGCGAAGACCGCCGCCTTTCTGAATCTGGTCCGTAATCTGACCGAGTACCTCGCGAAGACAGACCCGGATCAACTTGACGGCATGCTCAAGCAGATGGGGGAAGCTGCGGCCAGCTTCTCGCTCGATGGCATCGTCGCGCTCCTCAAACAGCGCGATCGGCCGCCGGCGATCGCGGGGACGACCGATGTCGTGGCCGCGATGACCGAGCGGATGTCCGATGACTCGATCGCCCACGTCGTCGCCGAATCGGTCATCGCCGAGCGAGGCGCGACCGGACGGCTGGCGCATGCATTCCAGGCGCTCGTGCCCGAACACGATCGACAGCGGCAACTCCTCGCACTCGCGCAGCAGGAGGTGGAGGCATCCGAGTTGGGCGGGGAGGCGTCCTTCGACGAGCTGTGGACCAACGTCGAAGGCATGCTGACGTCATACACCGATGCGGCGTATGTCTCTTCCGATTACGGACGCGAGTTGTCGAGCGCGCGGACGCGCGCCGTCGACGTCGAGCGGGTTGGCGACGATCCACCCGAGCGGATGGCGGGTTGGCTGGGAACCGTCAGCGACGCGTCGCTGCGCGCGCTCGACTATCAATTGCTGATCGACCTGCTGTCCATCGAAGAGGACGCGCTGCGATGGCGCGACGTGGCGCAAACCGTGGCGACCCATGCCGACGATCTCGTCCGCGTCGGCCATTTCGAGCAGGCGTGGCTGCTGGCGGAAGCGGTCGCGGATCGTTCCGCGGCGCGGCCGGATCGTCAGCCGCATGCGAGAACGGCACTTGAACAATTCGCGCGCGGATCGATGCTCAAGCACGCGGCGGCGCAACTGCGCGGCACCAGCGACGAGGCTTACGAGCGGTTCAAACGGATCTGCCACGCCGCCGGCACCGCCATCATCGCACCGCTCGCTGAGACGCTCTCGAGCGAGCACGATGCACGGGCACGACGACGGCTGCGAGACATCCTGCTCGGCTTCGGCGCACAGGGTCGCGAATCGGTGCAGAAGTTGATGAATGCACCCAACTGGGAGGTACGGCGAACGGCGGCCTTCCTGCTTCGCGAATTCGGCGGCACTGAGGGGCTGAAGGAACTGATTCCGCTGCTCACCGACACCGAACCGTTAGTTCAGCGGGAAGCCGTACAGGGCCTGATCATGAATGGCAGCGAAGAGGCCTCCGCGATCCTCCTGCGCGCCCTGACCACCGCCACCGGTCGAACGCGAGAAACACTCGCCAAGGAGCTGCTGTCAACGAAGGATGAACGCGCGGCACCAGTGTTCGGCTACCTGGTGAAACACATGAAGCGCGGAGCGTTCCCCAAGATCTACGCGGCGGCAGTTGAAGCGCTCGCTTCGTCGAAGACGCCGGAAGCGGTGCACGCGTTGAAGGTCGTGCTGCATCAGGGCGAGTTGTGGGCACCTTTGCGAACGCGGCACCTGCGCGCGTTGGCTGCGACGTCACTGCGCGCGATTGGTACGCCAGAAGCGATTGACGCGCTGCGCGAAATTTCCGATCGCGGTCCGCGCGGGGCGCGGACTGCTGCGCGCGCCCAACTCGAACTCATCGAGTGATTCCCGTATGTCTGACATTCAAAGTCGTGTCGCTCAATATGACGAATTGCTCCGACGCTTCGCCTCAGGCGTTCGCGCGGCGCAGCTCTACGCCGCGGACCATCCGCTCATTGGGCGCAATGTCGAGGGCCTCCTCGCAGTGCTCAAGCCGCTGCACACCCTGCAGGCCTCGATCGCGATCGGCATCGTCGGCAATCACCTGGTCGTGTCGGACACACCGTTGCCGAAAGCCAGCTCCGGCATGGCGGAACTGATCAAGCGGCTCAAGGATCACAAGATCGAGCGCATCTCGTTTGAACGCGGCGTCACGGCGGACGAGGCGGCCGCATTCATGCACGCGGTTGCGGCGCTTGGCAAAAACGAAGCCGCGGACGCGGCGCTGGCGTTCCCGCACATCCGCGTCGGGCGGATTGTTACCGAAGAGCGTGTCTCGGATGGTATCAGCGGCGACATTGCGGCAATCAGGCAGCTCTACGCGAAGACGGTCACCGCCGCCGAAGCGGTATGGGAAAGCGCGGCAACGGAAGGACAACCCGATCTTCCGGGGGCGCTGCAGGCCGTCGACGGACTGGCCGACGCGGTCACGCAGAACCGCACCGCCCTCGTGGCGTTGACGGCCATGCGCAACTACGACAACTACACCTTCACGCACATGGTCAACGTGTCGATCCTGACGATGGGTCAGGCGCGCGCGCTCGGTATCGACGGACGGCTGCTTCGCGAGTTTGGTTTGTCGGCATTGATGCACGACATCGGCAAAGTGCGCACGCCAAAGGAAATCCTGAACAAGCCTGACAAGCTCACCGACAAAGAGTTCGAGGTCATGCGCCGGCACACGGTCGATGGCGCGGAGATCCTGCGGCGCACACCGGAAATGCCCATCCTGGCTCCGGTGGTTGCCTTCGAGCATCACCTCCGCAATGACGGGACAGGTTATCCGTTCGGCGTCAAACGAACGGAGCTCAATCTCGGCACGATGTTGTGCGGCATCGCCGACGTCTACGACGCGATGCGATCGCAGCGCGCATATCAGCAGGCCTTCCCCACCGACCGGATTCTCGCTGTCCTGAAGCGGAACGATGGGACGCAATTCGATCAGAATCTGGTCCGCCGTTTCGTTCAGCTTCTCGGAATCTATCCACCCGGCAACCTGGTTCGGCTGACGTCAGGTGAAATCGCGGTCGTCACACAGGTCCACGCTCCGGATCCGCTTCGCCCGCGTGTGCGTATCGTGATCAATCGAGAGGGAATACGCCTCGATCTTCCGCAGGATCGCAATCTTTGGGAATCGACCCGCGACGGGGAGCAGCCGTCCATCATTGCGCCGGTCGAACCGAATGACTACGGGATCGATCCGTTGAACTACCTGCAGAACTAAGTCCCTGTGACTGAGGCTTTACCGAGCGTCGTCGTCGCCTTTGCCCTGATCGGATCGGGCGTGACCTGGCAGGCGATTCAATCCGCGCGCGTCCCGGTGAGCTCACCGGATCGCCTTGTCGCCGAGCTGCGGCTGGCCCAGTTGGCGGCACTGCTGCTCGCGTTCTCGGCCGGCGCATATATCGGACTCGCGGTCGCGCACGAAGGGCTGCGCGGCGTCGGCTTCGACATCGCCCTCGCCGCGGGATTTTTCGTCGTCGCGGCGAGCACGATGGTGCGCGACCCGCGCCAAGCGTTAACGATGCTCGCGCTCGCCTTTGCCGCGCACGCAATCGTGGATGTCGCTCACCGGCCGGGGTGGCCACTCCCAGACGGCGTCGCGCCGCGATGGTATTCCATCTGGTGCGCCGTGTACGATGTCTACATCGGCGCGCTCTGCTATTTCCCGATTTTGAGGCGGTGACATGTCCCGGGATCTGAAAACTAGTGTACTGACAGTTGTTCTCCTGCTTTCGACACAAACCGTCTCGGTGCCGCTGTCCGGCGCGGGCCGCAGCACGCAAGGATCTGGAGAACCAAAACTCATCGTCGTGCTCGTCGCCGATCAAATGCGCGCCGATTATCTCGAGCGCTATTCAGGAAAGTTCACCGGCGGTCTCCGTCGTCTGATGGAGAACGGCGCGTGGTTCGAGCGCGCCATGTATCCCTACCTGAACACGATTACCTGCGCGGGACATTCCACGATCGGCACCGGCACCTTTCCGTATCAGCATGGAATGATCCTCAATACGTGGTTCGACCGAAAAACAGGAAAAACGACCGAGTGCACCGACGACGCGAAGCAAAAAGAAATCAACTACAACGGCTTGACCGGCCCGGGCGATAGCGGGCGGCGCATAAAAACGCCGTCACTCGCCGATTCCGTTCGCCGGCAGCGCGGACACGTCGTGACCATGTCGCTCAAGGCACGTTCCGCGATCGGGCTTGCGGGACATGCCGGCGATATTGTGCTGTGGTTTGACACGCGCGGCGGCTGGCAAACGTCGACGGCATTCACAAAAAAGCCGACACCGTTCGTTCAGGAGTACATCGCCAACAATCGTGTCGAGTCCGCGTACGGGCACGCATGGGAACGCCTGTACGACGCCTCCGCGTACCAGGGAACAGACGACGATGCGGTAGAGCGCGCGCCGACCGGGTGGACACGAACGTTTCCTCACGTGATCGGATCGAAATCAGGGAAAACAGATGAAGAGTTTTACGGGCATTGGATGCGATCGCCGTTGTCGGATGAATATCTCGGGCGACTGGCGGCGGCAACAGCCGATACGTTGCGGCTCGGTCGCGGACCACAGATCGATTTTCTTGGCGTGAGTTTCTCGGCACTGGATCTGGTCGGCCATGCCTACGGTCCGGATAGTCACGAGGTGCAGGACGTCGTGGCGCGTCTCGATGTGACGATTGGCGCGCTGCTCGATCACCTCGACCGCACCGTCGGCGCCGGCAATTACGTGGTCGGATTCTCTGCCGATCACGGCGTGGCTCAGATTCCCGAAGAGACGAAGCGGGGCGGACGTGAGACCAACGCCGAGACGGCTGCGGCGATCGAGAAGGCGTTGGTCCCGCTGCTCGGTCCCGGAAAGTACGTCGCCAATGCCGCGTACACGGACATCTATCTCCAGAAGGCGGCGCTCAAGCGAATGAAAAAAGATCCGGCGGTACGGACGGCACTCCTTGACGCTCTTCGCGGAATGACTGGCATCGCGGCGGCTTACACTGCCGACGAAATCATGGCACCAGGCGCGCGATCCTCATCCGATCCGCTCAAGCGCGCCGCGGCACTGAATTACTATCCAGGGCGAAGCGGCGACGTGATCATCGTCCCGCGCGAAAACTGGATCCTCTCGACGAGTGCCACTACCCACGGCACGCTGTATCCCTACGATCAGCATGTCCCTGTCATCTTCTATGGCGCCGGTGTGAAGAAAGGACGCTTCGCGGTCGACGCGTCCCCTGCGGATATCGCACCGACGCTCGGCGCACTCGCGGGTATTTCGTTCCGCACGACGGACGGACACGAACGAAAAGAAGCGTTCGCGGCGCCGGTGTCGACGCGATGAAGAAGGAGTCGAGCATGCACGTTCGTGTCCGGGCGGTTTCGGCGACGATGGTCGCGATTGCCACGCTCGCTGTCGGTTTGGCCACGCGGCCGATTCAGGGTCAGGTTGCCGAGAGCGGCCGCGGCCGAACGACGATTCGAACCCGGACGGACGCCGAGCGGCGGGCGTGGACGTCGAGGATCGACAGCATGCTGCGGAGCGGCGAATTGCGCGTGCGGCAGACGCGCGACGACCCGATGGTGCCGGACCGCGCGCACGAGCGTGCCGATCAGTACTATCGCGGCGTCAGAGTCTTTGGCGCAGATGTCGCACGGCAACTTCGCGGCGGCGTGACAGAATCGGTCTTCGGCACGATCTACGAAGGCATCAACATCGATCCGTCGCCGGCGATCGACGAGGATCGCGCGCGCGAGACTCTCGCAACGCGACTCGGTCGTGAGCTCGACGATCGCATCGTGCCGGAGCTGGTGGTATTGCCGCTGGATACAGGCGGTTACGCGCTCACGTGGCGCTTCCGAGTAGTCGCACGCGCCGACACGCGGCAGTACTTCATCGATGCGCGAACCGGCGCGACGCGGCTCGAGTACAGCGATCGCAAGACGCAAGCGGCCGTCGGCCGCGCAACCGGTGTGCTCGGCGACTCCAAGAAGATCAGCGTGCGCGGCGCATCGGGACAGTTTCAGGCGAGGGATGACCTCCGTCCGCCGACGATCGAGACCTACGACATGAAGGGTGATCCGGTGCGGACCGACAATTTCCTGAGCGGCCGCATCAACCTGTCCTCGGGCGATCTCGGTTCTGATTCCGACAACGACTGGACCGATGGCGCAGTTGGCGATGCGCACATCTATGCCGGTTACACCTACGACTATTACTTCAAGCGGTTCGGGCGGAAGGGTCTGAACAACGCCGACATCAGGATGCAGAACCTGGTGCACCCGGTGCGCCGTTCCGATTTTCAGATCTACATCGACGACTACGAGGACTTCTTCGTCAACGCGTTCTACGACGGCGGCGGCGTCATGGTCTACGGCGAGGGTCTGCCGCCGAACGTCACGGTCGGCGGCCAGACATGGGACTTCCTCTCCGGCTCGCTCGACGTGGTGGCGCACGAACTCTCGCACGGCGTGACCGAGTACAGCTCCAACCTGATCTATCGCAACGAATCAGGTGCCTTGAACGAATCGTTCTCCGACATCATGGGCACCAGCGTCGAATTCTTCTTTCAAGCGGCGGGCAATGGACCGCTTCGTGCCGATTACCTGATGGGGGAAGACGTGATTCGACCGGGCGGCCTTCGTTCGATGTCCGATCCGGGCTCGTTCGGGGATCCCGATCACTATTCGAAACGGTTTCTCGGATCGGCAGACAACGGCGGCGTGCACATCAACTCCGGGATTTCCAATCAGGCCTTCTATCTCGCTATTGAAGGCGGCACCAACCGCACGTCGGGGATCGCTGTCCAGGGAGTTGGTGGAGCAAACCGCGAGCAGATTGAAAAAATGTTCTACCGCGCATTTACGCAACTCATGCCTGCAAATTCGACGTTCTCGGTGGCGCGCGCTGCGACGATTCAAGCGGCGCGCGACCTCTACGGCGCAAACAGCGCGGCCGAACGAGCCGTAACAGCCGCGTGGACCGCCGTGGGGGTCAACTGATGATCGGCCGAACACGCCTCGCCACAACCATCGCCGCCGCCTGGCTCCTGACTGGTCCGTCACTGGCCATGGCCCAGCCGGCTTCCAAACCAACGCGCTTCACGATCGGCGTCAGCGGCGGAGTCCAGCAGGCTGCCGACGAGGTGTCCGATCGTTTCAGTTTCGACAAGAATGTGGAAACCGAAAACATTGACGTGAAATACCCGATGAAACCGTGGGGCCTGATCGATCTCGCCGCCAGTTATCGAGTGTGGAAAAACGTCGGCGTAGGAGTCGCGGTGTCAGTCACGAGTGGAAAAGGAGACGCGGATGTAACAGCCAGCGTTCCGCATCCTTTCTTCTTCAACCAGCCCCGCACCGTCACCGGGACCGAGAGCGATATCTCGCATTCTGAAACGGGGGTCCATTTACAGCTGCAGTACATCGTCCCCGCAACCGGCCGATTGCATTTCATTCTCGAGGGTGGGCCGTCGTGGGTGAACGTCGAACACGAGATCGTCACCGATGTCACGGTTACCGAGTCGTATCCGTACGACACCGCCGCATTCGGTGGTGCGGTTACCAAGTCGACGAAGGCGTCCGCGCCGGGTTTCAACGCGGGGATCGATGTGACGTGGCTTTTCGCCGAGTCGGTCGGTATCGGAGGAGTCGTCCGCTACACGCGCGCAGACGTCGACCTCCAAGCCGTGGAAGGACGCAGCATCACGATGAAGGCTGGGGGACTGCAAGGGGGAATCGGTATACGAGTACTTTTTTGACACGTGAATTCATTTAAACAACTCGTTTTGGCGGTCGTGCGTCGGATTCCTGTCGGCCGCGTCGCGACTTACGGTGACGTTGCGGAAGCGGCCGGACGGCCACGGGCCGCGCGAGCAGTCGGCAACATCATGCGCGACTGCAGGCGACCCGATATTCCATGTCATCGGGTTGTGGCCGCGGCGGGCAAACTGGGCGGCTATGGTGGAAACCTCGAGCTGAAGCGTGCGCTCCTTCGCGCCGAGGGAATGCAGGTTTCCGCAACGACCATTCGTGATTTCAGCACCCACCGGGCGCGTCTTCGTTCGAAACCGGCAGACGTCCGGGCAAGACGCGAAGGGGAAACGAAACCTAAAGGGCGCAAATTCCGTTAAGTCAAGGGTGCCTTTAAGCAACGTCGACCGGTCATGGCTACGTCTAAGGTGACAGAGCATCCCTCGGCGAGGGCCGCTAACCCCGCGCGGGCAGAGGAGATGGCGCTCGTCGAGCGGTGCCGGCACGGGGACCTGGCTGCCTTCGAGGAGCTGTACAAGGCGCATGCAGGCAAACTGTTCAGCGTTGCCTGCCGGATGCTTGGGAACCCGGCGGATGCCGAGGATCTGCTGCAGGAAATCTTTCTGTCGGCCCATCGGAAGCTCGACGGATTCCGAGGTGAGTCGGCTCTAGGCACGTGGCTCTATCGGCTGGCGACGAATCACTGCCTGGACTATCTTCGCAGCCGCGCTGCGCGAACCAGTCAGCTCACCGATGCGCTCGACGATGAGCGCGGGCAGTTCGAACCGGGGCGCGGCGGGCTCGCGGAGCGGTCGATTACGAAGATGGATCTCGAACGCGCGCTGGCGCAATTGCCCGACGGGTGCCGCGCTGCTTTCCTGCTGCATGATGTGCAGGGGCTCGAGCATCGCGAGGTGGGCGAAGCGCTGGGAATTGCGGAAGGCACGTCAAAGTCTCAGGTGCACAAGGCGCGACTGCGATTGCGATCGTTGTTGAGTGGCGGGAGTTAGAGGCGGCGTATGCATACGACATATCGCGAATCGATTCAGGAGCTGATCGACGGCACGATCAGCGCGATTCGTCGCGCCGAGCTCGAGCGTCACCTCGCCGAGTGCGCGGAATGTCGATCTTTTCTGGCCGACATGGAAACTATCCGGCAGGCAGCCGAGTCGCTCGACGCCCTCGAACCGCCCGATGGCGTGTGGTTGCAGGTGGCCGGACGGCTCAGACAGGAAGGCCGCGTCCAGGCGCTGCCTGCGCCGGCGCCGTCACACGCACCGCGTTATGCGGTGCTCGCCATCGCCGCCTCGCTCCTGCTCGCCGTTGGCATCGCAATCGGGCTCCTCGTCACGCAATACCGGACGTCAGGCGGTCCCGCGCAGACCATCGCGACGGCGCCTCCGACGGCGACGCCGAACACTGCGGGCGAAACCGTCGCCGTTGAAAGCGTCGAAGCCGAGTTCCGTTTGGCCGAGCAGCACTACCAGAACGCGATTGCCAAGCTCGAACAAGCGGCACGGCTCGATCAGGCGGCTTCCGGCGACAACGCGCTGGATCCGCAAACCGCGGCGATGCTCCAGAAGAATCTGCAGGTCATCGATCAGGCAATCGCCGAGAGCCGGGCAGCGCTTCGTTCGGAGCCGCTGAGCTCGGCGGCGCGCGACAGTCTGTTCGACGCGCTGAAGCGCAAGGTCGCGCTGCTGCAGGACACGATTGCGTTCATGAACGAGATGCGCAAAGGCAATCCCGCCGGCACCGCGCAGATCGTGGATGGATTGAATAAGTCGTAATAGAGGTCCTTCCACCTGAAGGTGGAAGCTACGAAGACTACGAAGACGAAATATGAGACAGATTGTCATCACAATATTGACCCTGGGCGCGCTGGTCGCGCCCGCAGCGCGGTCGGACGCGCAAATGCTGCCCGAGCGGATCCGCGCGGTCGTCAGCGAGCGCGTCGAGATGCGGACCGCCCGTTACCAGCAGGGACGCGAGGAGCAAACCAGCCGCGAGACGAAGACGGTCAAGATTGGCGCCGATGGCGAGCTGTCCCTGTCGAATATCTCCGGCGACATCGTGGTCACACGCGCCAACGGATCCGACGCGACGATTGAAATCGTCAAGACGGCGCGGGCACGAACCGCGGATGAAGCGCGTGAACTGCTGGGACTCGTGAACGTGACCGTCACCGAACGCGCCGGCCGCGCCGAAGTGAAAACGGTTTACCCGCAGGGCGACGAGATGCGCCGCGGCAATCGCCGTAACATCAACGTGTCGGTCAACTACACCGTCGCCACACCGGCGGGAACCCGCCTGACGATCAGTTCCATCTCGGGTTCAATCCGCGTGTCGGACATCAAGGGGGATGTCTCGGCCAACTCGATCAGCGGCACCGTCCGGGTAGCCAACGGCGGACGCATCGCCGCGGCAAAGTCGGTATCCGGTGATGTCGAGATCATCGACACGCAAACCGATGGCGCCATCGAAGTCCAGAGTGTCAGCGGCGGCGTGACGCTGCGCAAAGTCTCGGCGCGACGGATAGATGTTGGCAGCGTCAGCGGCTCGGTCGCGGTGCAGGACATTACCTGCGATCGCGTCGAGGCCCATTCGGTCAGCGGCGGCGTCGAGTTCGGTGGCGCACTGGCCAAGGGCGGTCGCTACGAATTCAACTCTCACTCAGGCGACGTGCGCGTCGTGCTCGCGGGTTCCACCGGCTTCGAGCTCGAGGCGAATTCCTTCAGCGGTAACATTCGGTCCGACATCCCTATCAAGCTCCAGGGAGACATCGGGCGGCGTCGTTCGATGCAAGGCGTCTATGGTGACGGCAGCGCCGTGCTCACCGTCACGACGTTCTCCGGAAGCGTGGTCATAAGCCACAAATAACGCCACGGATCAACACGGACGAATCAGCCACGGAAGAACACGGATCAACACGGACGAATCAGCTACGGAAGAACATGGATCAACACGGATAAGGCACCCCGGCATTACGCGACTGTCAGAATCCAAGACGGTCGAGTCGGTTTCTTCCTCCCCCCTACAGTAGATAACCCGTGGCACCCACCTTGCTGGACCATTGGCCAATCCCGTCCGGTATGGTTCCCTCATATAATGCCGGGTACGGTGAGAAGCTGGGCTAAAGCCCCGTGCTGCCCGAGTCCGATACTTAAAGGGTAGGCGTTGAGCCTGCTCGGCCACCAACGCGTTTTGCGATGGAGATGTCGTATGAGAAATCAGTGGGTTCTAGTCGGGATGCTGGCAAGTTCGCTGGTGGCTGCCCCGAGCCTGGCGCTGGCGCAGCACAAGGCGCCGAATCAGCAGCCGGGGACCGATGCGGCGCCAACCGTCCCGAGCGGTGAGTTGGTTCTCGGTACCGTCCGTCTCGCAAAGGCGACAACCGCCGACGGCAAGCCCCTGCCCGCAGGTGTGTATCAGGTGAAACTGACCGCGCAGGAAGCAAAGCCCGATGCGAAGGGCGCCAGCGAAAATATTGAACGGTGGGTCGAGTTCCTGCAGAAAGGCGCAGTCAAAGGGCGCGAAGTCGTCAGCATCGTCCCGCAGAACGAAGTCAAGAACGTCGTGAAGGACGCGCCCCCTCCCTCAAACGGCGCACCCAAGGTGCAGTTGCTCAAAGGGAACGACTACCTGCGCGTGTGGTTCAACAAAGGCGGGAACCACTATCTCATCTACTTCCCGGCCGGCGCTGCGTCGTAGTCTTTCTTTAAAGGCAAAAGGGAAAAGGGCCTTTCGCCTTTTCCCTTTTCCCTTCTAAATGGCCATCACATCAAACTGCTCGTGATGCAGGTGTGTGTCGGCTTTGACGGTGACAGACTTTCCCAGCGTCTGCTGTAAATCCCGCAACAGCGCGCTCTCCTCTTCCTTCAGCGCCCGAGCAATATCAGGGTTCACCCGCAGAATCACTCCCTGGCCTTCGATATCGGCCCCGATCTTTTTCATCTCGGTCAGGATCTCGTAGCAAATCGTTGACGCCGATTTGATCGATCCGGATCCGGAGCAATACGGGCACGGGTCGGTGAGCTGCCGCTCGATGCTCTGCTTGACGCGTTTGCGGGTGACGATCACCAGTCCGAAGTCCGAGACCTGCAGTGCCTTCGACGGCGAGCGATCCTTTCGCAACTCCTTTTCGACCTCCTGAAAGACCTTTTGACGGTTCTTCTTCTCCTCCATGTCGATCAGATCGAGGACGATGATCCCGCCGAGGTCGCGGAGGCGAATCTGGCGAACGATTTCCTTGACCGCTTCCAGATTCGTCTTGACGATGGTGTCTTCGAGACGGCCGGTGCGCTTGCCAACGTAGCGTCCCGTGTTGACGTCAATCGCGACCAGAGCTTCAGTCTGATTGATGACGAGGTAGCCGCCAGATTTGAGCCACACCTTGCTGCGGAGCGCCTTGTCGATCTCTGCCTGGACGCCATACTCCTCGAAGATGGGAAACTCCTTCGAGTACAACTTCACCCGCGACAGCAAGGTCGGCATGATCCTTTCGACCAGCGACACGACCCGGCGATACTCCTGCTCGTTGTCGATACGGATCGCGCTGTAATCGTCGGTCAGCAGATCCCGGATCAGCTTCGTAACCAGGCTCTGCTCCTGGAAGAGAACGGCGGGCGGACGCCTGCTCTCCATCCGTTGCCGGATCTCGGTCCAGACCTGGTGGAAATACGTCAGGTCGCTGACGATGTCTTCCTTGGAGCGGCTACCGGCGGCGGTCCTGATGATGACGCCACCCGTGAATCCGTGCTCGTCGCGGAACTCGCGGACGATGCCACGAAGTCTGGCCCGTTCTTCGCGCGAATCGATTTTCCGTGACACACCGACGTGATCGACGGTCGGCATGAACACCAGGAAGCGCCCGGGCATCGTGACGTGCGAGGTCAGCCGAGCGCCCTTGGTGCCGAGCGGTTCCTTGACGACCTGGACGAGGACCTCCTGCCCCTCCTTGAGAAGATCCTCGATTTTCGGTTGCGGGCGATCGTCGCGCGCCTGCGGCCGCGTATCTCCGCGCGAGGTGGCCCGCCGTTCGACTCCGTGACCGTTACCGGGTGGCGATACGACAGGCTCGCCGGCGGCAACGGGGACCGGTACGTCGGCCGAGGGCTCCGCGACCGCGGCCATGACCGGCTCGTCTTCGTCGCCTGACTCGAGGCGGTCAAATTCTTCGACGGTGTTTACGACTTCCGAGACGTAGAGAAACGCGTCGCGTTCGAGGCCGATGTCAACAAAGGAGGACTGCATGCCGGGCAGCACCTTCGAAACCCGGCCCTTGTAAATGTTGCCAACCACGCCGCGCTGACGTTCGCGCTCGATGAAGATCTCGACGACCTGATCCTCCTCGAGGATCGCGACTCGTGTGTCGTGATCGTTCGCGGAGATGATCATCTCCTTGTTCATTTACCAAACTCCACAAAATGTCGGAACGTGACACTCGTCGCGCGTACGCGCGGCCCGTACCCACTCGCAGGAACGTTTGGGTTAGCCAGCACGCGAAGAGCGCGAGAATGACGAGCGTCATGTTCAAAATCTCAAACCGGAAACTGCAGCCGGATCCCAGATCCCGCGGAACGGATCCCGACTGTCTTCATTAGTTTGTAAAGCGCCTCATCCTGACATTGAGGATGAGGCCGAAAGCGGCCAGCGTCGCAATCATCGACGAGCCGCCGTAGCTCATGAGCGGCAGCGTCAGGCCTTTGACGGGCGCTAACCCCGCCGACATCGTGACGTTATAGATCACCTGGAATGCAAACCCCGAAATAATGCCTCCAACCAGATACGCTCCGATGCGATCTTTGGC
>Ga0075421_100004846_pt1 | contig 16224 bp, 9 predicted proteins | sample SoiMetdeltSBSDD5_FD_75292 | JGI IMG/M metagenome (GOLD analysis project Ga0075421, IMG submission 75292) | Bulk soil microbial communities from a Populus tree surrounding site in Tennessee, USA - Soil MetaG P. deltoides SBSDD5 | ecosystem: Environmental > Terrestrial > Soil > Tree plantation...
TGCCCCTGCTGGTTCTGGTTCCGGGCCTGCTGCCCCTGGCCGCGCTGGTCCTCGCCGAGGCGACGGCGGAGCGAGTCGATGTCGTCGGCGAGGCGGCGGGTGCGTTCGAGCGCGTCCTCGGCATCGCCGCCGGGCGCGCGCCGGCCCGCGTTCTGCGAGGCCTCCTGCAGGCGCTGGGCGACTTCGTTGAGGTTCTCCTGGATCATCCGCTCGCCGTTGCGGGCGGCGTCGTACCAGTCGTTCTCGAGCATCTGCTTACTGCCGCGGATGCGGTCGGCGACGCGGTTGCGGCGCAGCGACGAGGCTGCGTCGCGCAACTGCTGGCCGGCCTCCTGCTGCCCCTGGCCCATGCCGCGCGCCGTCTGGTCGATGTCCTTCTCCAGGTTGCCGACCTCGCCCGCGAGCGCGTCCTTGCGCTCGGCGAGCCGCTGCTTGGCCTGCTGCGCCGCCTGGTCGTTGGCCTTACCGCGCCGGGCCAACTCCTCGACGTCTTTGGCGATCTCCTGCTGGCGGGCGGCAGCGCCGGCCGCGCGCTGTTTGAGGTCCTCGACCGACTGGCCGCCGCGCGACTGCTGCTGCTGCTGGAGCCGGCGGCGCGCGTCCTCAATCTGCTGGAGCGCGCGCAGCCCCTGGGCGATCGACTCCTGGGAGTTCTGGCCCGCGGCCTGCTGGCGCTGCATGGCGTCGGCGGCCTGATTGAGCTGGCGGCTGAGGTCCTGCATCTGCTGGTCGCGGCGCTCGCGCGAGAGGCGCTCGAGTTCGCGCGCCAGTTGACGGGCCTCGTCGGCCATCTGCTGCTGCTGGCGCCCGCCGCCGCCGCCGCCGCCCTGCTGCGACTGCTGCCCCTGCTGCTGGCGCCGCTGCTGCTGCTCGAGCTGCTGCTGCTGGCGCCGCGCCAGCTCCTCGAGCTTGCGCTTGAGCTCGTCCTCCTGCTGCGCGCCCTGCTGCTTCTGCTCGCGCTGGAGCGTCTCGTACTGGTTCTTCATCTTGTCGAGCTCGAGCTCGAAGAGGTCGGCCAGCTCCTCGGCCCGCTCGTTCGCGTTCCCGCCGCCCTCCGAGTTGCCCATGGCCACCTGGATGTCGCGGAAGATGGCGTCGGCGCGGAGCAACTGCTGGAGCGCGCGCTGCTCCGGCGCGAGCGCCTCCTTGCCCTTCTGCCCCTTGAGCTCGGCGAGGGCGGCCTCCATCTCCTTCGCCGCCTGGGTCAGGTGCTCGATCAGCTTGGCGAAGTCCGGCTGCTGGTCAAGCATCGGCCCGACACGCCGGCGGATGCGCTCGATGAGCTGGTTGGCGTCGTCGCGCAGGCGCTCCTGGCCGAGCGAGACGGTGTTGTAGTTCTCGGCACGGTCCTGCGCCGAGGCGGCCCCCTGCTCGCGGACCACGCGGAAGGTGGCCGCGATGATCTCCTTCTGCCGGCGCGTCAGCGCGTTCTGCTGCTCGCCGCCGCCCTGGCCGCCGCCCTGCTGCTGCGCCTGGCGGAACTCGCGCTCGAAGGGCTTGACCTCGATGAAGTAAATGTCGCTCGTCGCCTCGTTGCGGGCGTCGCGCGCCTTGGCGTAATAGGAGATGAAGTCGCCCGGCTTGAGGTCGTATTCCTCGAGGAAGAAGGTGTGCGCCCCTGAGAGTGTGCGCGCCGCCTCGCTCTTGAGCCGCTGCAGGTCCACCTTCTTCTCTTCGCCACCGTTGACCGTGATGTACATCTCGAGGGAGGCCACGCCATAGTCGTCCTCGGCCTTAGCCTGGGTGAAGACCTCCTCGACGTTGGTCGCCCGCGTGTCGCGCCCGGGCTTCTCGAAGCTGACGGTCGGCGGCTGGTCGCCGAGGACCGTGATGTCGTGCTCGTTGGAGGCGTTGTAGGTCTCGCCTTCGAGGCTGACGACCTCGATGTGGTAGCTCGTCTCCTGGCTCACGGTCAGACTGCCGGCAAACGCCGTCTCGCCCTCCGCCGTCATCTCGATCTTCTTGCCGTCGCGCAGGACGATCCGCGCTGCCTTCGCCTTGCCCGTGAGGCGCGCGATGACCCGCACGCCCGTGCCCGCGAGCGCCGCGACGTCGCCGCTGTCCTCGATCGTTTTGGCCGGGAGCCCGGTGTAGGCCGGGGGGGTGAGCACTAAGTCGAGCTGCTTGACGTAAGGCAGGTCGGCGACGTCGAGGCGGAAGGTCTCGGACTTGACGCCGCCAGCCTCGACGAAGTACTCGATCGGATCCTGGAGGTTGAAGATGAAGTGCTGAAAGTCGCTCTTGAGCTTGGCCGGCTCCATGCCCTGGCCCACCCACTGCTGCTCCTGACCGGCCTTGCGCGAGAAGACGGTCACCCCTTCGGCGCTGAAATTGACCAGCGTCGCCATGATCCGCTGGTCGGAGCCCTTGGGCACGCGCGCGGTCCCCGGCTTGACGGTGATCTGCTGGGCGTTGGCCGCCGCCACCGGGCTGGTCGGGGTGAGCAGTTGCGCGATCCCGCTGGTGAGCGGGCGCGGGCCCCAGAGGACGACGGCGAGGAAGAGCGCGACGCAGGCCGCAGCCGCGCCGCCGTAGGCCCAGAGCCGCTGCCGCGGGACGACTTCGTCGAGGTCGACGTCGCCGGCGCGACGGCCGGCGTCATCAACCAGCCGCTCGACGATCGAGGCCGAGGCGCGTTTCGCCGATTCATCCCCGGAGAACTCGACCGCGCTGACCAGCCGGTCGTCCAGGCCCCGGTGCCGCTCTTCGATCAGCCGCGCGAGCTGCGCGTCACTCGACCGGCGGCGCAGCGGGAGGACGAGGAAGAAGACCGCCGCCGCGATCAGCCCGGCGACGGTCAGGAGCCGCAGGGAGAGGAGCGCGCCGTCGTGGTAGCGGAAGCGGTAGGCGGCCAGCCCAGCGAGCAGGAGCAGACCCGCCCCGGCCGCGAGCGTCAGCGCCAGCCCGCGCAGCCCCGCGACCAACGTCCGCCGACGCCGCACCGCGCGAATAATGCCGAACAGTTGCGTGCCCTGATAATTCATGGTTGCCTCTCCCTGACTGCCACTTCCTGACTGCTAGATATCCTCTGCCTGCGCCATCCGCGGGCCACCTCTAGCCGATGACTTTCGCCGACTTGGTGCGCCGCGCCAGGAACGCCTCGGCGACGAAGAGCGCCAGTGCCGCGAGCAGCAGCCCCCACCAGACGCGCTGGCGCGACTCGACCTCCTCGGGCAGAAGCTTCGGGTCCGGCGCCGCGCCCGCGGCCGCCTTCGGGTCGGCCCCGGTCACCGCGGCGACGAACTCATTGACGTCCAGCCGGCGCAGGTCCGACTCCCGCGCCTCCAGGTTGACCGCCGCGAACTGCGAGCGGTCCGGGTAGCGCAGCCGGTAGAACCCCGGCTCGCGCGCGTTGACGATCAACTCGCCCGTGGCGGTCTGCTGGCGCTCGGTCAACCGCTCGCCGCTCGGCGCGTCGACCGCGGGCGGGGCGCCGTCCTTGGCTACGGGGACAGTGAAGGCCTGCCCGAGCGGGTGCCAGGCAAGCTCCTCGCGCTCGCCCAGGTAGCGCGCCATCTGCCGGATGAGCGGCAGGTAGATCGGCGTCAGCGGCAAATCGTTCCAGCCCGCGTCCAGCGTCGAGGTGTAAAGAAGCACCTTGCCGCCGCCCGTCGCCGACTCGACAAGGGCCGGGCTGCCGTCCTCGAATCGCGCCAGCACCGACGCGCCCTCGCGCGGGGTCGACCGATGGTAACCGAAGACACGCGCCGAGGCGAGCCGACCGCTCTGACGGAAGACCTCAAAGATCGGGTGGTCGGTCTTGATCTCGCTCAGCGCGACATGGTCGCCGCGCAATTGTACGGCCTCGCCGAGCGCGGCGGGCGAGAGAGCAGGGAACGATTGGTTGAACGACTCGGCCTGAGTGTGCGGTCCGGCCGCGATGACCAGCCCGCCCCCCTGCTCGACGAACTTCGCGAGTTGCCCCGAGAGCGCCGCGCTCACCTCGCCCGGGTCGTTGAGGATGACGACGCGGTATTCGGCCAGCTCCGCCGGGTTGACCGAGCCGGCCGTCTTGACCGTCAGCGCGAAGGGCAGGTTCTCGCCCGTCGTCAGCGCGTTGCGCAGGTAAAAGCTCTCGCTCCGGCCGCGCGAGGCGGCCTCAATCGCCAGCGCCTTGAGCTGCGCCGCGCGCCGGAGCGTGAAGTGGAAGCGGTTGTCGAGCGCGAAGTCGTCGCCGCTCACCTGGACGAAGCACCGGTTGTCGCCCTCGGAGAGGTTGAAGCCGGTGAAGTCGATGACCTGCGAATCCTGCGGGCCGAGCCGCATCTCGCGCTTCTCGACGACATGCTCGTTGATCTGGAACTCGACGCGCACCGCCTCGCGCGCCTCGTCGCTGAAGTTGGTCACGCGCGCCGTCAGCTTGTCGGCGTACTTCTGCTGGTAGATCGTCGGCTGCGCCGCGACTTCGGTCACCGCCAGGTTGGGCGCAGGCCCTTCGCCGACGTCGACCGTGACCAGCTTGACTTCCTTGCTCAGCCGGAACGCGGCCTCGGCCGGGTTGCGCCCCGCCGCCTGGAAATCGGAGATGAGGAAGACGCGCCGCTCGCCCGGGCCCGCCTCCTCGAAGAGACGCTCGGCCCCGCGCAGCGCCTGGACGTAGTCGGTCGCGCCGAGGCCCGGGCGCAGGCCGTCGACGAGGGCCGTGAGACGCCCGGTCTCGGGCGTGAAGCGGGTCAAGACTTCGTAGCCCTGGCCGAAGCGGACGAGCGCCGTCCGTTCGCCGCCCCGCATCTCGCCGATGAGCGCCCGCGCCCGCGCCTTGGCCTGCTCGAAGCGCTGCCCGTAAGCCATGCTGAACGAGTCGTCGATGAGGACCACGTTCGCCCGGTCGCCGCCGCCCGCGGCCTGCTCCCCGCGGCTGAAGTAAGGCCGCGCGAAGGCCATGACCACGAGCAGCAGCGCGAGGCACCGCATGAGCAGCAGCAGCAGGTTGTGGAGCCGCTTGCGCCGGATCGTGCGCTGCGGGACGCGCCGCACGAACATGAGCGTTGGAAATTCGACGCGCGGCGCCCGCGTCCGCCGCACCAGGTGCACCAGAATCGGCGCGGCCACCGCCGCCAGCCCGAGTAGGAAGAGAGGGTTCAGAAGCGACATGCTTTCATCTCAAATCTCAAACTTTCAAATTTGAGATTCTTACCGCCGGGCTCTCTTCGCGAGAAACGAGAAGAGCGCGTAATCGAGCGGCCGGTCGGTGGTCAGCAACTCGTAGTCGATCCGATTGGCGGCCGCGCCATCGCGCAGCCGCTCGATGTGCGCGCCGATGGTCGCCCGATAACCTTCGGCGAGAAGGTCGGGTAGGACATGCATCTGCTCCTCGGTCTCGATGTCTTCGAGCAGCACCGGCTCGCTGAACTCAAATTCCAGCTCATTCCGGTCGAGGACGTGGAAGACGATCAGGTCGTTGCCCTTGAAGCGCAAGTGCTGGAGCGATTTGAGGACCTCCTCCGGGTCGTCGTACATGTCCGAGATGAGGATCACGATCCCGCGCCGCGTGATCCGCTCGGCCGCGTCGTGGAGGACCTTGGCGAGGCGGGTCTCGCTCCCCGGCTCGAGCTGCTCCATGCGCCCGAAGATCGCCCGCATGTGGCCGCTCCGGCTGTGGGCCGGGACGTGCGTCCGCACCCTCTCGTCGAAGGCGATCAGCCCGACCGCGTCCTGCTGGAGGTTGGCGAGGTAGGCCAGCGAGGAGGCGAGGAACTGCGCGTACTGGAGCTTGGTCACCGCCCCGGTCGAGTAACGCATCGAGGCGCTCGCGTCGACCAGGATATGGCACTGCGCGTTGGTGTCGGCGCGGTACTTCTTGATGAAGTACCGGTCGGTCCGGCCGAGCAGCCGCCAGTCCAGGTGGCGCAGGTCGTCGCCTGGGAGGTACTGGCGATACTCGGCAAACTCCGTCGAGAAGCCGGTGTAGGGCGACCGGTGGAGGCCCGAGATGAATCCCTCGACGACCGCCCGCGCGAGCAGCTCGAGCGAGCTGATCCGCGCCAGAATCTCCGGCGCCAGGAACCGCGGCAGGGCCGACGATGACTGGGCGGCCGGCCCCGCCGGCACCGCCTGTCTCCCCGCCTCTGCCTTCTCTTTACGCCACATAAATCTGATCCGTGCCGATCCGCCCAATCCGTCTCATCCGTGGCCCATTCCCTTTTTAGCTCAGCCCCGACTTCGGCTCCGGCACCGCCTCGATCAGCCGCCTGATGACCTGGTCCGAATCGACCTTCTCGGACTCAGCCTGGAAATTGAGCAGGATGCGGTGGCGCAGCACCGGGAGCGCCATGGCCCGGATGTCCTCGCAGGAGACATTATAGCGCCCGTGGAGGACGGCCCGCGCCTTGCCGCCGAGGACGAGGAACTGCGAGGCGCGCAGACTCCCGCCCCAGGTGACCCACCGTTTGATGAAGTCCGGCGCCCCGTCGGCCACCGGGCGGCTCGCGCCGACCAGCTTGACCGCGTAGCGCGCGACCGGGTCCGCCGCCGGCACCTTGCGGACCAGCCGCTGGAAAGCCATGATCTCCTCGGCCGACATGAGGCGCTCGAACTGGTAGTCCTGCGGCGAGGTCGTTGCCCGCACGACCGCCACCTCGTCTTCCTCCGGCAGGTAGCCGATCCGGACGTTGAACATGAAACGGTCGAGCTGCGCCTCGGGGAGCGGGTAGGTACCCTCCATCTCGATCGGGTTCTGGGTGGCGAGCACGTAGAAGGGGCGGGGCAGGGGGTAGGTCACGCCCTGGACGGTGACGTTGCCCTCCTGCATGGCCTCGAGCAGCGCCGACTGCGTCTTCGGCGGGGTGCGGTTGATCTCGTCGGCGAGGATGATGTTGGCGAAGACCGGGCCGCGGATGAACTGGAGCGCGCGCCTCCCCGTCGTCCGGTCCTCCTCGATGATCTCGGTGCCGGTGATGTCGGCCGGCATGAGGTCGGGCGTAAACTGGATGCGCTTGAACGAGAGGTCGAGCACGTTGGCCAGCGTCCGGACGAGCAGCGTCTTGGCCAGCCCCGGCACGCCCGTGATGATCGAGTGGCCGCCGACGAAGAGCGAGATGAGCACCTCCTCGACCACTTCGTCCTGCCCGATGATTACCTTGCGCACTTCGCGCAAAATCTGCCCGCGCGCCGCGACCAGCTTGTCGAGCAACTCCTCGTCCCGAAGCACGTTCGTCTCCACAGCCATCCCAGCTCCTCCTTAATCATTGTTTCGTCGTCAGCTTGAGCAGCAACTCCTGCGCCTTCTCGTACCCGGGCGCGGCCTCCAGGGCGCGGAGCACGGCGCGCCGGGCCTCGGCGCCCTGGTTCGCCGCGAGGTGGGCCTGCGCCAGATTGTAGTTCGCTTCGGCCAGGTTCGGCGGGTTGAGCGCGACCGCAGCCCGATACTCGCGCACCGCGTTCACCGCCTCGCCGCGCTCTAGGTAGAGCGCGCCGGCCTGGGTGTGGGCGGCCTGGTCGAACGGCGTCAGGTAGAAGCTCTGGCGGAGCGCTTCGAGCGCCCGCTCCCGGTCGCCCTGCGCCAGCCGCAGCGCGACCAGCTTTTTGACCGCCTCCAGGTTGTCCTCGTCGATCCGGGCGAGCCCTTCGAGCGCGTCGGCCGCTGCCTTCCGGTCGCCGCGCTTCTCATAGAGCTGCGCCAGTTGCTCGTAGGGATTCCCCCCATCCGTATAATAGGGGAAAAGCTCGATCGCCCGCTTGAGATGCGTGATCGCCTTCTCGGCGTCGCCCTCGGCCTGGTAGATCGTCCCGGCGCGCAGGTTGAGCGCGAAGTCGTTGGGCCGCGCGGCGAGCTGCGCGAGCACCGCCTCCTTAGGCATCTGCCCGAGCCCCTGACCCTTGCCCATCGCCTCGAGCGCGCCGAGGTAGCCGCCGACCTTGCCCCGGATGTAGTCATTGAAGGCGCGGTCGAAGTCGGCCTCGGAGAGTTTGAGCACCTGCTGGAGGATCTGCGGCGTCTTCTCGCGCTCGCGGTAGCGGCGGAGCATCTCGAGGATGGCGTCGAAGCCGTGCTTCTCGGCGACGTACTCGCAGACCTGCGACGCCTGGAAGTAGGAGAGGGGCACCTGTTCCGGAGTCTTGGGCCGGAGGAAGCCGCCGTCGAGGTCGGCGATCTTGAGCCAGCGCCCCTCCTGGAATGCCTTGAGGTTGGAGATCGTCCAGTCATCGCCCCAGCCGGGCCGCGCCTTGCGCTCCTCGTAGACCGAGAGCCCCTCGGAGAACCACCGCGGGATACGGTGGTCGGTCATCTGGAGCGAGACCACGTGCATATACTCATGCCAGAGCGTGCTCCCCCAGTTGAACTGCCCCGGCGGGCGTGCCGACGGCGAGTCGAGCGCGATCACCTGGCCGAAGCAGACGCCAAGCGCGCCGAGGCCAGGCAGGCCGAGCGCGCGCACCGCGAAGTCTTCGTGGTTCGGGAAGAGCTCGACGACGACCGGCCCCGTCGGCGCGAAGCGGTACTTCGCCCCGAGCGTCCGGTGCGCTTCCTCGAGGAGGTCGCCCGCGTAGGCGAGCAGCGGCTCGCTCTCCTTGGCCGCCGCCTTGAGGACGAACGGGCCGCGCGCCGACTCGCGGTAGTCGCGCATGGTGTCGAGCAGGTCGAGCGTGTTCTTCGCCCAGGGGTTGAACGGGTCGCCCTTGAACGAGGCCTCGATCGCGGCGCGCCCCTCGTCAACTTTGCCCAGCCGCATGAGCCCGATGCCGAGGCTGAGGTGCGCCGGCCAGAGGCGCGGCGAGAGCGCGATCGCGCGCCGCGAGAAGTCGACGGCCTGCGCGTAGCGCCGCGTGATCGTCGCGAAGTGCGAGAGCGTTTCGTAGACCTCGCCGTAGCCGGGGTTGATGGCGAGCGCCGCCTTGATCTCGGCCTCCTGCTCCGCAGGCCGGTCCTGGAGGAAGAACATGGCCGCGCGCAGCGAGTGGGCTTCGAGCGAGTTGGGGTTGACCTTGAGCGCCTCGTCGAGCGCGCCCGAGGCCTGCTCGAAGCGCTCGGCCTCGAGCTCGGCCATGGCGCCGAGCGCCCGCGCGCCGACCAGGTTCGGATTGACCTGGAGTGCCTTCTCGACCGCGGCGAGCATCTCCGCCCCCCCCCCGATCCGCTTGTTGGTCGCGACGCCGAGCAGGGCGCGCGCGCTCTGCGGGTTGATCTTCAGCGCGTCGGCGTAGAACTCGGCGGCGTCGGCGTACTGATACTTCGAGGTGAAGAGCTCGCCGCCGCCGAGGTGGGCCTCGATCCACGTCTTGTCGGCCTCGATCGCGTCGAGGTAGAGATCTTTCGCCTCCTGAAACTTTTCGAGGTGCGCCAGCGCCCCGGCGACGAGCGTCAGCTCCTCGGCCGTGCGCGGCTTCTGCGCGTTGTAGTGGCGGACGAAGGACTGGAAAACCTCGCGCGCCGGCCCCTCCTTTCCGGTCAGCTTGAGCAGCTCGCCCCGGCGCAGCTCGGCGCGCAGCCGGGCCGCGCCCGCTGCCCCTTGCGCCGCCCGCTCGAACTCCGCTATCGCCTCGGGGTAGCGCCCGGTCGCTGCCAGGGCCTCGCCGAGCGCGGTCCGCAGCCCCGCGTCGCCGCCGCGCGCAGCGAGGAACTTGCGCGCCGCCTCCTCGGCTTCCTGGTAGCGCCCGGTCTCCAGGTAGGCCTGGAGCATGCCGCGCTGCGCCGCCGGGTCATCCCCGAGGCGGCTGAAGGCGGCGATCGCCGCCTGGTAGTTCCCCTGCTTCAGATTCTGCTCCGCCGACTGCACGGTCGGGGCCTGCGCCGCGGCACAGGAACAGAGTAGGGCGACGGAGAGGAGCGTGGCATGGGCGATCGCTTTTCTGGTACGGCTCGGCATGGATGACATCGACCAACTATTTTTGTTTCGCCTTGATGCTCTGGTTGACCTTCGCCAGGTCGAGGAGCAGCTTCTCGAGCGCCGCCTCGTACTCCTCGGCCTTCATCTTTTCCTTGCGCGCCTTGAGCTGCTCGACCTCGCCCTCGAGCCGCGTGCGCTCGGCGAAGAGTTTCTCCGTCTCGGCGTCGCCGCCCGCCTGCTGCCGGGGCAGGGAATCGAAGAACGTCGACCGGGCCAGGGCCCCGTCGCCCGCCTCGGCCTTCGGATGGCCGACGCCGTCGCCGTTGTCCTCGAGTAAAGAGTGCTCGGTCGCGAGCCGCCCCTCCTGCTGATACCACTCGGCGGTCAATTTGGTTGCGTAATTGAAGGCCTCGAGCGCCGAGACGCGGTCGTTCTTGTCGGCGTCGGCCTCGGGGTTGCTGAGCGCCGCGATGAAGTGCTCGGGGAAGCGCGTCGCGTTCTGCTCCTGCCCGCTGCGCGTCGCGGTGATCACCACCCGGCCCTCCTTGGCGAGCGGCTTGAGGAACTCGCCGCTCGCGCTCGCCATGTTGACGATGACGACGCGGCGCGCAGCGAGCTGGTTGACGAGCGCGGCGTAGTCGGCCGCGGTCAGGTCCGGCCCGGCCAGGAAGAATTTCGCCTGCTTGCCGTCGAAGCTTCCATGGCCGATGAAAAAAATGAAGACTGCGCTCTCCGCCTTCGCCGCCGAGCGGAGCGCCGCGAAAGCGTTGCGCACTTCCTCGGCGGTCGCCCGCGCCTCCTTGCCCTGCGGCTTCTCGGCGAGGACCAGGACCCGGTCCTCGGCGAACGCCAGCCGCTCGACGAGCGCCTGCCTCAGGTCCGCCGTCCATTTCGCGAACTGCTCGACGTAGGCTTCCTCGCCCCCGATCCCCGCGATGATCAGCGCAAACTTGCTCGGGTCGGCCGGCGGCCGCGGCGCGGGCGTGACCTCCGGTTTGGCCGCTGCCGCCGGCTTCTTGGCAGCGGGCGGCTCCTGCTCCGCATCCTGCGCGCAGGCCACGACCCCCAGGAGAAATGACAGAATGGCCAAGGAAAACAAATGACGCATCGCACCCCTGTCAAATTTCAAATCTCAAGGTCGAGATTTCAGGCGAGGCCCTGACGCTTGCGCAGGAACCATTCGCCGCCGGCCAGGCCGACCAGCAGCATGAAGTTGAACGGCATGTCCCAGAGGTCCTTGCTGACGAGCTCGGAGTTGTTGCCCTCGAGGTAGGTCACCTCGTCGATGAGCTCCTGAGCGCGGCCGAGCGGGAAATACTTCCCGCCCGTCTCGGCCGCGACGCGCCGGAGCAGCTCGACGTTCTGCGCCGCGTCGTGGAACTCGCGGTTGAGTTCGGTCACCAGGAAGCTCGACCGTGCCTTCCCCAGCTCCGTCCCGCCCCGCCGCGCCGTGATCTCCACCTGGTAGAGCCCCATCTCGTCGGGCGTGAACTCGCCGCGGTAGTCGTTGGCCTCCTCGCCGAAGTTGAACTGGAGCGGGACCTGGGCCGTGACCCCCGAGGGCTTGGTCACCCGCGCCGCGACCTGCGCGTCCTTGACCGCCTCGAACTTCGGGTCGTTGACCTCACCGCGTAGTCCCACCGGGTCGGCCGCGGCGTAGACGTCGCGCTCGGTGCCGACCTCGATCGGCCGCGGCGTGGTGCTCACCGTGTAGCGCAGCAACTGGCGCCAGAAACTCTCGTGCGAGGTGTTCTGCGCGCCGAGCTGCATGCGCCACCGCCAGGTGTCGTTCGCCGTGAGGACGAGCGTCCGGCCGCGCCCGTAGCGCTCCTCGGCCAGGAGCGGCGCCGCCCGGCTGCGGTCCTGCTGGCTCCGCGCCTCGAGGATCACCGTGGCGCCCGGCTTGGCCTGGGCGAGCACCTCCGGGATCGTCACCGGCGGCAGCTCCTCCCAGGCCTTCGCGCTCAGCGCGCGGTTCTCGTTGAGCCGCGTCACGGCGTGCATCCGCCCGCGCGCGGTGAGCGCGGCCTTGAAGTTCGCGACCTGTGGCATCTCCGGCTCGTCGATCCGGTCGTTGAGATAGAGCGGGAGCAGATCGGCGACCGGCGTGTTTGCGTACTTACCCGCGTCGAAGGAGCGCCCGCCCCCGAGCGCGAGGAAGCCGCCGCCGCGGCGGGCGACGAACTGCTCGATCAGCTTGAGCTGCTCGTAACTGAAGAAGTTTGCCTCGATGCTCCCGAGGATCAGCCCCTGGTAGGCGAACAACTCCTCGTCGGTCCTCGGGAACCCGGCCTCCAGCTCCTGCGGCCCCTCGACCCCCTGGCGGTAGAACTTGCCGTCGGCCGAGCGGAGCACCGAGACGAGGACCAGATTCTTCTCGTTGCGCCCCAGGGCCTGCCGCATCTTGCCGTACTCCCACCGCGGCTCCCCCTCGATGTAGAGCACTTTCGGGCGGTCATCGGTGACCTCGATGAGCGCCTCCTGCGCGTTGTTCTCGGCGGTCAGCTCGCCGTCGAGCGGCTTGACCGCGAAGGTGTAGCGATGCGCGCCCGGGCCCGCCGGGGTGAACTCGACGGTGACCGTCTGCGCCTCCCCGCCGCGCAAATCGAACTCCTGGGTCTTGACCGCCTTGCCGTCCTCGCTCACCGCGACCGCGACCTTGGTCGGCTCGTACCCGCCCATCCGGAGGAGCGCCTCGGCGCTGACCGCCGACCCGACGAGCACGCGGCGCGGCGTCGTCACGCGGACCATCTCGACGTCCTTGAAGCGGTCAGGGCTGCCGACGCCGACAGTGAAGACCGGGAGGTTGCGCGCGCGCAGGTCGCGCAGCTGCGCCGAGAGGTCGCGCGGGGTGTTGGCCCCCCCGTCGCTGACCACGACGACCGCCGAGAGCGGCAGGCCGGTCGAATCCTTGACCACCTCACGGAGCGCGCCGGCCAGATCCGTCGCCGCGCCGTCGGCCCGGAGCTCGCCGGCGCCCCCCACGCGGCCCGCAGCCGAGGAGAATTGATAGAGGTTGACTTTGAACTTGGACTCGAGCCCGCGGGTGAGCGGCTCCTCAGGGGCGAGCACGCCCTTGGCCGCGTCGATGCGGCTCCGGCCGTTCTCGTCGGCGAGTTGCATGCTGCGCGAGCCGTCGGCGAGGATGGCGAGCGTGGTGCTCTTTGGGATGACCGACGGGACGACCACCACGGGCCGCATGAGCAGCACGGCGATGAGCGCGATGAGCGCGACCCGGAGCGCGATCAGTCCGGCGCGCCCGGGGGCGCTGAGGCGGTAACTGGGACGGACGTAGAGAAAGTAGATGAGGGCGGCGACGAGCAGCGCGCCGAGCGCCAGCACCGGCAGCGGCGGGCGGTTGGCGAAACTGAAGTGACCTTTCTCAAAGACCGACCACTTGTACTTGAAAAGGAACTGCCAGAGTTGATCCATGCACCGTCACTCCGCGCTTGCGCCTGCTCACCGAGTTGTTCTGGGACAGCCATTATAACCAACGCCCGGAGCCGCGGTAAATGCATTTGCCCCCGCGGGGCAGGATAAAGTTACCCGGCGGGTCGGGGGATCAACCGAATTGGAAGGAAAACCATCGCGGCGGGGGCTTAACTCCCTCTAATCCGTCAGGTGAGGGTCGCGCGGCGCGCTATTTTTCAAAACGCTTGAAGAGGAGGGCGGCGTTGGTGCTCCCGAAGCCGAAGCTGTTGGAGAGGGCATAGTCGACCGTGGCGGGGCGCGCCTCGTTGGGCACGTAGTCGAGGTCGCACTCGGGGTCGGGCGTCTCGTAATTGATCGTCGGCGGGAGCAGCTGATGGTGGACGGCAAGGGCCGTAATCCCCGACTCGAGGCCGCCGGCGCCACCGAGGAGGTGGCCGGTCATGGATTTGGTCGAGCTCGCCGCGAGCCGGCGGGCGTGCTCGCCGAAGGCTGCCTTGATCGCGCTCGTCTCGTTCTTGTCGCCGATCGGCGTCGAGGTCCCGTGGACGTTGATGTAATCGACTTTGTCGGGCGAGATCCCGGCATCCTTGATCGCCTTGAGCATGACCCGGCGCGGGCCATCCATGTCCGGCATGGTGTAATGGAAGGCGTCGCTTGTCATCCCATAGCCGACCACCTCGGCGTAGATTTTGGCGCCGCGCCGCCGGGCGTGCTCGAGTTCCTCGAGGATGAGGATGCCGGCGCCCTCGCCGATGACGAAGCCGTCGCGGTCCTTGTCGAATGGGCGCGAGGCGGTCTGCGGGTCGTCGTTGCGCGTCGAGAGGGCGCGCATCGAGGCGAAGCCCCCGACCGACATCGGGGTGATCGCGCCCTCGCTCCCGCCGCAGATCATGGCGATGGCGTCGCCGCGCTCGATGATCTTGAAGCTGTCGCCGATGGCGTGCGCCCCCGAGCTGCAGGCCGTCGCCGTCGCCGAGTTCGGCCCCTTGGCCCCGGTGTAGATCGAGACATAGCCCGAGGCGAGGTTGACGATCGCCGCCGGGATGAAGAACGGCGAGATGCGGCCCGGCCCGCCCTCGAGCATCTTCTTGTGCTCGCGCTCGAAGACGCCGAAGCCGCCGATGCCGCTGCCGATGTAGACGCCGATCTCCTCGGCCTCGGCCCCGCCGATCGAGAGCCCGGAGTCGGCGATCGCCTCGCGCGAGGCGGCGATCGCGAAGTAGATGAAGTAGTCCATCTTCTTCAGCTCTTTCTTCTCGACGAACTTAATCGGGTCGAATCCCTTGGTCTCGGCGGCGAACCGGACGGCGAAGCCGCTCGTGTCGAAGCGCGTGATGTAATCGACGCCGCTCCGCCCGGCGAGGATCGCCCGCCAGGTCTCCTCAGTCGTGTTGCCGAGCGGGCTCACCAGGCCGATGCCGGTGACGACCACGCGCTTCTTCATCAATTCGTTACCCACGCTGACCTTCCTTCACGCAAACTCGGAGTCCGGTCGGCCGTCTCCGGGGTCCACTCGCTCGGGGACGGATTGACAAGACCTCGCCCCTGAGCGCCGCTCCGCGGAAGCTGAGGGAAGCGAGGTCTCTGATGACCGTTACGGCTTGGCCGGCAGCGCTCACCCCGGCGGCCCGCCTGCCCGGCGGGCCCTCGCCGCTACTTCTTGTGCGCCTCGATGTAATTGATCGCGTCGCGCACGCTGAGAATCTTCTCCGCATCCTCGTCCGGGATCTCGATCCCGAACTCCTCCTCGAAGCGCATGACCAGCTCGACCGTGTCGAGCGAGTCCGCGCCGAGGTCGTCGATGAACCGCGCATTGGGGGTGACCTCCGACTCCTCCGCCCCGAGCTCGTCGACAATGATCTGCTTCACCTTTTCCTCGATCGATTCCGCCATTAGGTATTCCTCCCAGAAAAAAATTAGCTCAATGATGTCAGCAGTCGGCGGTCAGCGGCCGCAGACTGCAGTCATGGCCGAGGGACTCAAGCTGAACGCTGAGCGCTGAGAGCCGACCGCTACATATACATCCCGCCGTTGACGTTGAGCACCTGGCCCGTGATATAGCCTGCCTCATCTGAGGCGAGAAAAGCAACTGCGTAGGCGACGTCAAGGTCGCCCCCGGGGCGCTTGAGCGGGACTTGCGCGAGCATGGCCTCGCGCGCCGCTTCGCCGAGCGCCGCCGTCATCGGCGTCTCGATATAACCCGGCGCGACCGCGTTCGCGGTGACGTTGCGCGCGGCGTACTCGCGCGCCACCGCCTTGGTCATGCCGATGACCCCGGCCTTCGCCGAAATGTAGTTGACCTGTCCGACGTTCCCCGCCTGGGCGACGACCGAAGTGAGGTTGATGATCCGGCCGCGCCGCGCCTTGGTCATCATCGGCAGGACCTGCTGCGTCGTCAAGAAGACGCCGGTCAAGTTGGTCTGGATGACTGCATCCCAGTCCTCGCGCTTGAGGCGCAGCATGAGCCCGTCACGGGTGATCGCGGCATTGTTGACGAGGATGCCGATCGGTCCCAACTCGGCGGCCACCTGCGCGACGCCGGTGGTGATCTCCGCGGGCACGGCGAGGTCGCCGCGCACGGCCAGCGCCCGCCGCCCGAGCCCGCGAATCTCCTCGGCGACCGCCTCGCACTTGTCGAGCGAGCGCGCCATGACTGCGACGTCGGCCCCCGCGCGCGCCAGCACCAGCGCCGTCGCCCGTCCGATTCCCTGCGAGCCGCCCGTCACCAGGGCGATCTGTCCTGTGAGATCAAACATGTCTCAACCTGTCGACCGCCGCCTCGAGCGTAGCGCGGTCCTCGACGTTCAGGAGCCCGACTTCCGGGCTCATCGCCTTGACCAGCCCGATGAGCACTCTGCCCGGGCCGACCTCGACAAAGGTCTCGACCCCTGCGGCGCGCAGCCGGCCGACGCTCTCGGTCCAGCGCACCGGGCCCGAGATCTGGCGGACGAGCGCGTCGCGCGCCACCTCTCCGCTCCGCGAGAGGCCCGCGTCCACGTTGTTGACGAGCGGCACCGCCAAATCT
>Ga0075421_100004847_pt1 | contig 16223 bp, 8 predicted proteins | sample SoiMetdeltSBSDD5_FD_75292 | JGI IMG/M metagenome (GOLD analysis project Ga0075421, IMG submission 75292) | Bulk soil microbial communities from a Populus tree surrounding site in Tennessee, USA - Soil MetaG P. deltoides SBSDD5 | ecosystem: Environmental > Terrestrial > Soil > Tree plantation...
GAAAACAACAGATGGATATGAACCAACAGTTTTGGTAAGTACAAAGAAAGCAAAGGATAAGGTTGAGATTAAGGTTACCGATAATGGAAATGGAATCTCAGAAAAAGTATTGGATAAGATCTTTCAACCATTTTTTACTACCAAGCCAACAGGGCAGGGAACAGGATTGGGCTTATCGTTGAGTTATGATATTGTAAAAGCACATGGTGGTGAGTTGAAGGTGGAGACTGAAGAAGGACGAGGCGCTGAGTTCATAATTCAATTACCTTTAAACGCTTACGTTTAGTCATAGAAATTGTTATCAATTAAGATAACAATTAACCATACTTCATGAAACTGCTTTTTTATATAAGTGCATTACTCATCAGCCTGGCTATACAGGCTCAACCGGGCACAACCAATACCACCGGTGATTCCGTACACATAGCGGATGCAAGAGTCCAGATACATGATCTGAAAAACCATACATCTGTATTTATCGATTCATCAAATAAGCTGACAATACAGGATATTGCTTCAGGAAAATTCAATAACCGGTTTCAACCACTTTCTGGGATGGCTCAGCTGGTAGCTCAGCCTTATATCACCTATTGGCTTAAACTCACCATAAGCACTTCCGCCGATATTCAGGACTGGTGGTTAGTACTGCGCAGTAATTCGGCAATAGGCGAAACTACTCAGCATGGCTATGTGGACGCGTGGTCCATCAATAGGATCAACCAGGCTACGGAGCATCAGCGGACGGGCGTATCGGTACCACGTTCTCAGAAATCTATCAAAGAAAATCCCGGACTGAACAGGATATTGTTCTCGGCAAAAGCAGGTGAAACGAAAGATATATATCTCAGAATTTATAATGAATTTAGTCCCGGTATGACTTCTTCGGTGCAGTTAAGAAATCCAATTGCAGGGTTTCCTACTGAAAAGTACCTCAATTTGGTTTTCGGAAGTGGCGCAGCATTTTTTTTCTCACTGATCTCATTTTTCTTTTTCTTTTTTGTGAGGGACAAGGCTTATCTGTTTTTTGGAATTTATGCATTCACGCTTTCACAGCATTATCTTATTCTGCATCCGGATATACCATTTATAGACCTGTATATCCCTGAGTATCCTCAACTGGTAAATCCTTTTTTTGCTTTGCTGACTGTTGGTGGATTTATATTTTTTGCTCTTTTCGGCAGATATTTTATTAATCTACCACAATTATCCAAACGACTTGACACTGTGTTCATGTGGGCTATTACTGTATGGAGTGCCTATTTATTGGTGCAAATTGCCTTAATGATTTTTATGCGGAAGGTCTTGTTTTTTGAAGTAAGCTATTTTTTTATTTTCCTTTTTTTGGTTTTTCTTATCAGGGTAGCTTTTTTTAAAACAATACTGGTGCGATTTTATGTAGCAGGCGCCCTGTGGTTATTTTGTTTTACGCTATTGGGTATATTTTGGTATGATAGGCTGCCTTTTAATCCGTGGCCGATAGGCCAGGCCGGCCAGATACTGATCTATGCAGCCGGGCTTGCCTATAAAATGCGATTGAATGAAAAAGCCAGGGCACAAGCCGAGCTGATCAAGACCCGCAACATTGAACTGGCTGGTCTGTATGATGAAAGCAGGAGGCAAAAGGAAGAAATAGAGATTCAAAAAAAATATGCGGACGAAGCGCTGGTGGAATTAAAAGCAGCACAGGCGCAGCTCATTCAAAACGAAAAAATGGCTTCATTAGGCGAACTTACCGCAGGGATTGCCCATGAAATAAAAAACCCTTTAAACTTTGTCAATAATTTCTCAGAAGTGAATACAGAATTGATTGACGAAATGCAACACGAAATTGAAAAGGGAAAATTAAATGATGTTAAAGCAATTGCAGGTACTATTAAGAGTAACCAGGAAAAGATTACTTACCATGGTAAAAGGGCTGATGATATAGTGAAAAGCATGCTGCAACACAGCCGCAGCAGCAGTGGTATAAAAGAACCAACTGATATAAATGCGCTGGCCGATGAATATCTGCGATTGGCTTATCATGGATTAAGGGCAAAGGATAAATCATTTTATGCTGTAACGAAAACCGATTTTGATGAATCAATCGGTAACATCAATATCATACCCCAGGATATCGGGAGAGTGATTTTAAATTTAATCACAAATGCATTTTATGCGGTAACCGAAAAAATGAAGCAGAGAGGAGATGAATATGAACCCACTGTTTCTGTAAGTACAAAGAAAGCAAAGGATAAGGTTGAGGTCAAGGTTAAGGACAACGGCAATGGCATTTCACAAAAAGTATTGGATAAAATATTTCAGCCATTCTTTACTACGAAACCAACAGGACAGGGAACGGGTTTGGGTTTGTCATTGGCTTATGATATTGTAAAGGCACATGGTGGAGAGTTGAGAGTGGAGACGAAGGAAGGAGAAGGCACTGGATTTATTATTCAATTGCCAGCTAATTAAAAAAAATGAAAATCTTTTTAAAAGTAGTTTCACTACTCTTGTTGCCGTTATTAATTGTCGGGCAACAGGAAAACCCATATTTGAGTAGTTTGTACAGATCTCTATCCGATGCAAAAAGCGATACAGCCCGAATGAATATTTGTAGAAGCTTGGGATTCTATTACATGCTTGAGGATCGCGATAGTTCAAATCTTTACCTTGAAAAAGCCTTGCCGATTGCTGTAAAATTAAATCTAAAATTTGATCAAGTGTCTATATTGGCCGGAATGGGGATTGTACAGATGCAACAGGAAAAGTTTTCAAAGTCATTGGAATTCTATTTAAAAGCACTACGTATTGCCAAGGATCCCAGTGTTGAAAAAACTATTTGGCATTTGTCGCCAGGCAAAAGCCCAAGGCCTGAACGAATGAAAGCAATAGCCAGGACCTACGATTTAATCGGATTGCTAAATGCGTATACCGGAAACTGGGAGGATAATATCAACAATCAAATGAAAAATTACCGGGAAGCCGAAAAATATGCTAAGGCAGTCGGGGACAAAGGGATTATTGCGACACTAGACTTTCACATGGGTATTGCTTATATGAATTGGGGAAAATTCGATTCGGCACTCTTGTTGATTGAAAAGGCCCAATCGGTGTTTTCATCTTTGAAAGATCCACAAATGGGGCGTACCATGTTATATCAGGGCGACACCTATAAACGGATGGGAAATTTCGATTTAGCTGCCCACACCATATTACAGGGCATGGCGCTTTTAAATGAGACAAATGATTATGTGCACAGGGGTCAGGGATATAATTTATTAAGTAGTGTATATGCGGGTTTAAAAAAAACCGACTCCGCCTTCTATTATGCCAAAGAAAGCCTGAAGATTTTTGAAAAGCGCAAGGACCCGGTAGGAAAAAAAGATTCATATAATCTGCTTGCTTCCTATTTTGATCAGATGGGCAGAACCGATAGTGCTACCGTGTATTTAAGATTGGCTAAATCATTAAGTGATAGTCTAAGTGAGGAAGGACGAAAAAATCTTCTTGCATTTCAGGATGTTGTTGTCGAAGAGCAGGTAAAGCTGGAAAAACTGGAGAAAGATAAAATCCAAACAAAGAGTAAAATCAGAACATACAGTATGATCGCAGGACTTGTTATTCTTTCACTAATAGGTCTTATTCTGTATCGGAACAACAAAAAGGAAAAGAAGGCTAAAATAGTTTTGGAAAAAACATTGAAGGAGCTAAAATCTACACAGTCACAACTCATCCAATCAGAAAAAATGGCTTCATTAGGAGAATTGACAGCAGGTATTGCACATGAGATACAAAACCCGTTAAACTTTGTCAATAATTTTTCCGAAGTAAATGAGGAGCTTCTTAAAGAATTAAAAACAGAAGCGGAGAAAGGAAACCTGGATGAAGTAAAAACTATTGCAAATGATATCGCTTTCAATTCTGAAAAGATCAATCATCATGGAAAACGGGCAGATTCCATAGTTAAAGGAATGCTGCAGCATTCCAGAACAAGCAGCGGACAAAAAGAACCAACAGATATCAATGCATTGGTGGATGAATATGCAAGACTATCTTATCATGGCCTTCGCGCAAAAGATAAATCTTTCAATGCAAAAGTTGAAACTGATTTTGATCCATCTATTGGCAGCATCCATATAGTGCCGCAGGAGATCGGTCGGGTAATTCTGAATTTGATCAATAATGCTTTTTATGCTGTTGATGAAAAGCAGAAGCAGGGCTTAAGCGGATATGAATCAACGGTAATCGTTAGTACATCAAAAAATAATGGACAAGTTGAAATTAAGGTGAAAGACAACGGCAATGGCATTCCGCAAAAAGTATTGGATAAAATATTTCAGCCATTCTTTACTACCAAGCCGGCAGGGCAGGGAACAGGATTAGGGTTATCACTGGCGTATGATATTATAAAAGCACATGGAGGTGAGTTGAAAGTCGAAACGAAAGAAGGTAAAGGAAGTGAGTTTACGATTCTGTTGCCAATTTCGTAACTTATGGAAACAATGAGATCACTCCTAAAAACTATACTGCTTTTATTATTGCCTTTTTTTTCCAATTCACAGGAAAGCCGGTTTGATCGTTTGAAGCGGGAATTAAAAAATGCAGCCAACGATACGCTACGTATGGCTTACTACACCGAATTGGGGGGCTATTATTATGAAAGAAAAATTGATAGTGCGCTTTATTCTTCTGAACAGAGTATTTTACTGGCTCAAAAATTAAAACTCAAATTGTGGGAGGCATGGGAATCGGGCATTAAAGGGGATATATTAATGGTTATGAAAAATTATCCCGCGTCTTACCAATATATTTTACGGGGATTGAAAATTGCCGAAGATCCGGAAAGCGAAAAAAGCTTCTGGTATTGGCGCTTTATGCCAAAAGAAACTACACCACGCATAAACCGTTTGCAGGCACTTGTGTACCTCCGTCAACGACTTGATAATTTGTACCGTCTTACCGGTGATACGACCAAGCGTATTTTTGAAAATTTAAAATCAAAAAAAATTGCGCAAGAAATAAATGATTCGGCTCTTTTATCATTTGCCAATAGTAGTTTGGGCCAAATTTATTTTGATCTTAATAAATTGGATTCAGCACTTGCTTTTTACCAGGAGGCTATGAATTTTTCTTTTCACACAGGCTTTCAAAACCAACGCCCCAATATAATGGTAGGCATCGGGAATATCTATTACAAAAAAGATAATAAAGCATTAGCAAAACAATATTACCTGGACGCTTTACACCTAAGCAGGCAACGAAATAACCGCGGATCCACGGCCCAGGCATATTGCAGATTGGCAAGTTTATTCAGGGATCAAGGCGAAAGTGATTCCAGTCTCTATTATGCAACCAAATGCAGCGGACTATATGAAAACTTAAATTCACTTGTGGGCAGGGAAACTGCTTATACAATCTTAGCATCCGTGTACGAGCTCCGAAATACTCCGGACAGCGCTTTTAAATACCAGGGGCTGGCAATGGCAGCAAGAGATAGTTTGAATGAAACGGAAAATTTAAAAAAGTACATGAACATAAGTTTTGAAGAACAGCTTCGGGTACAAGAGTTGGAAAAAGATAAGATTCAATTTCGCAGTAAAGTAAGGACCTATGTAATGATGGCTGGTATCGGGCTTTTGCTGTTACTCTCCATCATCTTTTACCGAAACATTCGCCAGAAGCAAAAGGCAAAAGCAAAAATTGAAAAAGCTTATAAGGAACTAAAAGAAACACAGAATCAGTTGATCCAGAGTGAAAAGATGGCTTCACTCGGAGAACTCACGGCAGGTATAGCACATGAAATACAGAATCCTTTAAATTTTGTCAATAATTTTTCTGATGTAAATAAAGAACTCCTGGCAGAATTGAATGATGAGATAAAGAAGGGTAATTACGGTGAAGTGGAGGTTATTGCAAAAGATATAATCGATAACGAAGAAAAAATCAACCATCATGGTAAAAGAGCTGGTGCCATTGTAAAAAGCATGTTGCAGCACAGTCGCAGCAGCAGCGGTAAAAAAGAACGAACAGATATAAATGCGTTGACTGACGAATATCTCCGATTGTCGTATCATGGATGGAGGGCAAAGGAGAAGTTATTCAATGCAACCATGAAAACCGATTATGACGAAAGCATTGGCAGTATCAATATCATTGCGCAGGATATAGGAAGAGTAATTCTCAATCTGATCAACAATGCTTTTTATGCAATTGATGAAAAAAAGAAACAACATCCAAATGGATATGAACCCACTGTTTCTGTAAGCACAAAAAAAGTAAATGGGAAAGTGGAAATAAAAGTGAGTGATAACGGCAACGGTATTCCTCAGAATGTACTGGATAAAATTTTCCAACCATTCTTTACTACCAAACCTGCGGGCCAGGGAACAGGATTAGGGTTGAGTTTAAGCTATGACATAATTACGAAAGGGCATGCAGGTGAATTAAAGGCAGAGACAACAAAAGGCGAAGGCGTTCAATTTATTATCGTGCTTCCAATAGGCTGAATTATTATTTACGGGCAAAAAAAGATTTTTATGAGCCAAGAGGAACATAGATCAGGGTTATTGTTGAAAACCTTTTACGATTTAGTGGCGGCTGTTCTCGGTCAAACCAAAGATCCAGAGGAAGAGCTGCATCGAATAATGGCTGATAAGATAACCGGGTTTGGAACAGGTAAGCATGAAATATTTAATAGTTATGAAGAGTTCATAAAAAAAATTTATAGGGTTTTTGGAAAACAGTTACCACCGGATGCAAGGCTGAAATTTTTTGACGTACAATATGCGCTGTTTGATACAATGGGAATTGTTCATGGCACATATGAAATAAAATATACACTTGATGGAGTTGAAAACACTTACTATGGCAGAAGATCGACAGTTTTTTTATGGGATAACAATTGCTGGCGTGCCGTTCATCTGCATGTTTCCGAGCCTTCGGCACACCTTGCTGAAGGAGAGAGTTTACCGGTAAAGGCATTGAAGGCGCAAAATGAAGAATTGAAAAAGCAGGTAGATCTGAAAACTGAAGAATTATATAACTCATTAAAACATCTCCAGGATACCCAGCAACAACTCATTCAGTCGGCAAAAATGGCCTCGCTCGGAGAACTCACGGCAGGCATTGCACACGAGATACAAAACCCGTTAAACTTTATCAATAATTTTTCCGAGGTGAATACTGAATTAATTGATGAGCTGGAACAAGAAGCGGGCAAAGAGAACATCGATGTGGTAAAATCAATTGCCAGGGACATAAAAGAAAATGAACAAAAGATAAATCATCATGGCAAAAGGGCCGATGCCATTGTAAAAGGAATGCTGCAACATTCAAGAAGCAACACAGGTGCAAAAGAACCGACAAATATTAATGCGTTAGCGGACGAATATTTGAGACTGGCCTACCATGGATTAATGGCAAAAGATAAATCTTTCAATGCAGCTACTAAAACTGAATTTGATAAGAATATTGAAAAAGTAAATATTGTGCCGCAAGATATTGGCAGAGTGATCTTGAATCTCATCAACAATGCTTTTTATGCGGTAAATGAAAAGCAACGTCAAAAGCTGAACGGATACGAACCAACTGTAACAGTGTCCACAAAAAAGTTGACTCCCGATAAGGTGGAGATTAAGGTGAAAGACAATGGTAATGGTATTCCTTTCAAAATAATAGATAAAATATTTCAACCATTCTTTACCACAAAACCAACGGGAGAGGGAACAGGATTAGGGTTGAGCCTGGCTTATGATATAGTTACAAAAGGACATGGCGGTGAATTAAGAGTTGAAACAAAGGAAGGTGAGGGAACTGAGTTCGTAATATGGATCCCCGCATGAAGCAAGAAAGTTTTAAATTCGTTCCCATGGAAATTGGTACCTTAGAAAAGTCATAACCACTTCTCTGAGCCGAATTAAAAATTTTTGAAATCAAAAAATCAACAGTATGCCCAAATTTATAATTGAGCGTAACGTACCAGCGGCCGGAACCTTTACTCCGGAAATGCTAAAGGCAATGTCCCAGAAGTCGAGAGAAGTTTTATGTGCCCTCGGTTCGGAGATCCAATGGATACATAGTTATGTTGCAGGGGATAAGATATTTTGTATTTATATGGCACCGAGCGAAGAGCTGATACTGGAGCATGCAAAACGCGCTGGATTTCCGGCCAATAGTATTACAAAAATATCAAGTGTGATTGATCCCATGTCCGCCGAATAAAAATGGCGATTCGGCGTCTTTGTGTAAATTTTTCAGGGTGTAACGGGTAAGCATATTTCCTTTTGCACCCTTTGTCTTATTGTATTATTATCTTACGGGTAAGATGGACAAGAATGAAATAGAAAAGCTAAGGGAAATCAATACGGCGCTGGTGAAAGAACTTGCTGAAAAGAACCGTAAGCTTGAAGTGGAAGCATCGCTTGATAAAGTCCGTCGCCGGTCTTTGACCATGCGAAAAAGTGACGAGCTTTCTGAAGCCTCTGCATCGCTGTTCCATGAGCTGAATCAGCTGGGCATAAAAGCAATCCGCACCGGTGTCGGCATTTTTGACGAAGCGAATAATGCCATGGAATTGTGGACGACTTCTGTTACAGATAAAGAGGTTTTAAAGAAACTTGATTACTTCAGCCTTTACATACACCCGGTTTATGAAAATCTCATACCGGCACGAAAACAACAAAAACCATATGAGGTCACTAAATTAAAAGGCAAACACGTAAAGCATTATTATGAAAGCATGACCACTGTTCTTACTTTAGGACAGCCGTCTGATTACAATGAGGAAGAGTATTTTTATTCTTTCTTTTTTGAACAGGGTACTTTGAACGTAGTCACACCCCAACCATTACCAGAGGAAGATTGCTCTGTAATGACACTGTTTGCGAATGCTTTCGGATTGATCTACACACGTTTTCTTGACCTTCAAAAAGCCGAAGAACAAACAAGAGAAGCATTAGGAAAAACAGCCCTCGACAGGGTTCGTGCAGAGATCGCTTCTATGCGCACAGTCGGTGATCTCGAGCGCATCACTCCCCTGATGTGGAGAGAACTGATCACATTTGAAGTGCCTTTTTCAAGATGCGGCATTTTTATTATTAAAGAAGAGGAACAATTGGTGCATGCTTATCTTTCTACGCCGGAAGGAAAATCATTGGCAGCGCTTGACCTTGGATTTAATGATGATGAAACTACTGCAAAAATGATCGACAACTGGCGAAACAAAACTGTTTATAAAGAACAATGGGATCCTGAACAATTCACAGGTTGGATGGAATCAGTCTACACACCGGGATATCAAACGCTCAGGTTCCAATCTTCTGTGAAGGGGATGCTAAATATTTTGTTTAACCTGCATTTTATTCCTTTTTCGCAGGGAATGCTATATATAGGCGGTTATGATATGCTGGTGGATTCTGAAATTGATCTTGTCAGATCGCTGGCGGAAACTTTTTCGGAAGCATATGCCCGTTATGAAGATTTTAAGCAATTGGAAGATGCCAAAAACAAGATCGAAGCGACGCTGTCAGAGTTGAGAGCTACTCAATCCCAATTGATCCAGGCCGAAAAAATGGCCTCGCTCGGAGAATTGACTGCCGGTATCGCACATGAAATTCAAAATCCATTGAATTTCGTAAATAATTTTTCTGAGGTAAACAAAGAACTTGTTGATGAACTGAAAACAGAATTGGCAATTGGCAATATGCAAATGGCAAATGAGATCGCTGATGATATAAAGGATAATTCTGAAAAAATAAATCATCACGGTAAAAGAGCCGATGCGATTGTAAAAAGTATGTTGCAGCATAGCAGGTCAAGTTCAGGCACCAAAGAACCCATTGATATCAATGCGTTGGCTGATGAATATGTGCGTTTGGCTTATCATGGCATGCGGGCAAAGGATAAATCATTTTCCATAATCACCAAAACCAATTTCGATCCAACCATTAGAACGATCAATGTCATTGCTCAGGACATAGGCCGCGTGGTCCTGAATCTGGTCAACAACGCTTTTTATGCAGTTGGCGAAAAGAAAAAGCAAGCGGGCGAAAGTTATGAACCCATAGTTTCAATTACTACAAAAAACGATAATGGCAAAGTGGAAATAAAGGTTGCGGATAATGGGAATGGTGTTCCTCAGAAAGTATTGGATAAAATTTTCCATCCATTTTTTACTACGAAGCCAACAGGTGTAGGCACAGGCCTGGGATTATCGTTAAGCTATGATATTGTAAAAGCACACGGTGGTGATCTGAAGGTTGAAACCAATGAAGGAGTGGGGAGTGAATTTATTGTCATATTGCCGGCATAGTCTTATTTGCTCATCATCTCTTCCGTACCGGTCCAGTTATGCGGTACGCCTTCCCTTAAATATCTTTTTGTGTTATCAAGGAAATAAATTGACGTGAGGTCATCAGGATCTTTGCTGGCGATCATTTGAAAGAATTGTAAAGCATTTTCAAAATGTTTTTCGTGGTAGGCTGACATCGCATCGTTGAATAACGAAAGCGTTTGCAATTTTCGTTGGAACTGCTGGTCGTCAAAACCATTGATGCATTCAACTATATTTAATAAATTATTTTTTCCTTTCAACTTCACATTACCCAGGTGCCTGAAATAAAAACCATTGTTCTCATGTAAGTAATGAAGTGTGCGATCGCTCAGAAGCAACGGAGATTTATAATACTTGGTAAGACTTTCAATCCTTGCTGCTGTATTCACGGTGTCGGAAATGGTCGCCGCATCCATCCTGAATTCGTCACCGGTGATACCCATGATAAGGGTGCCGGTGTGCATGCCAATGCCAGCCTTTATCGCGGGAAGGCCTTTTTGTTTTCTTTCTTCATTTAACTCATGAACTGCTTTTTGCATACCGATGGCAGCCCGTAAAGCATCTTCCGGATTTTCGGGGAAGATCGCCATGATGGAATCGCCAAGATATTGGTTGATGAATCCGTTATTCGACCTGATGACCGGGCCAAGTCTCGCATTGAAAGAAGAAACAAAATGAAAATTTTCTTCCGGTGTCATTTTTTCCGAAAGCGTGGTGAAATCACGTATATCGGTAAAGAGAACCGTTACCAGCTTCTCTACCTGGTCACCCAGTTTTACATCGGTCAATGTTTCTTTACCAAGCGACCTGATAAATTCATGTGGTACAAATTTTTTGGTCACTTCATGAATACGAAGGATCGCTTCTTCTCTTTCTCTTACTTCACGAATATTTTTTTCATACAACATGGCGCTTTCGATACCGGCAGATGATTGCAGGGCAAGGGTAACGAGTAATTTCAGGTTTGCTGCAGAAAACTGCTCATGTTCTTTTCCAGCCAATATGATTGCACCCATTATTCTATGCTTCACTTTCATGGCCGCATACATCAATGAGTTTACTTCTGCATTAATGATGTTCTTTTCCTTTAATTGAGTAAGGTCGGTCATGATCTCAGAATTACCGCTTAAGCCGATCTTTAAAAGCAGTGAAGTATGATGCCTTATGTTTTCATAATTAAAGAGTGTTTCCCCATCGGAGGCAGGTACCTGTAATGACTTGCTTTGTTCATCCCATAAAACAATGACGCCACCGTTTGGCGAAATGGAATGCATTGCCTGCTCTAATGTGATCTTTGCAATCATATCCGGCTCTATCGTTTGAGTAAGCTTTTCTGAAAAATTAAAAATAACATTGATCTCCTGGTAAAGACTTAATACTTCTGTTCCCAGTTTTTTCTTTTCTGATTCTTTTTGTGCGAGTTGAGAGAGAAGATTTGCGATGAGTCCGGCTTTTCCATCGCCTTTTACAAAACCTATCGTCTCATTGTCTGATGAAACAGGCACAACTGATACCGGCGAAGCCTGTTGATCTCCTGCTAAGATCTTCCCATTCCCGTCTTCTATCCAGATGTTAGCATTGAGTTGGCGGATGAGGTCGGCTATAACCTGCGATGTCTCATTTTTTCTTGCAACAATATTTTTCAAACTGATTTTTGCCATGGTGGTTCTGGTTCTTTGCCACGATCTTCAGGTCGTAGACATATATTAATCTATCTTCAATACTTCCTTTGCTTTTATCAGCAATACTTCCGGATCAAATGGCTTTGTCATATAAATATCTGCACCAACTTCCTGTCCTTTTTGCTTATCCAATTCCTGTCCCTTTGCTGTAAGAATGATGATAAACACATCTTTTAAGCCCATGTCCTGCTTCACATTTTTACAAACATCCATGCCATTCATCTTCGGCATCATCACATCCAGGAAAACAAGGGCTGGTTTTTCCGATTGAATAATTTCCAGGGCAGTTTGACCATTATCGGCGGTCAGAAATTCCACGCCTTCGTCTTCTAATTCTTCCAGTGTCTGACCGATCAGCATACGAATATGAGCTTCATCATCGACTATCAATATCTTTTTATCCATGTGACTTGATTGAACTTTTAGTTATACAGTAAGAATAAAACATTTTCTAAACCCTTTTCAAAACGCAGTGATTGAACAATATCCTGATTGCCCGACAGCAGCGAGTTAATAATAATGATATCAGGCTTATTTGCCACAGCCTTTTCCACTAATTCGTTTCCATTTGATTCCATTACTACATACCCTTTGGTTTTCAATACGTCTGTCAGCGTATTCACCGTATTAGAATCTTCATCAACGATCATTACTTTCTTTTTTGATTTACCTTGTTCCAGCAGGCTACCGATTTCGTTAAATAGAACACCCGTATCGATCGGTTTGGTGAGATAACGATCAACGCCGATGCGGAAGCCTCTCGTTTTATCCTGAACAATAGACAATACGATGATCGGTATATCCATTGTTTGAGGGTCATTCTTTAGAACAGCGGCTACATCAAATCCATTCATTTCGGGCATCATGATGTCGAGAATGATAAGATCAGGTCTTTTCTTTCTTACCATTGTCAACGCTTCTTTGCCATTTCTGGCTTCATCTATTATATAGCCGGCATCACTCAATTCCTGGTGAAGTAATGAGCGAATAGAATCATCGTCATCTACGATCAGAATGCTGGCGGTATGATCCTTTATATTCAATTTTGATTGTGCCACCTGTTCCTTCAATTGACGAACAAGATCTTCGATATGAATGGGTTTGGGCGAAGATGATTTTACAGTTGGCAATGCAAAAAAGAATGTACTGCCTTTTCCTAATTCACTTTCCAACCAGATGCGCCCTCCATGATGTTCTACGATTTCCTTGCAGATCGGTAAGCCCAATCCTGTTCCCTTTGGTTTATCAGTCAGTGTATCGCCAACTTGTTTGAATTGTTCAAATACAGCAGCATGATCTTGCGGAGCAATGCCAATACCCGTATCAGTAATGCTGACAATAACTTCCTTATCTTTTTCAAACACTGCACATTTTACTTTTCCTTTTGGTGTGAACTTCACAGCATTTGAAATAAGATTCACCATTACTTGTATCAGCTTATCCTTGTCACCTGTGATATCAGCAATTCCTGTCTTAATATCCCTTTCAAGTTCAAGATGGTTTTGTTCAAACAAAGAAGTGGTGGCGGCTATGGCTCGTTCAGCAATTTCAGGAACAGAAACGGTTTCCATATTCCATTCCATCTTGCCTGCCTCAATTTTTGCAAGATCGAGCACATCATTAATAAGATGCGTCAATCGTTGACCTTCTGAAACCACTACATCAAGGTTCTCATTGATCTGGTTAATTGTTTTTGCGGTTTTTGGATCAGACTTATCTGTTATCGGGAATACTTTTTCTTCCAGTCTTTTCTTAATGATCTTGGCAAAACCTAAAACAGAAGTCAATGGTGTTCTCAATTCATGACTGACCGTTGAAAGGAATGCACTCTTTGCATCATTTGCTTTTTCGGCAGTTTTACGTGCATTTTCTGCATCCATTTTTGCCTGGTGTATTTCATCAAACAATTTTGCTTTCCTAATGGCAACACCAACCGATGCGGCAATCGTAGTTAGAAGACGAAGATCAGCATCATTGAATACATTTTCATGTTCAGTGCTTTGAACACTTAATACGCCGATCATTTCCTCGCCAACAGGAATCGGTACACCAAGATAGGATGCGGCAGGTATACCAATGCTTTGAATGCCCATTTGTGTTCTTAATTCCTGCAGGTCCTTATTGATCAGCATTGGCTGCCCGGTTAAAATGATCTTTGATGTTAATCCTTCTCCTAATTTCATTGGCGCCATATTGTCGCCATACTGGTAAGGGAAGTTGATCGTTTTTGTTTTTTGATCAAGAATTGCCAGATAAACAATATTTGCTTTGAAAAGATCTTTCAATTGTTCACCTACCAGTTTTATTAATTCATCCAGGTTGAGTTGTGAAGCCAGCGCCTGGCTAATATTATTTACCGTTGTTAACTCATTGGCCCTTTGTTTTGCCTCGCCCAATAAACGATTGGTTTCATCAAAGAGTCTTGCATTTTCCAGCGCAACGCTCATACTGTTAGTAAGTGTAGTAAGCAAGCGAAGATCCGATTCAGTGAAAGCATTTTCTTTTTCTACATTTTGCAAGCTCACGGAACCTCTTACCACATCGCCAACGATCATTGGTACAAACATGGCTGACTTAGGCGGGAGACCTTTAGTGACGCCGGGGCTGCCATACTTTTGCGCTGTTTCTACATATTTTTCATTGATAAGAAGTGGCTGTTTACTTTCGATCATTTCTTTGTTGGCCCAATTGAATGGACGCGGATTGCTGTAAAGCCGATGTCCCTTTTCAATGGCATATTGCCAATGTTCCTGTTTTGCCCTGTGATCAAATGTTCGGATAATAACAGTTTGTGTATCGAACAGCTCACAGATACGCGTGCCGACCAGATCATAAATTGCCTGTATATTCATTTCACGAACCAATCCTTCCTGCACGCTATTGATAACGGCAAGCTCGGCTGTACGTTGCTCTGTTTCTTTTAATAAACGGTTTGTTTCATCAAAAAGTCTTGCATTTTCCAATGCCACACTCATACTATTGGTAATGGTAGTAAGCAAACGAAGATCAGAATCGCTAAAAGCGTTTTCTCTATCTACATTTTGGAGACTGACAGAACCTTTAACAGTATCACCAACCAACATAGGAACAAATAAAGCAGATTGTGGAGGTTTACCTGCAACCACTCCGGTCCCACCGTGTTTTTTGGCCGTTTCAACATAATCGCTCCGGATGTCCAATGGTTTTTTTGTCGAAATAAGCTGTTTGCTGTTCCAGTTAAAAGGTCTTGGTGCCACCGTATCGCGTTGGCCTTTTTCGATTACATATTGCCAATGTTCCAATCCCGCCTCATGATCAAATGTGCGAATCACCAGGGTCTGCGTATCCGGGAAAAGTTTACAAAGACGATCACCGATCAATTCATAAATTCCATGCATATCCAATTCCTTCGCTAATCCTTCCTGTACGCTATTGATAACAGCAAGCTCCGCAGTACGTTGTTCTGTTTCCTTCAATAAACGATTGGTTTCATCAAAGAGCCTCGCATTTTCTAAGGCAACACTCATGCTATTTGCTAATGTTTCTAATAAACGAACATCCGATTCACTAAAAGCATTTTCTATTTCTGTATTCTGTAAAGTAATGTAGCTATTTACACGGCCACCAATCACAAGCGGAACAAACACTCCTGCTTTGGCGGGATTGGTTCCCGGGACAGTCTTTAATCCGAAACGGGCATAAGCTTCTTCGAAATTGGTGTTGATGACGATCTTTTGTTTAGTATCGATCAGGTGCTGTCTCAATTTGTCGTACCGTCTCGGTTCAGGATAATATCGTCCCTTTGTAGTATTGAAATTATATTTAAAATGTTCTGTGCCGGTTTCATGATCAAAAGTTGCAATCATCACGGCTTGTGCATTAAACAGCTTTTGGATCCTGTTTCCTACAAGATCATATATCGCCTGCATGTCTAATTCCTTAGACAAACCTTCTTGTACACTATTGATTACACCGAGTTCAGCTTTTTGTTGTTCTGTTTCTTTTAGTAAACGGTTTGTTTCATCAAAGAGCCTCGCATTTTCAAGCGCGACACTCATGCTATTGGCCAGGGTTTCCAATAGACGAATATCGGAATCCGAGAAGAGGTTTTCTTTATCTACATTTTGCAAACTGACATAGCCTTTTACAACATTACCGGAGAGAAGCGGTACGAATAAAAGGCATTTAGACATTTTTGTTCCAGGAATTGCAGACAATCCATATTCATTTTTTGCCTGTTCCTCAGTGGA
>Ga0075421_100004850_pt1 | contig 16217 bp, 15 predicted proteins | sample SoiMetdeltSBSDD5_FD_75292 | JGI IMG/M metagenome (GOLD analysis project Ga0075421, IMG submission 75292) | Bulk soil microbial communities from a Populus tree surrounding site in Tennessee, USA - Soil MetaG P. deltoides SBSDD5 | ecosystem: Environmental > Terrestrial > Soil > Tree plantation...
GGGCCCGGTTCAATCTGTACGACGCGAGTGATCTCCGGCGCCGGCGTACCCCAGATCACAGCAATCACCGAATGTGCTCGAGTTGCCCGGGAGGCTGGTGTTCCGCTGATTGCCGACGGAGGTATCAAGTTTTCAGGGGATATCACAAAGGCAATCGCCGCGGGCGCCGATACCGTCATGATTGGCAGCCTTTTTGCCGGCACCGATGAAAGCCCCGGCGAGATTGTACTGTTCCAGGGGCGCAGCTTTAAGTCCTATCGGGGAATGGGCTCGTTGGGTGCAATGCAGGTAGGCAGTCGAGACCGCTACCAGATGGATGCTGAAGCAAACGAGCAGAAACTCGTGCCGGAAGGCATCGAGGGGCGAGTGCCCTACAAGGGCTCGCTGGCTGCGATGGTCACACAACTCGTTGGCGGCCTTAAGGCGGGCATGGGTTACTCGGGCTGTGCCAGCATCCAGGAGCTCAAGACGAGAGCCAAGTTCATCCGCATCACTGCAGCAGGCCTGAAAGAAAGCCACGTTCACGACGTCATCATTACCAAGGAAGCGCCCAATTACCGGCTAGAGTAATCATCCTGGAAGAAGCGTTTCCCCGTCGCTAGTCCGCCCAGATCTGACCCCCATCATTAAGGATGTTCCGAGCAGGGAGTTTCAAATACGATAAGGGAGCGAGGGTTAGTTAGGCCTCGGTCCCTATTGCCAAGAGTCCCAAATTCTGTGAGCCTAGCACCTCGCGTCGATCGACCGGCGAGCGAACCAGAGCCCCCGATTTCCCCTCCGTCGCCGGCTGTCCTCTCACCAGACCTCGGCCACCCACCCCTATTTCTACGGAAATTTTGGTCGATTTTCCGAGTTCGAACTGTGTTTCCCACCTGACCCCGGCCGCCGATTCGTTCGCCACAATCACCATGGATCGGTCTCAAACGTGCCCATTAGTTGGTGGGTCGGGCCTCTTTCCTGGATTGTCCAAGAGCTTGTGAGCTCACGTATCAAGCTGAAGATGCGTGGCTTAGTGAGGCAAGATCTCGGAGACCGAATGACTCTAGGGCTGAATCCAATTCCATTCGGTTGACCAAAGGTGGAATCATCCTGCTAATGTGACCATTCATTCGCCTCGATGGGTGATTCAGATCTTTCGTCAAACCCAATCCTTGGAGTGTGTGGGAAAATTAGCCTGGAACAAAACCAAGCCTTCTTCGGATTCGTATTAATAGTTGCAAGCTTTTTGGCAACAACGTGCATCAGAGAAGAATAACCAACAGGGAAGTGGAAGTTCCGATGATGAGGACCTCAAGATGAGCCCAGGAGAAGAGAGAGAGCCAGCTCCGGGCATTCTACAAGGAGGCATCATGGAGTTAAGAGACTGCAAGTTTTACTATGGCGGACACGACATGAATTTCGCAGTTTTTTCCGACGACCCCTGCCGTGCCAGATATTTGGGTAGTATCCCGCTGCCGATCGCTCAAACTCGCGTCGATGTCTACGAAATCGAGCCCGGAGCCAATACCCAATGGGTTGTCGTTAAGCAGCGCGACGGTGACAAAGACAACCTGAAGCTCTTTGTGAGAAAAGGGGAAAAGTTCCTTGAGAATGAGTCTCAGCACCTCTCAAAGGCGCTCAAAGAACAGATCCTTCAGCGATTCCCAAAGCTGACTGCGGAGTTCAAGGCCCCATTAGCGGCGTAGATGACGGCGATGGATGACGTTGATCCAGTGCCAGAGCTATTGTGCCAGTTTTGAATGAGTTGAAGCTTGCTGGTTGCCTACAACTGCTCGAATCCAAAGAGCCCTTCGTGTTTTTGTGAAGGGCTTTTTCTTTTGGTTTGCCTTAGGCTATACTCTCGCGACGCTCGATCTAACTATTTCAGGAGAAACTCAGATGCGTACGAACAAGTCTAGCTCGGTGGATCCTCCACTCCCGGCGATCCACAATCCACGGCGAAACTGTATGAAAACGCTAGGGCTGGTGATCGCTGCCGCCGTTGCTGGCAAAAACTCGCTGCCGGAATCCCTCGCCCAGGATTCCGGTTCGAAGGCCGAGGCTCCTAAGTCAGTGCAACTCCATATCTACATTGAAGTGAAGCCTGGCAAGGGGCCCGAACTGGAAAAGCTCTATCATTCCGCCTACGTACCTGCCATCAGGGTTCAGAACGGGTTTCTCTGGTCTCGACTGTTGCGCCACTATGATTCCAGCAACAAGTATGAGATCGACATCTCTTTCAGCACAGAAAAGCAGCGAGCCACGTGGGCTCAGTCGAAGGAACATCAGGCCGCTTGGCCTAAGATTGAAGAAGTGAGTGCCAAGATCACCTGGCAAGGCTTCGATCAGCTGGCGTAGGGCCAAGCACGGGCGAACCATTCTTCGCTGTATCCCCGACCCAATTCCTTCGGCAACTCATTGTACGAAGGTCGTCTGAAGGTCCTGCACAAGCCTCTCGAACGTATCGCGCGATAAGTTCGCGGGAGAAGACCGCCGCTGGCCTGAGGCGCGATCGAACTCATAATGATCCAGAACGAGCTCGCTCCCTCCCTTCAGAACAATTTCGAAGTAGTAAGCCCGGTCGTTCCGCTGCTGTGTAGCGCTGCTGCGCAGGAAGAGCGTCTGCTGGCCAATGTCATGCTCTAGGAGCTTGAAGCCTTCTGCCAGGTAGGTGAGTTTCTTGCTGATGGCTTCAGCTTGTTTTGCAATCGAGTTGGACGGAACAAACTTCGCTCTCAGCTTTAGCTGCGACAGCAGCAACCCGAGTTGATCCAAGGCTTGGATCTTGAAGCCCCAAACAAATGTGCCGGTTTCCATAGAAGAATCGAGCCGGTCTTCCTTCTTTGTGGCGATTGAATTCAAAAACTCCAAGATTTGCTGGGTATCAGTCATCACACCTCCCCAATAGACAAAGCTTTCGTGATCCGAGTCGCTCGTTACAAAACCCCACACGCCCGCCGGGCGAGGCAATGGTGAAAACCGCCTCTCCTCTGCTAACTCCGTCGGGGCACAGCAGTCAATGCCTAGTCCGAGCTGTTTGAAAGAGTTGCGGAGAGTATCACTACCGGTCTCGCGAGAGGTCAGCTGCTTGCAGATTCGCAGCCTCGCTCAAACCGACTGCTATGGCCCCAAATTTTTTTCCGACTGTTTTTCGCCGTCAAATTTCAAGAGTTTGGCTCGCCCCTCAACAACGGTTTCCAGATATACCGGCCGCGACCAAATCTTCTGAATATTTGCCAGAGTGGCTTTGGCGTAGTCGATCTTCAGGTCAATCCCTTCGTGCCGGTGCTCGAGGTAGAGCTGGCCGCGGTTTTCGTAGTTCCCATCTCTGGCATAGATCAAGGGCTGTCCGAAATTGGTGAGCGAGAACAACAACTGCTGCTTCACCTTGTTAAAGTCGCGATCAGAAATGACATAGGCATTCTGATCCGGATCGAACTTGTACGCGAAGAGTTTCTGTTCCCGACAGAACTCTTCAGTCATGAAGGTGTCGATAAATGTGACATCGTTATAGATCCTTCGCACTTCGAAGATTTTCTCCCGGCCCAAGCCTAGCTTCCTATCCCAGTTCTTCTTCTCTTCGATACTGTCGCACTCTTCATATTCTTTCCCGAACTTGCCCTTGTTCCAACGGTCTTCGATATCTTTGAACAATTCCAGCCCAAGTTTGTAAGGATTGACCCGCGTGGGCTGAGTCGCCACGGTTCCCGAATGGTGGTCGGCGTAGTCAATGAGTTCGGGGTCATTCAAGGCCCGTTGCGTCATGATGGTCGAATGCCAATAGGTTGCCCATCCTTCGTTCATGATCTTGGTTTGTCCCTGAGGCGCGAAGTAATAACTCTCCTCACGAACTAGTTCCAGAACATCGCGCTGCCAGTTTTCCAAAGGGGCATTTTCAACGAGGAACAGCAAGATATCCTTTTCTGGGTCTTCCGGAAAACTCCGTTTCTTCAGTCGCTCCTCGTCTAGCCTGCGCTGCTGATCCTGTAGGAACTCCTCTGGATTGATGTATTCATCCATGTAGTCCTTGCTCTTCATTTTCCTGACAGTCTGGTCATCTTCATCGTTCTCCATGCTTGAGGGGACTCGCCGGTTGCGCCGTTCGATGAACGGAGAATGCCGGTCGATCAGATCGTCAATCGATAGGCAGATGTCAATGAAACTTTCGACTTCAGAGTAGCCGTACTTGTCAACATATTTGCGGACCTTGGTTGCATGGTTTGCCATTTCGTCCATCATCTTGCGATTGGTTTTCGAGAACCAAAAATTGTTCTTAAAAAAATCGCTGTGGCCGTAAACGTGGGCCATGACGATCTTCTGATCGACGTAGTTATTGCATTGGAGCAGATAGGCGTAGCAAGGGTCATTGTTGATAACCATCTCGTAGATCTTGTGCAGGCCGTAGGCGTAGCTCTTGCTCAGGCGTTCGTACTCCATCCCAAAACGCCAATGAGGATAACGGTTCGGGAAACCCATGAAGCTAGCCACCTCGTTGAGTTGCTTGAAGTCGAGGATCTCGAAAAACGTCTCAAAGAAATCCAGACCATATTCCCTGGCGTAACCTTCAATCTTCTGACGAATGGTTTCGAGATCTGGGGGCAGATTCATACGGCAATTGTCCTTTCGAAGGGAAACAGCCGCCTAGCCATGACGGACAAGTGTCGACAGGGCAACTGCGACGTTTCTAATCCGGGCGTCGTGAGCCTGCCACGACGGTTGATCGGAATTGGGCGCCTACTTCCGGTCGTGAGCCGATTCCTATTTCCCTTTCCCCAGGAAATCCTTGATCGATGCGTAAATGTCATCCTTGCTCTGAATCTTTGACGTGACTAAGTTCTCCTGGGAATCGAAGTTCTCTTCCAGCTCGCGCAAGAATTCGCCGCTGCCATAGGCACTCTCCACCTGCCCGTAGCAAAAGAGATTCACTTTGTGCAGAAGTTCTTTTTCGAGAAGAGCCACGCACTTGTCGGTGTCACCCCCCGACCAATTGTCGCCGTCGGAAAAATGGAAGCCATAGAGGTTCCATTGCTCCAGGTCATATTCCTCGTCAATCATCTTATTGAAGTAATTATAGGCCGAAGAGATCATCGTACCGCCACTCTCACGAATGTGGTAAAAATGCTCCTCGTTCACCTCTCTGGCGACGGCGTCGTGGACGATGTAGCGGGTCACAAGCCCCTTGTATTGCGAACGCAGCCAGGTGTCGATCCAGAACGTTTCAATACGTACAATCTCCTTCTGTTCATCGCCCATCGAGCCGGAGACATCCATCATGTAGACAATGAGGGCGTTGCATTCCGGCGTCGGTTTCGTTTTCCAGGAGAGATAGCGCTTGTCTTCACGGATAGGAAGAATGAGGGGACTGCGATGGTCGTACACCCCGGAAGTGATCTGGCGTTTCAGCGCCTCCTTGTAGGTGCGTTTGAAGTGGCGGAGGGATTCCGGGCCCGTGCGCCGCACCGCCGAGTATCGGTCCTTCTCGACCTGAAGTTTCTTGGTGCCCTTGGGCTGGATTTTGGGAAGCTCCAGCTCCTCGCCTAAAATCTGGGCCAGTTCTTCCAGTGTTATGTCCACCTCCAGTAGGTGCTCGCCCGGCAAGTTTCCCGCTTCGCCCGTCCCCTCGCCTTCATCCACAGCAATCGGCGTTCCCGCTTCGCCCTCGCCCTGTCCCACGCCACCCTGGCTATGCGGCGAGAAACGGAAAGTGGGGATATCGATCTGCGGAACCGGAATACTAATCAGGTCCTTTCCTTTTCGGCCAATGAGTTCTTCGTGTGAAATGTACTTTCTCAGATCTGCTTTGACCTTGCCACGAACAATCTGGCGGAAACGGTTATGATCCTGTTCGATTTTTAGGGCGGCCATGGATTTGGGTTAGCGCTTCGAGTCTCCTCTCGCGAAAATGCTCGCCACATAATTCAGAACATCGGTCGAGCAGATGTCACAGTATCCGTAATTTTTTACCATCCGACCTTTGACCACATCTATTTTCTCTTGGGTGTCCTTATCAACCACGTTGGCCACAAGGCTAGTGAGCTTGATGGAATCTTTCTGGTCCTCAAAGAGCTTCAGTTCCAGTGCCTTAAAGAGGCGCTCGTTGGTTTTGTAGTTGAAGGTCCGTCCTTCGATAGCTAGAGCGCCAATGTAGTTCATGATCTCGCGCCGGAAATCGTCTTTGCGGCTTTCGGGGATTTCAATCTTTTCCTCAATTGCCCGCATCAACCTTTCGTCTGGTTCCTCGTCCTGCCCGGTATACTTGTTCTTCACTTTTTCCTTTTGCGTGTAGGCTTTGATGTTGTCGATGTAGTTGCTGCAGAGGCGGCTGATGGCTTCTTCATCAGCCGAGATCGCTCGCTGTACCTCGTTTTTCACAATGTCTTCGTACTCCTGCTTCACAACGGCTAGGAGCTCGCGAAACTTCTTGCGCTGTTCGTCGCCCTTGATTAGCGAGTGATGCTTCAGTCCGCTTTCCAGCTCATTCAGAACCATGAATGGATTGACGCAGCTGGTGAACTCGTTGCTGACCAGAGCATTGGAAACCTTGTCCTGAATGTATCGGGGCGAAATACCGTCCATGCCCTCGCGGACGGCTTCTTTTCGCAATTCCTTGATACTGTCTTCAGTGTAGCCCGTGAGGGTCTTGCCGTCGTACAGTTTCAGTTTCTGCAACAGAGTCAGGTTGGCTTTCTTCGGTTCCTCGAGGCGCGTCAGCACCGCCCACATCGCTGCCATCTCGATGGTGTGAGGCGCAATGTGCTTGCCGCGAATCCTTTCCGGATTGAAGTCCTTCTGGTAAATCTTGATCTCTTCCGAAAGCTTGGTAATGTACGGGATATCAATCTTAACGGTGCGGTCTCGTAAGGCTTCCATGAACTCGTTGTTCTGCAACTTGCGATACTCGGGTTCATTTGTGTGGCCAACAATTACCTCGTCGATATCGGTTTGAGGGAACTTCTTGGGCTTGATCTTGTGTTCTTGAGAAGCGCCCAGAAGATCGTAGAGAAACGCCACATCCAGCTTAAGGACTTCGATGAATTCGATGATGCCACGATTTGCTACGTTAAATTCGCCATCGAAGTTGAACGCACGAGCGTCAGAATCGGAGCCGTAGATGGCGATCTTTCGATAATTAATGTCTCCTGTTAGCTCAGTTGAATCCTGGTTCTTTTCGTCCTTTGGCTGAAAGGTCCCGATGCCGATCCGGTCTTTCTCGGAAAGCACCAGCCTGCGGACCTTGACGTGCGAGACCACCTTGGACCAGTCCCCGTCGTACTTCTTGCTGAGTTCACGAAACATTTGGCGGCAAGCCGGACAGAGATCCCCTTCGATCATGATGGGGTAATCGGACTTGTTGTTCCGATTTAGCTCTTCCAGCACCTGTTCCCGGAACTCGATCGGGATCAAGTGGAATGGCTCCTCGTGCATTGGGCATGGCATGTCGTCACTGAAGCGCAACGTGTCTGGCTCATGATGTTGCTGATTGATCTGAGTCCAACTGAACGTATACAGAGCACCTTCCGGCGTCTTGGAGTATTCTTCCAGGCCTTTCTTGAGCAGACGCACTAGGGTGCTCTTGGAACTACCCACCGGGCCGTGCAACAGCAAGACACGCCGTTCGGTACCGTAGCGCTGCGCCGCAGCCTTGAAGATATCCACCATCTTGGAGAGATGGATATCCAGCCCATAAACCGCATCCCGTCCGGCATTCGGCAGATCTTTGAAAAAGTTATAGCGGGTGATCTTTCGCTTGTATTCGGAGTATTCTTCTTTGCCGAAGGCCAGAATCATGTCATAGGCCCGCTGAAACGCCGTTCGAGTCACTTTGGGGTTATGCTGAACAAGTTCAACGTAGTCCTCGAAACTGCCTTCCCAATGCAGCTCGCGGAAATACGAGCTATCCTGCCCTTGATGGATCAGTGAAAGAATGCTGGTCTTGGTTTCAGCCATAAGTACCGTGTCCTCCCGCCGCTGTGCACACGTTAACCGCCTTCCGCCTATTTTCTAAAAAGAGAGGGCGTGGTGCTCTAGTGAAAACAGGATAGGAGAGAGCAGTCAGCACTACGATTCAACAAAATCAATGTCGATTTTATTGAGAAAGAGCGGAACTTCGAAATGAGTGGGGCTTCAATGGATTCGTCTCAACTGCCTCCATTATACTATAGTTTGATTAAAGTAAAGTGCCTTTGGGATGCTTGCGCTCTTGCTAATTCTCTGGCGTCGGAGAAGAGGCGTTCGAGTCTCACGAAATGAAGAAAGAAAGGATGATGAGGCCTGGAATTTGTGGGAAGACGCGATCGGGAGGCTGGATTGGCGAAGTCTGGAGGGGAACCCGCGAGGCTTGGCTGCTACGTTTCGCGCGTGTGGCAGGCTCCGATGCGGGTGAGCGCGCGCTGGAGGCTGGCTGAGGCCCGGGCAAAATCGATGTCCGGGTTGTGAACGTCTGTGAGTCGCTTCTCCGCGCGCTCCTTAGCGGCCAAGGCGCGCTGCTCGTCGATCTCTTCGGCTTTCTCGGCAGTCTCGGCCAGAATGGTCACCTGGTCGGGCAGCACCTCGCAATATCCCCAAGCGACAGACAGATGGTGGGAGACCTTGTCTTTTCGGTAAGAGAGGTCGCCAATCTGCAATTCAGTAATAAGCGGCGCATGCCCTGGCAGGATTCCCAGGTAACCGTTTTTCCCAGGGACTTGAACTTCATCCACCTGTTCCTTCAGGATGAGACGGTTGGGAGTCACAATCTCCAGGTGAAGCTTGTCCATAATCAAAATCAACCCTTCCGCGACCGACCGCCAGACAGGAGGGACCGACTGCGGACAACTTGCTACGCGGCTGTCTTCATCTTTTCGGCCTGCTCGATTGTCTCGTCGATATTGCCAACCATATAGAACGCTTGCTCCGGAAGATCGTCGTGTTTCCCTTCGACGATTTCACGGAATCCGCGGATCGTATCACTCAGCGGCACATACTTCCCTTCGCGTCCAGTGAACGGCTCAGCCACAAAGAAGGGTTGGGAGAGGAACAGTTGGATTTTGCGGGCTCGGGCCACGACGAGTTTGTCATCCTCAGACAGTTCGTCAATACCAAGGATGGCGATGATATCTTGCAGGTCCTTATATTTCTGCAGGACCTGCTTGACTGCACGAGCGGTATTGTAATGGTCCTCGCCAATGATGCGCGCATCAAGAATGCGCGAAGTCGAGGCCAGCGGGTCGACGGCAGGATAGATTCCCATTTCCGAAATCTGCCGCGAAAGGTTGGTTGTCGCATCGAGGTGAGCAAAGGCAGTGGCTGGCGCCGGGTCCGTATAGTCGTCCGCGGGAACGTAGATCGCCTGCACCGAAGTGATCGACCCCTTTTTCGTTGATGTAATTCGTTCTTGCAGTTCGCCCATTTCGGTGGCCAGATTCGGCTGGTAGCCCACGGCCGACGGCATCCGTCCGAGTAGTGCGGACACTTCAGAACCGGCCTGGGTAAACCGGAAGATATTATCGATGAACAGCAGCACGTCCTGTCCCTCTTCGTCGCGGAAGTACTCGGCAACGGTCAATCCTGTTAGACCCACGCGCAGGCGGGCGCCTGGGGGCTCAGTCATCTGGCCATAGACCAGCGCAGTCTTGTTGATGACACCGGACTCCTTCATTTCCAGCCAGAGGTCATTGCCTTCACGGGTTCGTTCTCCCACTCCTGCAAACACCGAGAAGCCGCCGTGCTTGGTGCCAATGTTGTTGATCAGTTCCATGATGATGACGGTCTTGCCCACACCCGCGCCGCCGAACAGGCCTATCTTGCCGCCGCGCAGGTAGGGTTCCAGCAGGTCAACCACCTTGATACCGGTCTCGAACATTTCCAGGCTGGTATTCTGCTGCTCGAAGGTGGGAGCATCGCGATGAATGGGGTAGGTCTTGAAAGCATTAACGGGCCCTTGTTCGTCGACGGGCTGTCCGATGACGTTGATGATGCGGCCCAGCGTCTCACGGCCCACCGGCACCGAGATCGGAGCCCCAGTGTCGATGGCCTTCATGCCCCGAACCAGGCCGTCAGTCGGCTGCATGGAGACTGTCTTCACTCGTCCTTCGCCCAGGTGCTGCTGGACTTCAGTGATGATGTCGATGGGAGCGGGAACGTCGAATCCTTCGCTGGTGATCCGGACCGCCGTGTAGATCGGAGGGAGATTCTTTTCATCAAAGGCCACATCCACGACCGGGCCAATCACCTGAACCACTTTGCCGATGTTCATTTTCAAGCTCCAAGTATAAGCATTCAGCGATCGGCAGTCAGCCTTCGTGCGGTCAAACCGAGCGCTGACAGCTGAATGCGAGTCACTATCCTAACGCAGCTGCACCGCCGACAATCTCAATGATCTCTTTAGTAATACCTGCTTGCCGTATCCGGTTCATCGTCAGTGTTAAGGAATCGATCAATTCGACTGCGTTTGTCGTGGCTGCATCCATGGCCGTCATGCGGGCTCCATGCTCAGCTGCTGCAGACTCCAACAAAGCCCGATAGACCTGAACTTCCACATGCCTGGGAATCAGGCTATTGAACAGTTCACCTGCGGGTTGTTCGTAGATATAGTCGATCAGCGTCTCGTTGGAAGCCGTACTCAAGCGCCGAATCGGCAACAACTGCTCGACTACAATCCGCTGCTGGATAGCCGACTTGAACTCTGCGTAGACCAGGTAGACTACATCCAGTTCCCTTTTGGCGAACTCTTCCATTAGCGGTTTGGAGATCTGCTTGGCATGGGAGTAGTCGAGCTTGGCAAAGACATTGATGAATTGATGCACCAGAACCACTGGCCGCTTGCGAAAAAATTCCCAAGCTTTGCGTCCGACACAATCCAGCGTCAGCTGCTCGAGCTGGTTCTCGTCGATGAAATTTTGAGCAGCTTTGATAATGTTGCTATTGAAGGCGCCGCAAAGTCCTTTGTCCGCCGTGATGACAACCAGCCGAATACGTTCTTGCGGTCGCTCCTCCAAAAGGGGGTGCGGTTGACCTTCCGAGCGGGTGACCAGGCTGTTCAAAACCGAAAGGATCTTGTTGGCGTAAGGGCGGGCGCTGACTACGCGTTCGTGAGCGCGCCGCAGTTTCGCAGCCGAGACCATCTTCATGGCCTTGGTGATCTGCTGCGTGTTTTTGACCGACCGGATTCGCCGGCGAATGTCTAGGACGTTGGGCATGACTTAGTGATGACTGATAAGCGATGAGAGCTGGTTCGCGACCTATGACTCATCACTCATCACTGGCCGCTCAGGCATTCTGCGATCGCTCGGCGACGAATCTTTCCTTAAACTCATCAAGAACTTTGTTCAGCTCGGCCTTCAATGCGTCGTCCAGTTGCCTCTTTTCGAGGACCTTTTTTCCCAGTTGAGGATGGCTCGTGTCCAGGAATCGCAACAGTCCTTGCTCGAACGGCAAACAATCGACAACCTCCAGGGAATCGAGATAGCCTCTCGTTGCGGCGTATATCACGATGACCTGCTTTTCGACGGACAAGGGGGCGTACTGCCCTTGCTTGAGAATCTCGACCATTCGCACGCCACGGGCCAACTGAGCCTGTGAAGCCTTGTCCAGATCGCTGCCGAACTGCGCGAAGGCAGCAAGGGAACGATATTGCGCCAAATCCAGGCGCAGCGACCCCGCGATCTGCCGCATAGCCTTGATTTGGGCGTTGCCTCCCACACGCGAGACCGAGATTCCTACGTTGATGGCCGGACGGATACCGGAGTGGAAAAGATCCGATTCCAGGTAGATCTGGCCGTCAGTGATGGAAATGACGTTGGTCGGAATATAAGCCGATACGTCGCCCGCCTGCGTTTCGATGACTGGCAGGGCTGTCAACGAACCGCCTCCGCGCTGGTCATTGAGCTTAGCGGCTCTTTCAAGCAGGCGAGAGTGCAGGTAGAAAACATCTCCTGGAAAGGCCTCACGTCCTGGTGGCCGTCGCAGCAGCAAGGAAATCTCGCGATAGGCGGCAGCGTGTTTGGATAGGTCGTCATAGATGCAGAGCGTGTGCCTGCCGCGGTCGCGGAAGTATTCTCCAATGGCGCAACCGGCATAGGGAGCCAGGTACTGCAATGGTGCCGGATCGGAAGCCGAAGCGGAAACCACAATCGTGTAGGGCATAGCGTCATAATCGGTGAGCGTCTTGACGACCTGGGCGACGGTCGAGCGCTTCTGTCCAATCGCGACGTAGATGCAAATGACGTCACCACCCTTTTGATTGATGATCGTGTCGATGGCGACGGCGGTCTTTCCGGTCTGCCGGTCGCCGATGATCAATTCGCGCTGACCGCGGCCAATTGGAATCATCGAATCAATCGCTTTCAAACCCGTTTGCAGCGGTTGTTTGACCGGTTCGCGGTCCACAATCCCGGGCGCGATGCGTTCCACTGGATTAAAGGCATCCGTCACAATGGGACCTTTGCCATCCAAGCCTTGCCCCAATGCGTTCACCACGCGGCCAATCATGGCCTCACCCACCGGCACGGAAGCGATCTTCTTGGTGCGTTTGACCAAGTCGCCTTCCCTGATTTCACTTGCTTCTCCCAATAGGACCGAGCCAACCTGGTCTTCTTCCAGATTAAGGGCCAGGCCAGCGATGCCGTGAGGGAACTCAAGCAGTTCTCCCGACATCACTTTTTCTAAACCATGCACGCGGGCAATACCATCGCCTACCGCGATAACCGTTCCAACCTCACTCACCTCTACACTCGAGGCGTAATCTTCAATCTGCGCACGTATGATCTTGCTGATCTCTTCCGCCTTAATCTCCATGTTCTTCTCCGGAAAATTCGGGTGAGGGTTCAATCTGAGCTTAAGCGGGCCTTCATCGAGTTGAGCTGTTGCCGGATAGAACCGTCGTAAATCGTGTCGCCCACGCGAGTCACTACGCCGCCAATCAAGTCCGGGTTCTTTCCAAACTTCAAGAGTACCTTCTTACCGGTCAGGGCCGACAATTTTGCTTCCAGACGCGCCCGTGTATCAGCATCCAGCTCTCTGGCGGTGGTGATCTCTGCCTCAGCCACACCTAAACGATGGCGTAGCTCCTGCTCAAAGGCCTTTCGGATATCCGCGAAGTGTCCCATCCGATGCTTGTCAATCAGGACTAGGATGAAGTTTGAGGTGGTTGGGCTGGCAGCCAACTTCTGCAGAATTTCCCTTGTTGCGGCCTGTTTCTTGGGGACTGGAATCGCAGGGTTGGAATAGAAAATCGCGAGTTCCTTTTGGTTGGCCAACAGGTTTTCGAACTGAAGGAGTTCCTCGGCGATCTGCTCGTGCTGGTTGAGTTTGATGCTGACATCTACCAGAGCTTTCGCATATCGATTAGCAATTGCAGACAACTTGAAACCTCGGTCGTAAACTGACTGTGCGCCTCTTTGCTCTGAATATCACTCATAACCCGGCAACCGCGTCCCCGGGGCGGGCCTGTCGTCTTTGTGTTGGCCACCCCATGAATGCGTTTTCTACATTCATCGTGGGCTTGTTCGAAGGCGAATTCGTGTGGCTTCCAACTCCGTAGCGAGCGATCTCTAGTTCTTAGTGACTTCCAGCGAATCCAGGAACTGCACGACCAGCCGCCTGTTTTCTTCTGGGCCCACCGATTTCTGGAGCCGCTCCGCCGCCAGCCGCACTGCCAGGTCCGCGATGTGGCTCTTCAGTTCCAGGCGAGCCGATTTCTTCATGCCATCAATCTCGCGCTGGGCAAGCTCCAGTATCTTTTTGGCCTCAGCTTTCGCGCTTTCGAGGATGCGGGACCGTTCCTCCTCGGCCTCTGTGAGCGCCTCGGTTTTCAAGCCATGAATCTCCTCGCTCAAATGGGCTAGGCGACTTTCAACCTCGCTCAACTGCTTCGTAGCCATCTCTTTGGCCGAACGCCCGTTCGCCAGCCCCTCTTGAATGGAGCGTGTCCTGGATTCCAGGAAGTCCTTCAGTGGTCTGCGCAGATACCAGCCCAGACCGCCAAAGAGAATAAGGAAGTTGCCCCACTTCCAAACCACGGCCAGTGCGCTTTCACCATGTCCTGCCTCTCCATGCGTCTTGCCTGAACCGCTATGGCCAGGCTCACTGGCGGGGCACTCCTGATCTGGACAGAGCAAGAAAGCTGCAGAGAGCAAGATGATTCCTGCCGTCCGGGGTCCTGTTGCCGCGGCTCTAGCGCAGAATACTTTTAACGATCCCATCCGCGATATCCGTCACTTCCGCTTCGAGAGAGTTACGGGCCACTGACACAACCGATTGAACTTCGTGACGCGCCGAGCTGATCATCTGCCCGGCTTCCTGACGACCTTGAGTCAAAATCTGTGCTCGCTGCTGCACGGCTTCGGCTCGAAACGCCTCTTGCTGGCGATAACTTTCCAGCCGGGCACCTTTCAAGGAATCCGCGTAAGCCCTCGACTTCAGATCCGCCAGGGCGAGCTTTTCCCGAGCTTCCTGCTGGCTACCGTGAATCGCGGAATCCCGCGCGTCTAAAATTTGGTTGACTGGGTCGAAAAAGGATTTCTTGAGAACGAAATAGAGGGCCCAGACCATCACCACAATCAAAACCACAGAAAGATCTAAGGCCATCGCACTCATAGCGCCACCGAACTGCGTCCAGAAAATGCGCAGGATTTGCAGAGGGCAGGGGTCATCCCTCCGACGAGAGAATGGGAAAAGTATCACAAAGTCGAAAATAGGGTCAAGTGGGTTTTGATTCAGTAGGCTGCTGGGTTGCCTGTTGCCAGCCAGACGGAAGTTGCCGCATGGGTATCTACCAGCCGCGTTTGAGTCAAATGAGGCAAATACACGTCTGTGGGAATCTTGCAACCCCATGCTAAGATATCGTCCATGCCTCTGCCGCGTCCGGGAGCTGCTTGAGGCCAGAGAGAAATTGCCGCCGGGGAGTTCCCATGAGAAACCTAGTGATTATCGGATCGGGTCCTGCCGGTTACACCGCTGCCATCTACACGGCTCGCGCAAACCTGAATCCGTTGCTGGTTGAGGGGCTGCAGACTGGTGGGCAGCTCTCCATGACGACAGATGTCGAAAACTTCCCGGGATTCCCCGAAGGGATTATGGGACCCGACCTAATGGTGGCAATGAAAAATCAGGCCGCCCGCTTCGGTACCGATTTCCTGCCAGGAATGGTAACGGAGGTCGATTTTTCACGGAGGCCGTTCCGCCTCCGCACAGATGACGGTGAGATTGAGGCGAAAACGGTCATCATTTGCAGCGGGGCGTCAGCTCGCTTGATCGGAATCGAGTCTGAAAGGAAACTCATGGGTCACGGGGTTTCGACATGCGCGACTTGCGACGGCTACTTCTTCCGCGGCAAAGAAATCATCGTGGTTGGCGGGGGGGACTCTGCCATGGAAGAAGCAACGTTCTTGACGAAGTTCGCCAGCAAGGTCACGGTCGTTCATCGTCGCGACAAGCTGCGGGCATCGAAGATTATGCAAGAGAGAGCCTTCAAGAATCCCAAGATTGACTTTGTTTGGAACACCGTCGTTGAGGAGATCTATGACGTGCAGGGAAACAACGTCAAGGGAGTCGTGCTCCGGAACCTGAAAAGCAACGAAGTCGTCGACTTCAAATGCGATGGGGTGTTCATCGCCATAGGCCATGAACCGAACACAAAGATCTTTCAGGGGCAAATCGAGATGGATGGTAACGGGTATATTCTGACCCATGACGGGACGAAAACAAACGTTCCAGGAGTCTTCGCTGCGGGGGATGTACAAGATCATGTCTATCGCCAGGCCGTTTCTGCAGCCGGCTCTGGTTGCATGGCTGCCATGGACGCGGAACGTTTCATGGAGACTTCTGAGCATTAAGTCCTGACAGCGGTCATTTTCGGGCCGTAACCGCCTCGGTGCCACGGAGTGGCTGTCTCCAACTCGGTTCCTCTCATCAAGGGGAGCTGTGAAAAATCCGGGCAGGCTTCCTACTCGTTAAGGATTTTCGAGCAGCCTCCACAGTCGTGGCACTCAACGGGCTGGAGAGTCCGCTGAAGCGACAAGCTCAAAAGCCTCACTCTGGACGCGATTCCTTCAAAGGAGAGGTAGACCGCGGCAGGTCAATCGGAAGGGAACGCCAGCTGAAGGCTGAGCCCCTCCCCAAGGAGACTTACCGATGTCCCCGGTCCCTACAGGCCAGCCCGCCAGCAAGCCTCAGGTTGAAGTTGCTGCCGCCATCATTCTCAAAGACGGCCAGCTATTGATTTCGCAGCGCGACGAGAAGTCGCACCTCTCGGGCTTTTG
>Ga0075421_100004852_pt1 | contig 16214 bp, 16 predicted proteins | sample SoiMetdeltSBSDD5_FD_75292 | JGI IMG/M metagenome (GOLD analysis project Ga0075421, IMG submission 75292) | Bulk soil microbial communities from a Populus tree surrounding site in Tennessee, USA - Soil MetaG P. deltoides SBSDD5 | ecosystem: Environmental > Terrestrial > Soil > Tree plantation...
CGCCGCCAGCACGCTCGTCACCGCCGTCGCGACATCGCGCTCGGGCGCTGGCCGCCCATCAAGCAGCGCACCGAGATACGACTTGCGGCTGGCGGCGAACAGCACCGGGAACCCCATCCCCACGAACTCATCCAGGTGCCTTGACAGCAACCAGTTGTGCGAGGCCGTCTTCGCAAACCCCAACCCCGGATCGATGATGACCCGGTCCCGCTCGATCCCCGCCGCGAGCGCCTCGTCCACCCGCCGGGACAGCTCCTCCCGCACCTCGGTCACCACGTCCCCATACGTAGCAAGGGATTGCATGTCCCGGGAGTGCCCGCGCCAGTGCATGATCACATAGGGGCACCGCGCCTGCGCCACCACCCGCCGCATATCGGGATCGGCCAGCCCACCCGAAACGTCGTTGACGATGGTCGCCCCCGCCTCCAGCGCCGCCGCCGCCACGCTCGCCCGTGTGGTGTCAACGCTCGTCGGCACGCCTTCCTCACGCAGGGCGGCGATGACGGGTAGCACCCGCTTGATCTCCGTGTCGGCATCGACCCGCTCGGCGCCGGGGCGGGTCGACTCGCCCCCGACATCGATCAGATACGCGCCTTGATCGCGCATCTCCACCCCGTGCTCCACCGCGGCGTCGAGGCTCTGGTAGAGCCCGCCATCTGAGAACGAGTCCGGGGTGACGTTCAGAACCCCGATCACGACAGTCACACTGCGATTGTGACTCAGGTGGTCTTGTCGATCGGGAGCAACCTCGGCGATCGCGCGTCGCATCTGCGCGCCGCCGTCAGGGGACTGGAGGCGGAGGGCGAGATCCGGGCGGTCTCGGGCGTCTACGAGACCCCACCGTGGGGCGACGCCGAGCAGCCCGCCTATTACAACGCCGCTGTCCTGGTCGGCGGCGATCACGACGTGACCGAGTGGCTCCGGATCGCCCAGCGCATCGAGGACGGCGAGGGTCGTACCCGCGACCCGCAACGCCGCTTCGGCCCGCGCACCCTAGACGTCGACCTCATCGCCGCTTGGACGGACGACGGCACGCCCATCGTGCGTGACGACCCCGACCTGACCCTGCCGCACCCGCGTGCCCACCTCCGGGCTTTCGTCCTGCGCCCCTGGCTGGAGATACAGCCGTACGCGCGGCTACCCGGCCATGGTGGGGTCAATGACCTGGTTCTTTCCGACGCTCTCGCCGCCGACGCCGCGGCTATGACCCCCGTTGGTGATGTCCGGCTAGAGTCGGGATCGTGACCACAGGGGAGCCCAAGCCACCGGAGCCACGACTCAAGCCCACCAACATGGCCACCCTCCTTGTCGCCGGTTTCGCCGCGGCAGCGCTGGCGTGGCTGACGATCGGCACCTGGTACTGGCACATCCCCAGCCTGCCGTGGATTCCAGCGGTGACCCTGCTGGCCCTGGCGGTGTTCGAGTTCGCGCTGGCCCAGCAGACCCGCGCCCGCATCGAGCGCAAGCCGGGGCGCCCGCCGGTGGAGCCGCTCGCCGTGGCCCGCTATGTGGTGCTCGCCAAGGCGTCCTCCCTCGCCGGAGCGATCTTCGTCGGCTTCACCACGGCGATGACGGCGTGGCTGCTGATTCAGGCCGGAGGTTCGACCCCCAACGAGCACGCCTCCAACGGCCTGCCCGCCTCCATCCTGTCCCTGATCGCGTCGATTGCCCTGGTCGTTGGCGCTTTGTGGCTTGAGCGAGCATGCCGGGTACCGGAGCAGCCCGATGAGAAGGAAAGCGATCGACCATAGGACTGTTGGTTTCACGTTCCACCCGGTAGTTTCGCCCCGGTAGCCGGTTCGTACCCCTGCGGCCGGCAGACGGGTAGCGGAGGCGTGGGTCATGGTGTTCGAACGTGACACTGACGCGACGGCGGCCGGGATATCGACCGGTCGGCACAGTTTGTCCCGGCCGGCATCGCTTGACGACGTCTTCGACGATCCGGCGCATGGAGCGGTCGGCCGCGACCGGCTCGGCGTCCACTTCGCGTGGGAGGGTGTGCTGCTGCTCGGGGTGGTGGTCCTGGGCTACCTCCTTTTCACCAACCATCGCGCCGCGGTCACCGGCGCCCAGCTCGAGTTGTTGCTGGTGTTCATCGCCGCCATCGGCCTGCTTGCCTTCGGCGCGGCCATGTCGCTGCGCGTGGCGGCGCCCAACCTCGCTATCGGGCCGATCGCTCTCGCCAGTGCTTTGTGGTATGCGCAGAACAGCAATCAGGGCCTGGTCAAAACGTCTCTGTGGCCGCTGGCCCTGTCGCTGGCGGTGGGTCTGGGCATCGCGATCCTCGTGGTCGGCTTTCACGTGCCGGGCTGGGCGGGCAGCCTCGTCGCGGTGCTCGCGGTGATGGCGTGGATCAACAACAGGTTCTCCGGCTCGAGCGACCTGCGGGTCTCGGGGGAATTCGACCCGACCTCCAACGCCTATTACATATTCGGCGGTTTCGCCGTGCTCAGTCTCGTCGCCGGCATGTTGGGGCTGATAAAGCCGATCCGCCGCGGGATCGGCCGGTTCCGCCCCGTGGCGGATCCGGCGCAGCGCAGGGGCGGCCTCGCCGCGACGGTCACCATCATCGGGCTGCTCGCCTCGAGCGTGCTCGCCGCCGTCGGTGGGATCCTGCTCGCCGCGCAGAGCGGCGCGGCCGGCCGGCCGGTGGAGATCGAGGCGGGGATGGGCCTGGAGCTGACCGCACTGGCGATGGGCGCCGCGCTTGTTGGTGGCACGAGCGCCTTCGGCCGCCGGGGCGGGCTGCTGGGCACGGTCCTCGGCACGGGCCTGATCGCCCTGATCATGATCTATGGCGACCGGTCGGGGTGGAACATCTCGCCGCTGCTGCTGGCCGGGGGAGCCGTGGCCACAGGCCTCGTCGTGACCCGACTGGTGGAAACCTTCGGCCGCCCCTTGACGGTCGACGAGAGCACGGACGACTGGTCCGACGTGGGCGTCAGCGGCGCCACCACCTGGGCAACCCCGGCGACGACGACCACGACCGACACGTGGACGGGGCTGACGAGCCAGCCCGCCTCGCCGCCGCCGACGACGACCACCACAACGCAATGGGGCGACACCGACAGGTGGCGATAGAGCGACCCGGCGCCAGGATCTTCTTAGTAGACGGGCTTCCCCTAGCCGACAACGGTCGGTAACCTCTACCACCGTGCCGGCCTCCAACACACGGGAAGATCAGCGCGGAGCGCGCGTATATTCCGTGCTGTTCTGGGTCGGCGTCGCGCTGGCGCCGCTCGCGGCATTGATGCTGGTCATCAGCTCGGGCACGGGTGGGCTCAAGACCGCCCTCGGCGTGGTGATCATCTCGGTGATCCTCATCGGAGTGTCGATCACGCTGCGCCGCGACCCCGACGGGTTGCGCGGCGAGCTGGAGGACACGGTCTTCGACGAGATCGACGCCCTGCGCGCCGATGTGCGGGCCGACATCGCGCACGCCGCCCAGGCCACCCACCGTGCCTTCGGCGAGAAGATGCAGTACCTGCTGGACCAGATCGAGACCACCCGCGCCGAGCTGGAAGCGACGCGCGTCCAGGTCGACGCCTTGCGCAACGGGTTCACTCCGGCCGCGCCGGCGCAGCGGCAGCCGGCACCCGCCGCGGGCATGCACCAGGCCACGGGCCGGGCGGGCATCCCGCCGGGCGTGGTGCGCCACACCGAGACGGTGCAGGTGACGACGAGGCACACGGTGATGGATCCGCACGACGACGGCCAGCGGGGCACCACCTACGGCTCGCCCTCCGTGTCCCGCGTCGGGGCGGTCCAGCAGCCGCAGGCCCGCGAGGAGTCCTGGGCCCCGCCGGAGCAGCGCCCTCGGGAAGACCCGTGGTCCGAGCCGCCGCGCGTCCGCGAGGAGTCGTGGACCGAGCAGCGGCTGCGCGAGCAGTTCGACCGGCGGCGCGAGGAGTCCGAGGAGCGCTGGAAGCCCCGCGAGTCCTCCCATGAGCGCGACGCCCACGAGGATGAGCAGCGCCGGCCGGGCCTGCGCGCCGGCGACCGCTGGGCCTCCGTGCGCTCCGACGATCGTGGCCGTGAGCTGCGCATGGGCGAGCGGCGGGCGGCGCTGCATTCCGACTCGTCCGGCACCGAGCTGCGCATCGAGGACAGGTGGGCGGCGGTGCGCCGGGAGGCCGGGATCACCTCGGGCGCGTCATGGCGCTTCGACGACGATCAGCGGCTCGACACGCCGCGCGGAGACTTCCCATACCGCGACCACGACGAGCGCCGCGACTTCGACAGCAGGCGTGACCTCGACGACCGGCGCGACTTCGACAGCAGGCGTGACCTCGACGACCGGCGCGATTTCGACAGCAGGCGTGACCTCGACGACCGGCGCGCCATCACGAGTTCGGATCGCGAGGAGCGCTGGTCGGACTACCAGCACGACCGCGAGCGCGAACGGGATCGCCGCTACCGCTAGAACTGAAGGTTGTCGGCGAGCACCGTCCCCGAACCGCCGTTGTTCACGGCGCCAGGAGTGATTGAACGCCAACGGGTCCCGGTCACGGTGTGGCCGGTGCCCCCGACGCGCGTCACGGCGTCGCGAGCCGCCCCGTAGACGATGTTGACCCGGACCAGCACGCGGTTGGAGCCGGCGCCGTAATCCTTGGGCGAAACCGCGGCAGCGGCAAGGAAAACGCCGGGCGTGCCGTGGAGGAGGGCGCGCTGGCTGAGCCCCGTGAAGTCCATTCACGAATGCTACTTGTCGACGTCCCCAACCACGAAGAACATCGAACCGAGGATCGCCACGAGGTCGGGCACGAGGCATCCGGGCAGCAGCGTCGAGAGGCACTGCACGTTCGAGTACGACGCTGTGCGCAGCTTCATCCGCCAGGGCGTCTTGTCGCCCCGCGACACGAGGTAATAACCGTTGATGCCCAACGGGTTCTCGGTCCACGCGTAGGTGTGGCCCTCGGGCGCTTTGACGACCTTCGGCAGCCGGACGTTGACCGGGCCCTTGATGGTGTCGACGCGGTCAAGGCACCGCCTCGCGAGGTCAAGCGAGACAAACACCTGCTCCAGCAGCACCTCGAAACGCGAGTGGCAGTCGCCGGCCGTACGGGTCACGACCGGCACGTCAAGCTCCCCGTAGGCGAGGTACGGTTCGTCGCGCCGCAGGTCGAAGTCGAGGCCGGAGGCGCGCGCCGCCGGGCCGGAAGCGCCGAAGGCCGCCGCCTGCGCCGCAGTCAGGACGCCCACGCCGACCGTGCGCGCCTTGAAGATGTCGTTGCCGCGGATCAACCGGTCGATGTCGGGCATCCGCTTCTCCACAAGGCCGATGGCGTCGCGTGCTCGCGCGGTCCAGCCCGCGGGGACCTCCTCCTTCAGGCCGCCGATGCGGTTGAACATGTAGTGCATCCGGCCGCCGGAGACCTCCTCCATCACCGCCTGCAGCGTCTCGCGCTCCCGGAACGCGTAGAACACCGGCGTGATCGCGCCGATCTCCAGCGGGTACGAACCCAGGAACATGAGGTGGTTGAGCACCCGGTTCAGCTCGGCCAGCGCCGTGCGCAGCCACACCGCGCGCTCCGGAACCTCGATGCCCATCAACCTCTCCACCGCGAGGGCCGCGCCCAGCTCGTTGCTAAAGGCGCTCAGCCAGTCGTGCCGGTTGGTCAGCACCAGGATCTGGCGGTAGTCGCGCACCTCGAACAGCTTCTCGGCGCCCCGGTGCATGTAGCCCACGATCGGCTCAGCCGAGACCACCCGCTCGCCGTCGAGCACCAGCCGCAAGCGCAGCACGCCATGTGTCGACGGGTGCTGCGGCCCGATGTTGAGCACCATGTCCGCGCCGAGGTGCTGCGCGCCCGCGCCCGCCCCCACGGTCAGTTGGGTGGCCATACCAGACGTCACACAGTCAATCTAATGCCCACCTCGTGCCAGAGCCACCAATGGGCGCCGAGGCCCTCGGGGTCGGTGAGCATCGCCGCCTCGCTCGCCTCGGCCAGGCGCCGCACATACTCCGAAGGAGAAGAGTGTGCCAGCTCCAAGGGTGGTCGCGCGCCGTCGACACCGAGCGCTTTCAGGGCCTCCCTCTGCCTTCTCATGTGGTACCCGATCCCGGCCGCCTCGCCCAAAGAGTCAATGGCGACGTGGCAGGTGATGTCGGTGCTGCCGTCGAAGAGTGGCTCGATCTCACGCCCATCCCGGAACCCGGTCACGGTGGTGCGCCGCGGACGGGTACCCCCCAAATGTCCATAATCGACGGCAAGCGCAAGGCCCGCGCTCAGCTTGGCCACGGCCGAGGCCCAGGCCTCGTCCCGCAACCGTCCAATCTCGACGATGCCGTTGGCGCCGGGCCACCACCGCTCGATCCAGGCCGCGTCCGCCGGCTCAAGCGGCGCCCCATCGTGGAGGTAGCGCCCGTCCATGGCCAGGTCAAGCGGCACGTTGTCGAGCCACTCGGTGGCCAGCAGGACGCCGGTGATCCCGGCGGGTACCTCGGGGTCATCCAGCTCGACCGCCCGCGGCCGGGCCCGCCCTCCCAAATCCTGCGGGAGCTCGCGGAGCACGTTGCGCAGCAGCTCGCCCTCGCCCGCCCCGATGTCCACGATGTCGAGGCGATCCGGAGAGCCGAGCGCGGCATCCACCTTGACCACCAGCCGGGCGATGGCCCGCCCGAACAGCGGCGACTGCGCGCTGGTGCTGAAGTGCCGGCCCGGCCGGTTTCGGGTATAGAACCCCCGCGGACCATAAAGCGCCTGCTCCATAGCCACCCTGAACCGCATGGAGGTCATGGGCGTTAACTTTCGCACAGTTCTCTGTGCGGGCTGTAGGCCGAGGTCGCATACTTGCGTTCGACCGGTACCCCAGAGACGAGGACTGGATCATGATTATTGGTGTCATCGGCGCCGGGCGGGTGGGCGCTGTGCTCGCCGCGGCCCTGCGATCCGCGGGCCACGAGGTGGTTGCGGCCACTCGCAAATCCCCGCTGCTTCCAGAAACCCCAAGCCTTCCGGCGGCTGAGGTGGCGCGCGCCGCCACGGATCTGCTGCTGATCGCCGTGCCCGACGACGCCCTCGCCGGCGTGGTCTCGCGCCTGGCGGCTGCCCGCGCGTTCCGTCCGGGCCAGATCGTCGCGCACACCTCCGGCGCTCACGGGCTTGACGTGCTTCTCGCCGCCACCGCGCTCGGCGCCCGGCCGCTTGCCCTGCATCCGGCGATGACCTTCACCGGCGCCACCGCCGACCTGGCGCACCTGCCCGGGATCTCCTACGGCGTGACCGCGCCCGACGACCTGCGGGAGCAGGCGGCCAGGATCGTTGATGACCTGGGCGGGCGTCTGGAGTGGATCGCCGAAAGCAGCAGGGTGATGTATCACACGTCGCTTGCGCACGGCGCCAACCACCTGGTCACGCTCGTGAATGAGGCGGCCGACCGGCTGCGCGACGCCGGCGTCGTCCAGCCGGAGAAGGTGCTGCGCCCGCTGCTCGAGGCGGCCCTCGACAACGCGCTGCGGATGGGCGACAACGCCCTGACCGGCCCGGTCTCGCGCGGCGATGCCGGCACCGTCGCCCGCCACGTGGAAGCATTGCGCGACACGCCTTCGCTGCCCCCCTACCTCGCCTTGGCCAGGCGCACCGCCGACCGGGCCATCGCCTCAGGGCGGCTGCGCGCCACCGACGCCGAGGCCCTGCTCGACGTGCTCGCGTCGCTGCACAACGCCGTGGGTACCGGCCGATGACCGCCGTCGCTCGCACGCGCGAGGAACTGAAGGCCGCCCGAGCCGGGGTGAGCGGCCGGGTCGCCGTCGTGATGACCATGGGCGCGCTGCATGAGGGGCACGCCGCCCTGATGCGTGCCGCCCGCAAGGAGGCGGACTTCGTCGTCGCCACCATCTTCGTCAACCCGTTGCAGTTCGGGCCCAACGAGGATCTGGCGCGGTACCCGCGCACGTTCGAGGCCGACCTCGAGGTGTGTGTCGCCGAGGGTGTCGACCTCGTCTTCGCCCCGTCCCCGGAGGTCGTCTACCCCGACGGGCAGCCGGCGATCACGGTCGATCCGGGGCCGCTCGGGCGCGAGCTGGAGGGCGCGGTCCGCCCCGGCCACTTCGCCGGTGTGCTCACCGTCGTGCTCAAGCTGCTGCACCTGATCGGGCCCGACGTCGCCTTCTTCGGGGAGAAGGACTACCAGCAGCTGACGCTCATCAGGGCCATGGTCCGGGACCTCTCGATGGATGTGGAGATCGTCGGAGTGCCGACCGTGCGCGAGGCCGACGGTCTGGCGCTGTCGAGCCGCAACCGGTACCTGTCGGCCGAGGAGCGGACCTTCGCGCTCGCGCTGTCGCGGGCGCTGCGCGCAGGAGCGACCCAGCACACAGCCGTTGCGGTGCTCGCCACAGCCGGGCAGGAGCTGACCAACCTCGACGTTGACTATCTTGAGCTGCGCGATCCCGCCCTGGGCGCGCCCCCGCATCACGGGCCGGCCAGGCTGCTCGTCGCGGCGAGGATCGCATCCACCCGTCTGATCGACAACATCGAGCTGGAGCTGCGCTGATGTTCATGCGGAACATGTTCAAGTCGAAGATTCACCGCGCCACGGTGACCCAGGCCGACCTGCACTACGTCGGTTCCGTCACCATCGACGCGGATCTGCTCGACGCCGCCGACCTGCTCCCGGGCGAGCAGGTGGCGATCGTGGACATCACCAACGGCGCGCGCCTGGAAACCTATGTCATCCCCGGCGAGCGGGGCTCGGGCGTCATCGGCATCAACGGCGCCGCGGCCCACCTCGTCCACCCCGGCGACCTCGTGATCATCATTTCGTACGCGCAGATGGACGACGCGACGGCCCGCTCGTACCTGCCGCGTGTGGTCCACGTCGACGCGGACAACCGGATCCTCTCGCAGGGCAGCGACCCGGCCGAAGCAGTCGCCGGCATGGCCGACGATGTCGTAAGGGGTGACCTGACACTGGCCCGATGAGGGGGTTGCGCCGCGATGGGCGGCGACCAGCCACCGCTCCGCCTACTCGCCGGTCGACTGCGCAAAAGATGCATGTGTTCGGGACTGTTCACATAGGACAGTTCAAGGGTGACGGAACGTCACGAGATCGCTGAAGGGCGGCGGCAGAAGGCGCTGCCCGTGGGCTGACCGGATGACGGGTGTGCCGGACCGGGCGGCATGAAATATGCTCGCGGTCCTGCGAAACTTTGTCATGGGGAGGGCTCGCGCCATGCGATCACGAATCAATCGTGCTTGGGCGGCTTTTGTGCTGACGGGGGCGACCCTTCTGGCCGCGTCCGGGTGTGCCCGCGTGGACCTGACCAACGAGTGGCCGGGCCTGGCCGAGCCGACCGGGTGGGAGCCCAAGGCCGGCGTGTGCACCGACGACGGGTTCGCCGAGACCAGCTATCGCGCGTCGTACAAGCCCATCGACTGCACGAAATCTCACGCCTATGAGACCGTCTTCATCGGACAGTTCAAGGACGATGCGGCCGCCCTGCCCAAGCCGCCCGGCGTGGGCAGCACGGCGATGACCGGCGCCTGGAAGGAGTGCGACGCCAAGACGACCGAGTACCTCGGCGGTCAGTGGCGCGACGGTCGCGTCTGGTTCGGGGTCTCGGTGCCGTCCAGCGGCAGCTGGGAGGGTGGCGCGCGCTGGTTCCGGTGCGAGGTGATGGCGAGCACCGACCGGTTCGGCGAGCAGCCGCAGAAGCTGACCTCCAGCCTGAAGGGCGCGTTCGGCGGCGCGAGCGACCTGAAGTACGGGTGCTATATGCGGCCGGAGGCCGAGGAGGCCGAGTGGCAGCCGGTCGACTGCGGTACCAAGCACAACATCGAGTACGTCGGCTCGTTCCCCGCGCTCGGCGAGCGCGACAAGATCAAGGACGACGACGGGTACCACATCAAATGCCGCTCGCTCATCGCCGCCTATGCGGGCGTGCCCGACGACGGCAACATGAAGTACCGTGCCGGCACCTACCTGTCGTGGCGCAACGAGCGGATCTGGAACTCGGGCGACAACTGGGTGCGCTGTCACCTGTGGACATCCACGCGCACGCTGACCGGCTCGGTGAAGGGCGGCGGCACCAAGGTGCTCCCGATCCAGTACAGGTGACCATCGGCACACCCGAGCTCGCTGTGAACAACGGGCGACGGCAAGGTTGACTATCACTGTGCTGTTGCCTCCTTTACCGGTGCGGCTGCCCGCACGCGAGCCCAGCTGGTTCGAGCCCACCGACGTCGTGGTGGTCGGCTCTGGCATCGCGGGCCTGACCGCCGCGCTGCACCTGCGCGAGGCGGGTCTGCACGTCACGGTCGTCACCAAGGTGAACATCGATGACGGTTCGACGCGCTGGGCGCAGGGCGGCATCGCCGCCGTGCTGGACCCGTTCGACACGCCCGCCGCGCACGCGCAGGACACGATGGTGGCCGGCGTGGGCCTTTGTGACCCTGACGCGGTCGACGTTTTGGTACGCGAAGGGCCCGACCGCGTCCGTGAGCTGATCAAGATGGGCGCCGAGTTCGACCGGCACCCCGACGGCACGCTCATGCTGACCCGGGAGGGCGGGCATCACGCCAACCGCATCGTGCACGCGGGCGGCGACGCGACCGGCGCCGAGGTGCAGCGGGCGTTGCACGCGGCCGTGCGCCGGGACCCGTGGATCCGCCTCGTGGAGCACGCCCTCGTCCTGGACCTGTTGCGGGACAAGGACGGGCGGGCGTGCGGCCTGACCCTGCACGTGCTCGGCGAGGGGACACCCGATGGTGTCGGCGCGGTGCTCGCGAGGGCGGTGGTGCTGGCGACCGGCGGGCTCGGTCAGATCTACGCCGCGACCACCAACCCGGCGGTGTCCACAGGCGACGGGGTCGCGCTGGCGCTGAGGGCGGGGGCGGTCGTCACCGACCTCGAGTTCGTACAGTTCCACCCCACCTCCCTCTACCTTCCGGGCAACCAGACCGCGCAGCAGCCGCTGGTTAGCGAGGCGTTGCGGGGCGAGGGCGCACACCTGGTCGACGGCGACGGCAACCGTTTCATGGTGGGACGGCACGAGCTGGCGGAGCTTGCCCCGCGCGATGTCGTGGCCAAGGGGATCCACCGGCAGATGCTCGCCGACGGCACGGATCATGTGTATCTGGACGCGCGTCACGTCACAGATCTCACCGAGCGCTTCCCGACCATCACGGCGTTCTGCCACGCCGCCGGGGTCGACCCGACCACCGATCTCATCCCGGTGGCCCCAGCCGCGCACTACGCCTCCGGTGGCGTGCGCACGGATCTGTCCGGGCGCACAAGCATCCCCGGCCTCTACGCCTGCGGCGAGGCCGCGTGTACCGGCGTGCACGGCGCCAACCGCCTTGCCTCCAACTCCCTGCTCGAAGGGCTGGTCTTCGCTCGCCGCATCGCCGTGGAACTCGCCAAAAACCTTGCGCCTCAAGGGGAGCCGGTGTTGCACGACGCGGCCGGGTTCGTGCCGCCGGGGCCGGAGACCGCATTGGCGCGGCACGAGCTGCAGCGCGCCATGACCCGAGGCGCCGGGGTGCTGCGCAGCGAGGAGAGCCTGAGCGAGACCGCGTCGGTGCTGCAGAAGGTGGGGCAGGCCGCCCGTGACTGGGAACTTGACAACCTGCTGACCGTGGCGGCCGCGCTCGTCGGCGTGGCGCACGCCAGGCGCGAGACGCGCGGTTGCCACTGGCGCGAGGATTTCGGATCGGACGACCCGGCGTGGAAGGGTCACCTGCTTGCCGGCATCGACGATTCCGGCGCCCTGACGCAGACGTGGGAGGCGATGGCATGAGGGAACGGACGGAACTGCTGCTGCGTAGCCAGGGTTTGGATCCGCTTGACGTGAACTGGATCGTGGAAAACGCGTTGCGCGAGGACCTGGGCGCCGGCCACCTTGACGTGACGAGCGAGGCGACCATCCCGGCGGAGCAGATCGACACCGCCCATGTGGTGGCGCGCGAGGCCGGGGTCGTCGCCGGGCTTGCCGTCGCGGCGGCGGTCTTCGAGAGCGCGGGCCAGCCCGAGATCCCAAGCGCGGAGGTCCGGTTGCTGTTCGAGGACGGCGACGAGATCAAGCGCGGGGACGTGCTCGCCACGATCACGGGACCGGCCCGGACCCTGCTCGCCGCCGAGCGCACCGCCCTGAACCTGCTGTGCCGCATGTCCGGGGTCGCTACCCACACCCGGGCGTGGGTGCGCGAGCTGGAGGGGACCAAGGCGCGGGTGCTCGACACGCGCAAGACCACGCCGGGGCTGAGGCCGCTGGAGAAGTACGCGGTGCGTGCGGGCGGCGGCACCAACAAGCGCATGGGCCTCTATGACGTTGCGATGATCAAGGACAACCACAAGGTCGCCGCCGGATCGATCACCGCCGCGTTCGGGAGAGTGCGCGGTGGGTACCCACAAATCGAAATCCAAGTCGAGGTGACCACCGTCGACGAGGCGCGGGAGGCGGTCACCGCCGGCGCCACGTTCCTGTTGTGCGACAACATGACCCCGGCGCTGCTGCGTGAGGTGGTGGCCGCCGTGGGGGATCGGGCGGAGCTGGAGGCGACCGGCGGGCTGACCCTCGAGCGGGCGGCGGAGTTTGCCGCGACTGGCGTTGACTACCTGTCGGTCGGCGCGCTGACCCACTCCTCGCCTATCGTTGACATCGCGCTGGATCTGAGTCCGCGAGAGGAGTGACCGGTGCTGCTCTGCATCGACATCGGTAACACCAATACGGTGCTCGCCACCTTCGAGGGCGAGAAGATCGTCCACTCCTGGCGGGTCAAGACCGACAGCCGCAGCACCGCCGACGAGCTGGGCTTGATGTTCCGCGGGCTGCTCGCCAACGACAGCGTGGAGCTGACCGGCGTCGCCGCCTGCTCGACCGTGCCGGCGGCGCTGCGCTCGCTGCGCACCATGCTCGCGCGGTACTACGCGAACATGCCCACGGTGATCGTGGAGCCGGGCGTGAAGACCGGGGTGCAGCTGGCGATCGACAACCCGAAGGAGGTGGGCGCGGACCGGGTGGTCAATACCCTTGCCGCCTATCACCTTTACGGCGGGCCATCGATCGTCGTCGACTTCGGTACGACGACGAACTTCGATGTGGTCAGCGAGCGCGGGGAGTTCCTGGGCGGCGCCTTCGCCCCCGGCATCGAGATCTCCTTTGACGCGCTCGCGGCCCGCGCCGCGCAGCTGCGCAAGGTCGAGGCGGTCAAGCCGCGCTCGGTGATCGGCAAGAACACGGTCGAGTGCCTGCAGGCCGGCATGTATTTCGGCTTCGCCGGCCAGGTCGACCGCATTGTCGAGCGCATGACCGCCGAGCTGGGCGGCGCCGTGACCGCCGTGATCGCCACCGGCGGCTTGGCACCCGTCGTGCTCGACGAGTGCCAGACCGTCACGCACCACGAGCCGATGATCACTCTCATCGGGCTGCGCCTGGTCTACGAGCGCAACATCAGCACCTGAAAGCCTTGCGCACCAACGTGGTGTGGGCATCTCGAACTCGTCGCCGGGCAGCCGCGCGGCGAGCTCGTCGACCTGCGCGAGGATCTCCGCCTGCTTCCCGGCCTGGGGGCCGGTTAGGCTTGACGCCGTGTCTGAGCAGCCCACCGAAAGCATTGATGATCTCCCCGAGCAGATGCGGATCCGGCGCGCCAAGCGCGAGGCCCTGATAGAGGCCGGGCAGGAGCCCTATCCGCTGGGCTACCCGAGGACGGCGACGCTGGCCGAGATCCGTGCCCGCTATCCAGACCTGCCGACCGACTCGGCCACCGGAGAGGTCGTCGCCACCACCGGCCGCGTGATGTTCGTGCGCAACACGGGCAAGCTGTGCTTCGCCACGCTCCAGGACGGCGACGGCACGCAGCTGCAGGTGATGCTCTCGCTCGACCGGGTCGGCGCCTCCGGACTGGAGGACTGGAAGCGGCTGGTGGACATCGGTGACCAGGTGGGGGTCACAGGCGAGGTGATCAGCAGCAAGCGCGGCGAGCTGAGCGTGCTCGTCGATGAGTGGGCGATGACGGCCAAGTCACTGCGCCCGCTGCCCGTCGCTCACAAGGCGATGAGCGAGGAGAACCGGGTCCGCCAGCGCTACGTTGACCTGATCATGCGCCCGCAGGCACGCGACATGGTGCGCACCCGGGCCGCGGCCGTGCGTAGTCTGCGCGACTCGTTCCACCTGCGGGGCTTCACCGAGGTCGAGACGCCCATGCTGCAGCTCGTCCACGGTGGCGCGGCCGCCCGGCCCTTTGTGACCCACGCCAACGCGCTGGGCACGGAGCTGTTTCTCCGTATCGCCCCCGAGCTTTACCTCAAGCGGTGCGTGGTCGGCGGGATCGATAAGGTATTCGAGATCAACCGCAACTTCCGCAATGAGGGTATCGACTCGACGCACTCGGCGGAGTTCGCCATGCTCGAGTTCTATCAGGCATACGGCGACTACGACTCGATGGCGGCTTTGTCGCGTGAGGTGATTCAGGAGGTGGCTATGGCCATCTCTGGATCACATGTCGTGACCCACGGCGACGGGACCGAATTCGACCTCGGCGGGAAATGGCGTTCGATAACCATGTTCGGTTCGCTATCAGAGGCGCTGGGCGAGGAAGTCACCGCCCGCACGCCTTATGAACGGCTCCTGGGGTTCGCCGACAAGCTCGATTTGCCGGTGGATCCCAAATGGTTACCGGGAAAGCTTGCCGAGGAGCTTTTCGAGGAGCTGGTGGTTCCGGGTCTGCAGGCGCCCACGTTCGTGCGCGACTTCCCGGAGGACACCTCGCCTCTTGTGCGGACGCACCGCGCCGAGCCCGGCCTGGTGGAGAAGTGGGATCTCTATGTGCGCGGATTCGAGTTGGGTACAGGCTATTCGGAGCTGGTCGACCCGGTGATTCAGCGGGAGCGTTTCGAGCAGCAGGCGAAACTCGCGAGCAAGGGCGATGCCGAGGCAATGCCGCTCGATGAGGACTTTCTGCGGGCGATGGAGTATGGACTGCCGCCGACCGGTGGGGTGGGAATGGGAATCGACCGGTTGCTGATGGCATTGACCGGACTTGGCATTCGGGAGACGATATTGTTTCCTCTGGTGCGGCCCGAATAGGGCCGGCCGGTAGAGGACAGCGGTCAAACGAATTCGGAGGGGCACCGCATGGCTAGGCGCCAAATCGTGGTCCTGCAGGACGACTTGGACGGTTCCGAGAAGGACGTGCGGTCCGTGAAGTTCGGCTTTGAGGGCGTGAATTACGAGATCGATCTCGGGCCCGGCAATTTCGACAAGCTGGCTCAGGCCCTTGCCCCTTATGTATCGGCGGCGCGCAAGGACAGCTCGCGCCGGGGGAGCACACAGGCGGTCAAGTCCAAGAGCATGTCCGCGGCCGAGCAGCGGGCGTTCAACCAGCGTGTGCGCGAGTGGGCCAAGTCGCAGAAGCAGAAGATCAGCGAGCGCGGGCGGGTGCCGGCGAAGTTGATCGACGCCTACCACGCCGCCGGATTACGCTGACCTGTCGCCACGGCCACAGCCTGTCACCGCCGCCACACCAAGAGGCACAAGCGGCCCGAGCTGCGCTAGTGCGCCGGCTGTTCGCAGTTTCGCTCTGCGCGTACTCGTCGAAGCTGCGGAACACCCGCGGACGCGGCAAGGTTGGCAATGACGCCACCGAGAGGAAGATCTGATGGGCAATTATGTCCCACTAAATCACCTTTCCTACTGACCCACAGTCGCGGGACAGTTACCAAACGGTGTCCGGACGGCTGTTTTCGGCGGCCGGACTGTATCGGTGGGTGGCGTTAGAGTGAGTGAAACAGCTTCGCTGGTGAGGAGCGGGAATGTTCGAGCGGTTTACCGACCGGGCGCGTCGGGTTGTCGTCCTGGCTCAAGAAGAGGCCCGGATGCTCAACCACAACTACATCGGTACGGAGCACATCCTGCTTGGCCTCATCCACGAGGGTGAGGGTGTTGCAGCGAAGGCGCTGGAAAGTCTCGGCATCTCGCTGGAGGGTGTGCGCCAGCAGGTAGAAGAAATCATCGGTCAGGGCCAGCAGGCGCCGAGCGGGCACATCCCGTTCACGCCGCGGGCCAAGAAGGTGCTGGAGCTGTCGCTGCGTGAGGCGCTGCAGCTCGGCCACAACTACATCGGCACCGAGCACATCCTGCTCGGGCTGATCCGCGAGGGCGAGGGTGTCGCCGCCCAGGTGCTGGTCAAGCTTGGCGCTGACCTCAACCGGGTGCGGCAGCAGGTCATCCAGCTGCTCTCGGGTTACCAGGGCAAGGAGCCCGCGGC
>Ga0075421_100004854_pt1 | contig 16213 bp, 11 predicted proteins | sample SoiMetdeltSBSDD5_FD_75292 | JGI IMG/M metagenome (GOLD analysis project Ga0075421, IMG submission 75292) | Bulk soil microbial communities from a Populus tree surrounding site in Tennessee, USA - Soil MetaG P. deltoides SBSDD5 | ecosystem: Environmental > Terrestrial > Soil > Tree plantation...
GCGTACAACGTTCCGAGCGCGAGATTCATGCATACGCCGCCGACGACGGGCAGCCATCGATTCATGGTCACGCTCCTACTGAGCATACCAGCCGGGAATCGCGCAACGGTTCCCGCAGCGTCGACGTCACCGCAACGGTGCTGCGGATTCCGCCAAAGGGAAAGGGATAATAGTAGACTTCCGGCAGTGACAGCAACAATCGGCGAAGGCTTCCTGCACGAGCTCGAACGCATCTGCGGCAGCGGCGGCATCGTGCGCGAGCGGCTGCAATTGCTGACGTACGAAACCGACGCCCTGCCGTACGTCCGTGAGGAGCCGGCTGTCGTCGTACTGCCGGGATCGGCGGATCAGGTGCAGCGAGTCGTTCGCCTGTGTGCTCGCGAGGGAGTTCCGTTCGTCGCTCGAGGACATGGAACCGGGCTTTCAGGCGGCGCGGTACCGGTCCCCGGCGGTGTCGTCATCGCGTTGTCACGACTCAATCGCGTCCTCGACATCGATATCCCGAATCGCCGCGTCACCGTCGAACCCGGCGTGACGAATCTGGAAATCACGCGGCAGGTTGCGCCACACGGGTACTACTACGCACCCGATCCATCGAGTCAGCAGGTGTGCTCCATCGGCGGAAACGTAGCCGAAAACTCGGGCGGCGCCCATTGTCTGAAGTACGGATTCACGGTACACCACGTGCTGGCGCTCGATGCGGTGATGCCCGACGGCGAGCTCGTGCACCTCGAAAGCGCGATTTCAGATGCACCAGGGCCGGATCTCGTCGGTCTGATCGTCGGGTCCGAGGGGACGCTCGCGGTCGTCACGCGCGTCGTCGTGCGAATCCTGCGCAAACCGGAAGGCGTCCGGACGCTGCTTGCCGCATTTGAAAGCATCGGGGCTGCGGGAATGGCGGTGTCCGAGATCATCGCCGCCGGCATCGTTCCCGCCGCCGTGGAGATGATGGATACGCTCGCCATTCAGGCAGCGGAGGCAGCGGTACATTCCGGATTTCCGGCTGCCGACGCCGTGCTGATCGTCGAGCTGGATGGTCCAAACGCCGAACTTCAGGAGCTGTTTCCGCTCGTCGAACAGATCTGCCGGCGTACGGGAGCGACGAGCATCGAGATCGCCACAGACGACGCGCAGCGTGCGCGCATCTGGAGGGGGCGGAAAGCCGCGTTCGCCGCCATGGGACGGGTATCGCCGAATTATTACGTGCAGGATGGGGTGGTCCCGCGAACGAAGCTTCCCGAGGTGCTCACCCGGATTCGTCAGCTCGAGACTCGCTGCGGCCTTCGAATCGCCAATGTCTTCCACGCCGGTGACGGCAATCTGCATCCGTTGATTTGTTACGACGGCAACGTACCCGGACAGGCGGAGCGTGCGGCTGAGGCGGCCGGAGAAATACTGTCCTACTGCGTCGAGGCCGGGGGGTCGATCACCGGTGAGCACGGCGTCGGTATGGACAAGCGTGAGTTCATGCCGAAGATGTTCAGCGACGACACGCTCGACGTGATGGAAGCCGTCCGGAACGCCATCGACCCGCAGCATCTCTGCAACCCCGGCAAGATTTTCCCCACGCCGCGGCTGTGCGGCGAAGTCCCGGGGCCCTACCGCGAGCATCCGGTTGAAAAAGCCGGCCTGGCCGAACGGTTCTGATGGCCGCTTCGATCGAGACCCTCCTGCAGTCACCAATTCTTGCGGGCGCGATGGCGCGCTCGGGAAAGACCGCAGACGTCGTCGACGGCGTCAAGCCAAGCCTCGTTGTGGAGCCCGGAACCGCCGAAGAACTGGCAGCGCTGCTGGCGTGGGCGTCGCGCGAGCGGTTATCCGTGGTGTTCCGTGGCGGTGGGACTAGACTCGCGTGGGGCCGTCCTCCACAGCCTATCGACGTGATGATCAGCACGCGCGCCCTGAACCGTGTGCTGGCACACGCCGACGCCGACCTGACGGCAACCGTCGAAGCCGGAGCGACGCTCGACGAGGTCAATGCGGCGCTGGGCCGGTGCAGGCAGTGGCTGCCGATCGACGGACCGGATGGCGCAACGGTCGGCGGAGCCATCGCCACAAACGATGCCGGTCCGCTGCGTCACCGCTATGGCACGCCGCGAGACTTGATGATCGGCGTGCAGCTCGCACTGGCCGACGGGCGGCTCATCAAAGCGGGCGGAAACGTCGTGAAGAACGTCGCGGGATACGACCTCGGCAAGCTGGTGAGCGGCTCATTCGGAAGTCTCGCGGCCATCGTGACGGCAACGTTCAAGCTGCTGCCGATGCCTGTGGCGTTCCACACGCTGATCGCCACCTTCCGAACTGGTGACGCAGCGGCGCGTGCCGCCGCAGCGCTGAACGACAGTCAGCTCGAGCCGATCGCCTCAGAGATTCACGCAGTCCACTCGAGACACGATGCGCCGCCTTACAGGCTGCTCGTGCGCTTCGCCGGCACGCGCACCACAGCCGCATCGCAGTCCGCCCAGGCGCGGACGGTGATTGGCTCGGGTGAGCTCCTCGAGAGTGAAGCGGAGGCTGCCGCCTGGCGACGGTATGTGGCCCGTTCCGCCGGTTCTGCCGACACGATCGTCCGGATCAGCTGGCTGCCGGCCAATTTGCCGAAAGTACTCGGCCTGGTCGAAGAGCTCGGGCGAACGAACCGAGGGGTAGAGCTGATAGGCCGCGCAGCCGTTGGCGCCGGCCTGGTTCGCATCGAGGGTGATGTCGAATCGCAGGCAGCCATTGTTGAACAGCTCCGGCGATCCGATCTGGTGGCCCACGCGACGGTTCGCGATGCTCCGCTCGCCGTGAAGCAGCAGGTAGACACCTGGGGACAGCTTGGCGCTTCCGGTGCGCTGGCGAGCCGCGTGAAGCGTGCACTCGACCCCGCTGGCATTCTCAACGCCGGACGAGGGCCAATCTGAGTGGCGGACACGAGATGAACAGCTCCTCGGTGTCGCCGGGCTCCGCGTTCGATACGGTCGACACGCCATCGACGACGCTGATTGGCGCGTGCGTCCACTGCGGCTTCTGCCTGCCGACGTGTCCTACGTATGTGCTGTGGGGCGAGGAAATGGACTCGCCGCGCGGCCGCATTTACCTGATGAAGGCGGCTCTCGAAGGTCGAGTCGAGATGTCGCCATCGTTCGTGCGGCATTTCGACACCTGTCTTGGATGCATGGCCTGCGTAACAGCGTGCCCGTCGGGCGTGCAGTACGGGCCGCTGATCGAGCGCACTCGTGCGCAGATCGAGCGTCGTTATCGCCGGTCGTCCGCCGATCACGCGTTTCGCGCGCTCTTATTCAAGCTGCTGCCGTACCCGGGCAGAATGCGTTTCGCGCTCGCGCCTATGGCCCTCTTGTCGGGGCTCTTGTCCGCGCTGGAAAAGTCGGGGCTGCTGAACCTCGTTCCGCGCCGGCTTCGCGCCATGCTGACGCTTGCGCCACGGACGTCGTGGTCTGCGTTGTTTGGAAAGATGCCGGAACAGACGCCCGCCGTCGGACCGGCGCGTCTGAAAGTCGGGCTGCTCGCCGGGTGCGTGCAGCGACTCGCGTTCCCGCAGGTGAACCGCGCGACGATCAACGTGCTGGCGGCGGAGGGATGCTCGGTTGCCGTACCTGCCGGCCAGGGCTGCTGCGGCGCTCTGCCTCTTCACGCGGGTTTTCTCGAACAGGCGCGCGAGCTTGCACGGCACAACATCGCCACCTTCGAGCGCGCCGGCGTCGATCGCATCGTCGTGAACGCCGCCGGCTGCGGCTCCTGCATGAAGGAGTACGGGGAGCTGTTTGCGGACGACCCGCAGTGGGTTGGGCGGGCCCGGAGCTTCAGCGCGCGCGTGCGCGACGTTTCCGAGCTGCTGGTCGAGCTGGGCGAACCGCGGGCCGTGCGCCGGCCGATCGCAGCGCGCGTTGTGTACCACGATGCGTGCCACCTCGCGCATGCACAGCAGATTCGATCGCAGCCGCGCGCGCTGCTCGCGTCGATTCCGGGCGTGGAGGTGCTCACACCTGCGGAATCCGAAATCTGCTGTGGCAGCGCCGGGATCTACAACCTGGTGGAATCGGAGGCGGCGCAGGATCTCGGTGCGCGCAAGGCCGCACACATTGCGTCGCTGAGCCCCGACATCGTTGCGACGGCCAATCCCGGCTGCATGCTGCAGATCGCGGCCGCCGGCCGGCGCCTCGGATTCAACTGGGAGATCGTGCACCCGATCGAGCTGGTCGAACGCTCGATTAACGGCGGACGTTATTAGTCTCTCGTCTTTAGTCTTTAGTCTCTCGTCTTCTGTAGCCAAAGACCAAAGACTAAAGACCAAAGACTAAAGACCTCTTCATCCGCGCTCGCGTGTCACCATGTGCTGGAGATCGCGCTCGACGCACGGCAGCGCCTCTTCGATCTCCGCGCGCGGGTCGGTGTTCAACTGGCGTGATTGCGGCCCCGTCCTCCACGGTTGCAGCAGAATCGAATCGGTGACCTCGGCTTCCCACGTCAGCGTATTCCCGCCACGGCGCATTCGTTCGACAACGCGTTTGTCAGGACTGGTGGGCCAACCAGGCCAGCCAAGCCACTCCAACCCGTTGAAATCGACCGTCGTGATCACCAGCGTGTCGCCCTCCCAACGACCCACGGAATAGCCCAGCCACGTGCCCATCCAGTTTTCCTGCGGCGGATGCGGGCGTCCATCGAGGTAAATGCGCCGGCTGCGCAGCGGATACATGAAGATCATGTGCTTGTCGGTCTGCACAATCTCCTCGGGCATGCCGATGCGCGGCACACCCTCGGGCATGCATTGAAACTCCGGATCCGGCGCCAGCGCGCTGTGTCCGTGGACGTCGTTGAACTGCACTCGCTCCCAGTGCCTCGGCGAGTACCAGGGCCGGCGCTCGCGCGGGAACACGCGCAGCGCCACGCCAGCGTCCCGCTCGAAGTCAACGGGGTTGCTGGTGCGGCTGGGCAGCGTCAACGCGCCCGTCTTTGGATCGAAACGCGCGAAGCCAGCGCCTACCGTGCCCCACGCCCGTGTGGGTACCCACACGCCGCTGAAGTCGGGAACCCCGTTGCGGCGCGGCGTCTGGACCGCACCTTGGGCGGCGGCTCCAGGCGCAGGCGGAGCCGGCGGCGTCTGCGCCGTTACATCAACGATCATCAACACGATTCCGGCAGCGCAGGCGACGAGGGTCCGCCTGACATATCGCTGCATGGACAGGTTCATTTACGTCCTCCTGCGGTACGGCCGATGGTGGTAGCCGGAGGCCTGAAGGCCTCCGGCTACCACCTCAACCCACCAACCACCAACTACCAACCACCAACTACCATCAGAACGCCAGGCGAACACCGAGCTGAAGCACCCGCGGCCAGTACGCGATGTTGGCGTTGTACGACGGCTGGCCGAAGAGCGCGTTGCTTTCGTTGGTCGTGTACGAACCGTAGTTCGCGTGGTTGAACAGGTTGAACACCTCGAACATGCCGTCCAGCCGCATGTTACCGGCGATCGGAATGCGCTGCTGGAGACGCATGTCCACGCGGTGAATCTGGTCGCCGACGAAATCGTTCCGCGGAACGAGCGAGCCATCCGCCCGCAACCGCTGCTCGGCGGCTGCGGCCCCGCCGCCCGCGCCGCTGGCCTCGTCACGTCGATCCGTCCCGGTATTCACGGTGCGGCGCTCGCCGGAGCCGAAGAAGTAGACCCCGCTCACCTGGAAGCCCCTTCCCACGTCCCAGATTCCGTTCGCCGTCAAACGATGGCGCTGATCACCGGCGGCATAGGTGTACTCGCCGCCCATGTCGGGGGCCAACGGAAAACCGAGCGGACGGTGGTCGACGATCCCGTTGCTCCCGATGAACCACTGCTCACGAAGTGGCGACGCGTCCTTGAAGTAGGCAAGCGTATAGCTTCCGGTGAGCTGCCAGTTGTCGCTGTACCGCTTGGTCAGCGTGAAGTCGGTCCCGTAGTAATTGGACCACCCGGCGAGCCACTCGAAATTTACGATGCCCCAATCGGGGAACGGCCGGAGCGCCACGTTCGTGAACGGATTGTTTGCGCCGGTCGCCGGGTTGTAGGACATGTTGCCGTTGACTCCGACTTCCTCGCGCCGTCCGCCGGTGTAGTTGAAATTCACCTCGAGCGCAGCAGCGGTCCCCAACTGCCGCTGCACGCCCACGCCCGCCTGGTGGCTGAACTGCGGCGGGCGACCGTCGTAGTTAATTTCCTGCGTCAGCGATCGGTACACGCAACCCGGCGCCGATCTGTTCACGTCGCACGCGCGCGCCACCGCATCCAGGCCGGTCGGTTTCGGCCCGCCGACCTGGCCGTCCGCGCTCGGGCCGGGGCCGAACCAGTTCGGCACGAAGTCGGCCCGACCGTCCGGGAAGATCTGATTCTCGAACCTGGCGCAGTAGTTCACCTCCACCGAGCACAGATACCCCTTCGACTGCTGCACACCGTCGTTTGGCTGAAACGCGAAGAAGAGCCCGTAGCCGCCCCTCAGGACTGTCCGGTCATTGAGGCGGAAGTTCATTCCGATCCGCGGCGCGAAGTTGTAGTTCGCCCGGGTGCCATCGCCCGACAGCCACGGCCGGAACTCCAAGCTCTCGTTGTTGCCGTTGCTGTCCCAGTCCCATCGGACGCCCAGGTTCATCGTCAGCGAATCGCTAGCCTGCCAGTCGTCCTGCACCCAGCCGGAAACGAGGTGACGGGTGACATCGTAGGTGTGCTCAGTGTTCGTGAGCGAGTGCTGGACGAACCGCGTGATCGGCAGCAGCGGCTGCAGGTTCCAGGTTGACGAATCGTTCCACACCGGGAAGAGCGACGCGAGGTTGGCCGGCGCCGCACCACCGAGAGCGTCGATCGTACCCGTGCACCGCAGGCACCAGCGAAAATCGTTCAGGAACCACATGTACTCGCCGCCCATCTTCACATCGTGACGACCGCCCCATTCGTACGACGTGGTGAAGTCGTCGCGAACGTTGGCGGTGTTTTGAATGATGTTGAGTGGGTTCGAGCCAATCGTGAAGCCGCGCAGGGCGATCACGACGGGCCCACCCTCGAGCACCGGGTGATAAGGACTTATCCTTTCCCCTTTCCAGGTATGGACGGCCGAGCTGTCGCGCCGCTCGTAGAACGTCGCGCCTCCTCTGACCTCGTTCACCGTGCGGTTACTAAGCACCTGCGTCAGGCTGCCGGTGTACTGGCTCGAGATTCGTCCACGCTGCCCCATGTTCACCGGGTGGCTGGTCGAGCCACCGCCCTCATGGAACCAGGCGTAGTACCAGGACGCACGCGCCGACACGCGCGTTTGAGGCGTCATCTGGAAGTCGATGCGCCCGAGCGGCTTGTGCACGCGATCGGCGAACTCGAGATCCATGTTGAACGCCGGATACGGCGTCGTGTAGACGAATGTCTTCGGCTCGTGCTCGAACTCGTACGCGCCGAAGAAGTGCAGCCTGTCCCGGATGATCGGACCACCGAGCGTGCCACTCGTCTGCTGGTTCGAGTAGGGCAGTACGCGAGGCTTCCCGTTGGCGTCCTTGGCCACAAAGTCTGCGGCGTTGAACTTGTCGTTCCGGAAATAGCCCCCAACCGATCCTGCCAACGTGTTCGTACCTGACTTGGTGATCGCGTTCACGACCATGCCGGAGGAGCGCCCCTGCGTGGCGTCGAAGCGGTTCGCCACCACCTGGAACTCCCCGATCGCATCGCGGCTCCAGTTCGGCTGCTCGTTGTCACCCCCAGAGTGGTAGATCGTCGTCACCTGCTGGCCGTCGACGTTAGTCTGCGAGTAACCCTGCCGGTTCTGTACGTAGCCGCCGGACTCGTTGCGGCGCGCTCCTGGCGTCAGCAGCGCAAGGTCCATCCAGTTGCGGCCGTTAATGGGAAGCTCTTCCATCTGCCTCGGATCGATGTTGGCACCCACAGTCGATTCAGTCGTGTCGAGGAGCGGTGCCTCACCGGTCACCGTCACGGTCTCCTGAAGCGTGGCGGGCGCCAGTTCGAGGTTGATGTTCGCCTGCTGGCCAAGGAGCAACTGGAGGTTCGTGCGAGTGACAGTCTGGAAGCCTTGAAGCTGAGCGGTCACCCGAAACACACCAACGCGCACGGGCAACCGGAAACTTCCGGCGCCGTCGGTGACCGCTTCGAACGTATTGCCAGTCGCCTCGTGAACGGCGGTCACGGTTACGCCCGGCAGCACTGCGCCCGTGGTGTCGGTCACAATGCCAATCAGCGCGGCTTCCTGTGCCAGCCCCGCCGCGGGCCACCCTGCGATCACGGCGATCGCGAGCACCCATCGGCCGATACTCCATCTCGTCATAGCGCCTCCTCTGTCCCGAAACCCATGCTAGGTAACAACAAACGAACGAGGGCGACGAAGGTATGAAAGAGGGCGAAAAAGGTAGCGTATTCTAGGACCCGCGCTCCGACCCGTCAAGGTTTCTGCAAAAGACAAGAGGCGCCTCGAGCATGAACTCGAGGCGCCTCAAACCACGCTTCGTTCCGGCCTGAACGACTTACTTCGCAGCCGCCTTCTGGACCGCAGGCGGCACCGGCATGATCACGTATGGGTTGTACGTATTCGTCTTGTCGATCGTCAGATCCAGCACCGTTTGACCGTCGATCGTAGTAACAGCGCGTCGAGGCATGAAGATATCAGCCTTATAGTCGGCTTCGTTCAGGTCCGCGTATTCCGAGTAGTTCGCCACGTAAGCGCGGCCCCCAAAAGTTACTTCCACGCGCGCCGGCCGGTACATCGCATCGAGCGTCACCTTCATAGGTGTGCCGTTCAGCTCGCCGACGACCATGTTCACTGTCTGCTCTGGTTTTCTATTGGCGAGTGGGAACGTGACGACCGTGCGGCCTCCTTCCACCGCGATCTTCGCCTGCTCGCCAGCTGCGCGCGCCGCCTTCACCGCGCCCATCGGTGTCATCCACAGGCGGAGAAGTCGCTGCGTGACCGCGTCCATCGCGGGAACGGCGCTGCCCCAGCCCGGTTCGAGGCCGCCGCCGATCTTGTCGATTTCATTCCAGGCAGCGGTGCCGCTCACGACCTGAATCTGGCGATCCCCATTCGCACTCACCATCTCCACGCGCATGCCAGGAAAGTCGTACGCGAACTGCACATACATGCTTTTGAGCTGTACCTCAGGACCGACGCCCTTCGCGGTGACCTCGCGGCGCGTGCCGTGACCCCACACCTCCAGCGTCATCGCCGAGTCGAGCTCGTTGACCGTGCGAAGCATGCCCAGGCTGTTGGCCATGTTGTAGAACACTTTGGTGCGGTCGGTTTCCTGCGCGCCGGCCTCCGGTGTCGCGAGCGTCAATGCCATGAGCATCACGCCGCATCCTGCTACGTGCGTTCGCATCCGCGCCTCCAAACCCAATGTACAAACAAGAATTTACGAATTGACGAATTTACGGATTGACGAATTTGTCTTACGAATCGGCGGCAGCGGCAATTCGTCAATCCGTAAATTCGTAAATGAAACCTGTCCGCGTCAGCCCCGTTCGCGGGTGACGATGTGCTGCAAGTCGCGCTCGACGCACGGCAGCGGCTCTTCGACTTCGCCCATCGGGTCAGGGTTGAGCAACCGGGTCTGCGGGCCGGTCTTCCACGGCTGCAGCAGCAGAGTGTCCGTGACCTCTGCCTCCCACGTGAGCGAGTTTCCGACGCGGCGCATTCGCTCGGTCACCTTCTTGTCGGGACTCGTGAACCAACCGGGCCATCCGAGCCACTCGAGACCGTTGAAGTCGACCGACGAAATTACCAGCGTATCGCCGTCCCAGCGTCCCACCGAGTGTCCGAACCAGGTGCCGAGCCACTGCTCTTCGGGCGGATGCTCACGACCGTCGATATAAATGCGCCTGATGTGCAGCGGGTAGATGAAGATCATCTGACGGTCGGTCTGCACGATCTCCTGAGGGATCCCGATGCGGGGGACGCCGGCCGGCATGCATAGAAAATCGGGGTCCGGCGCCTGCAGCGAATGCCCGTGAACGTCGTTGAACTGCACCTGCTGCCACTGCGAGGGCCTGTACCAGGGACGCGCTTCGCGTGGGAACACACGCTGCCGGACGCCGGCGTCGCGTTCGAAGTCAACCGCGGTTCCAGTGCGGCTGCGCAAGACGTTGGTAAAGTTGCCGCTGGCCTGATCGAGCGCGGCCGGCGGGTTGGCGCCACGAGGGCGCGTCTGGACCCAAAGACCGGTGAAGTCCGGCACGCCGCTGGCGCGCTTCGGTGTGGGCTTGGACTGGGCTTCCTTGATTGCGGCTGGCGTCACGCCCCCGCCGCCTCCGAACTGGGCAGCAAGATCAGTCGAGCCAAGCGATATTGCCGCAATCAAAGCACCGATGCTGCTGATGACAAACCGCTGCTTCATGACGCAAACGCTCCTCTTCACCGCCCGGCTGCCTTCTGTACGCTCTCCGGAACCGGCATCAGAATGTACGGATTGTAGGTATTTGTCTTTTGAACGGTGAGGTCCAGAACCGGTTGACCATCTACGGTCTGGACGATCCGAGCGGGGGTGTACACATCCGACTTGTAGTCTGCCTCGTTCAGATCACCGTATCCCGAATAAGTCGTGACGTAGACCTGATTTCGAAACCGGAGATCGGCTCGCGCCGGACGATAGAGCGAATCCAGCGTGACCTTCACGGGAGTACCTTCCAGCTGCCCGACGACAAGGTAGGCCGTGGGCAGTGGCTTGCCGGCCGTGAACGGGAACGTCAGCACTGTTGCGCCGTTCTCTATCGTGACTTGCGCTTTCGCGCCCGCCGTCGCCGCCGCCTTATAGAGCCCGATCGGCGTCGTCCACAGACGCAGCAGCCGGTCGGTCACAGTTTCCATCGCGGGAACCGCGCTTCCCCACCCCGGCTGAAGGCCGCCTCCTATCTTGTCAATCTCGTTCCAGGCGAATGTGCCGCTGACAACCTGAATCTCCCGCTGTCCGTCTGCGCGCGTGATGTCGAGACGCATGCCGGGAAAGTCATAACCGATCTGCCCGTACAGGCTCTTGAGTTGAATCTGGGGCCCTAAGCCTTTCCCTGTGACGTCGCGCATGGTGCCCGTGGCCCAGAACTCGAGAGAAAGGACTGAGTCTTCATTCTGATTGCCACGGATGAGCCCTAGGCCGAGCGGGTTGCGGAAGCCGCCGCCGCCACCAGCCATGCGGAACAGGACCTGCTTCAGGTCCGTTGTGGTCTGCTGCTGCGCGTCAATCGCCGGCGACGCTGCAACCACGGCCATCGCAACGGCCGCTGCGTACCCTCGCATCCGCCCCCCTGGCCCGAACAGCGCTCCGCAGTGACGATGAGCAGGAAGCGGCCGGCGCACCGGCTTGGTCATGCTGTCAGGCGTCGTGTGCCACGCTGGCTGGACGAGCCGCCTCTCGAAACCGCGCGTGGCGTCCCACCGGCTGCCGTTTGATTACTTGTTCCCCTGCGCATCCCCAAACCACAACTGAATCTTGCGGCCGTCGGGGAAGTGGATCGCCGTCGTGAAGATTCGCTCTCCGCCGTCGCGGGCGGCAAACCCCTCGAACGTGTAGACCTCGCCAATCCTCAACGACGCGGGACCGCGAAGGAACCCCGCCTGTCGCAACGCGGCGGGCCCGACCGTCTCGGCGCCCCACTGTTTCGTCTGGCCCTTTTCATCGGTCACGTTGAACCAGAAATAGGCGTGGGGGTTAATCCACTCCATTCGGGCGAGATTGCCCTTCAGGGTCAACGACTTTTCGGTGTCGAACTGCGCCTGCAGCGCGTGGTGCGCCGACACCGATCCGGACCATAGCAACAGCCCACAGAGGACCACCGCTCCACCGAGTGCATACTTCATCGCCAATGCCTCCTGACGGACAAAACCTGCCAGCTACCGCGCGAAAGTACCGTAAGGTTACCCCTCAGTCAAGGTTCCGACAATCCCACCTCAACTGGCTACTTCAAGGCAACGGGCTCCGGTCTGGCGAACCGCGTGGCCTCGACGGGGGCGTTAATCCGCACGTCCTTCAACTTGAAGACGACGCGATTGTTCGTCCATGCCCGTACCCACTGAAACGGCTTTCGGACTCCGCCGACTTCCCTGTAGTCGGAGAAATCGAACTGCGTCGGCACCGGTCCGACGGCCGTGTCGTTCCAGCGCACGAGGCGCACGAGCAGACCCGCGTCGTTGAAATACAGGTTCACCGGCAGTTCACCTTTATTGGTCCCCTGCAGCACGGTCACTGGTTCATCGTCGACCAGGTCCTCACTCACCTGCCAGCTTGCGAACGCCTTTTGAATCGTCTGCGGCGCGAGTTGGACCATGGCATCGACCCGCGCACCGGTCAGGTTCCCGCCCGTGTAGTTGAGCGTGAAGTTGTCGACCGCCGCATCGACGCCAGCGAACCACGCATTCGTGCCGTTGAAGACCCAGGTGTTGTTGCCTTCCTTGCGGTGCACGATCGTCGTGAACTGGTTGGGAGCCTGCCCGTAGAAATCAACCGGCACCTCGACATGCGACGTGTCCCAGCCGGCGTATGTACCTGCCGCCGTCAGGCTCTTCACGGCGCCCCAGCGCTGCGCGCCTCCAATCGCCTGGATGTACTTCGCGAAGAGGCCGTCGACGTCCTTGGCACGGTCGGGCAGCGCGATGAACTCGAGGCGGTCAGGGTTCTCCGTGGGAGGCATGCCGTACTGGATTGACAGGTTCGCAACGCGCTGCGGGACCGAGGTGGCGCTGTGGCACGTATAACAGGTGACGCGCTTCTGATTGCCGAAGAAGTTGCGGTTGATGGTGTTCATCATCACGGTCATCTGGCGCGCGCGCTGGATCATCGGCGTGGGCTTGGCGAACGCGTCGCGGCTGCCGCTCAGGATCTCGGGTGCGTGACACCCTGTGCAGTCCTTCGTCGTGGCGGCAGCAAACATCCCCATGGTGTCCATGAACTCGTCAACAGTAATTCCCTTCAGCACCTGGATATCCTTGAAGACCTGCTCCGCCATCTGCGGAGCCTGCCCGCCGGGTGCCTGCGCCGGCGAGGCCTGGCCCGCCTCCGCTGAAGCTTCGGCGCGCACGCCGCCCGTCATGGCTGCGCCCGTGACGCACATCATCACTGTTGCTGCTCCGAGGATCACTCGCCGCGCTCCGACCTGCATGCTGACTCCCTTCGACCAGAACATACAACGACGCCGCCCGTCGCGGGTTCGCGCAGGCTACAGCCTACGCTCTACTCGACGTCGTTCGACTCGAGCCTGGCCCAAGTTACCCCGTAGAGCGCACGCTTCAGCGTGCGCGGTCCAAGCCGCCCGCGCAATCCGCCAGGCTCGCGCAGGCTAAGCCTGCGCTCTACGCGATTGAGAGCTCTACTCTATCCGAGCAAGCCGTTCGGCGTCGCCCTGTCGCGGGAATGACAGCCACGTCTGCGGCGTTCGCTTGCCAACACCAGGACGGCTGTAGTCACAGACACCGCCCGGAAATACCTCTCGCAGGCTTACCAGCTGGGAGTCGGTAAGCGTCACTTTGTAATCCGCACGATCGACAGGCTTCAGCTCGCACTTCAGTCTGTCTTGCGTGAGCGGCGATCCGGCGACGAGCCGCGGATTGGCAGCAACCGGGAACATCACCTGACACCGCGAAGGGTCAGTTACCGGGTCCAAGGTGGCCAGGTAGCAGGTATCCACCAGGTTGCTCGGCTTGTTGCGGACGACCTTGTCCAGCGCGCTTCGCGCCGGCGCTGTATCACGAGCGATGTTGCTCAGCCACTCGTCCATCGCGTCGAGGACGTACCGCTGCGCGGGCTGAATCGGTGTCCCTGGTGCATAGGTACGGAAGACCTGATTCCCCGCGTGTCCATTCGCGGCAATCAGCCGCGCGCGAGTGATATGACTCGCTACGATGTCGTGCACATCGTCATCGCCGTCGGTGTATGGGCGAACGTCGATGATGGGAATCATGCTCAACCCGCGGCTTGCATCGTTGAGGCGCCCAGTTTCATACGCGATCCGCAGCGCTTCGGGGTCGCCAACGGTTCGACCGGACACCACGTTGCCGTCGATATCATGACCACCGACGCGCCGATTCAGATCCAGGAACTGATCAAAGGTGATTTTTCCTTCATTGATAGCGCGCAGCCCGTACTGGACGCCGACGTTGTCGAACGGCCTGCGCGCGAAACCCGACCGCGCATCTCGGCCGTACACGTTGATCATGTTGTCCTGATACGTGCAGCGGGCGCCTGTCCGGTTCGTCTTGGGGTCGTAAATCGCCGCGGCCGGAAGCGCGTCGGGATCACAGTTGGTTGCCCGCAGATTCGGATACTGGGTGCCGTTCCGTTTGCAGTATGCATACGAGGCGTGCCCGGTCACCGCCGCTTTCTGTTCGTCGGTCCACGGCAACGCCGACGAGGTGAAGGCGCGGTCGAGCAGCTCGCAGTCGGATAGCGGATCGAGGAACGTCATGTTGTCCGCAAAGCTGGCCGTCGGGATGATCCCATCGAGGAGGCCTGGGTAGTTGTTGGCGATCAGGTGCTGCTGCATCGAACCACCCGAACGCCCGCTGCCAATCGTGTAACGGGGCAGGCCAAATCGCTCGATGAAGTGCTCCTTCACCATCATCATCGTTTCGGCGGAAATGAGATCGGCACACGATGTGCCGAACACGTTCAGGGACCCGCCGGCAACCGCGTAGCCGCGCGCGAGCGCGTAATCGCCAACCTGCGACTCTTCGAGATAGCTCCTGTTCGCAGTCAGCCCACCGATGGAGCGACCCTGGTGGTAGCCCGCTCTGCATCCGCCACCGAAGCTATAGACCAGCCGACCGTTCCAGCCAGGCGACGCCGTCCATGGATCCGGCAGCGGGGTCCCGGGGGCGTGGAGGAACGCAATCACATACACAGCGCGGTTGATGGTGCCCATCTCGCGTCGGACGATGTACGGAACCGTACGGCCATCGGTCGTCGTGGTTTGTGCGAGATCGGCCGGACGCGGTGCGTTCGGATCGAATGACTTGAACGGATTCGGCGCGGCGGCACCGCCACCACCTCCACCGGGACGGGGTACGGCGGCGTCCACAGCAGCGAGAGCGGCAGCGCTGTTGGTCGCGGGCGACTCGAGCTGCGGTGAGGCCGGCGCGCGGACGCGATAGAAGTAGTCGACGCGCGTGCTCACGCTGCAGTTGCTGTCGAGTGCCGGGCCGAGGCCGAACGCTTCGGTCTCACAGACAAAGGGTGTCTGGTGCGGTCCCGCGATCACAGGACCGGTAATCGGATGGTTGACGATCGTGATCTGCGCCCGACGCTCGCCAGGCGCGCTCGCCTGAATCTGATTGGATCCGACGTTCAACCCGGTGACGAGCCCCGCAAGCGTCTGCGGCTGGATTCCGGGACGGAACACCGCGCGCACGTCGCGGCCGTTGAGCGTCACGGCAACGCGATCGGCTGCGACATTCCTCGGCAATGCGATCTGCACGAGCACCTCGCCGCCGCTGACGGTCTCGGGGCGCGTTGACAGCGTGCGAATCTCGAGTGATGCCGGCGCGATCGTTTGTGCCACCAGCGGCTGCCCGATGAGGACCACCGCTGCAACGCACAGCCTGAGCATCGTTCTATTCATGGGTCCCCCTTGCCAGTTGTTGCAACGGGCAGGCGTTTGCGTGAGTGTCGGGGTTCGCAGAATGCGTCAGCCGCGCTCTCGAGTGACCATGTGCTGGAGATCGCGCTCGACGCATGGCAGCGGCTCCTCGAGCTCCGCCATCGGATCGGTGTTGAGCTGCCGCGTCTGCGGATTGGCCTTCCAGGGACGCATCAGCACGGAGTCGGTTACTTCCGCTTCCCACGTGAGGGTGTTGCCGACTCGACGGATGCGCTCGGTCACTCGTTTGTCCGGAGTCGTGAACCACCCCGGCCATCCGAGCCACTCGAGGCCGTTGAAATCGACGGTCGAAATCACGAGCGTGTCGCCCTCCCATGTCCCAACTGAATGGCCAAACCAGGTGCCGATCCACTGGTCCTCGGGCGGGTGGGAGCGTCCGTCGATGTAAATGCGGCGCTGATGCAGTGGATACAAAAAAACCATCTGCTTGTCGTTCTGCAGAATCTCCTGAGGCAGACCGATGCGCGGTACACCTGCGGGCATGCACTGGAATGTGGGATCGGGGGCGAGCTGGGAGTGCCCATGGACATCGTTGAACATCACCCGATCCCAGTACTCGGGCTTGTACCAAGGCTTGTTCTCTCGCGCGAACATGCGCATCCGAATTCCGGGGTC
>Ga0075421_100004855_pt1 | contig 16212 bp, 10 predicted proteins | sample SoiMetdeltSBSDD5_FD_75292 | JGI IMG/M metagenome (GOLD analysis project Ga0075421, IMG submission 75292) | Bulk soil microbial communities from a Populus tree surrounding site in Tennessee, USA - Soil MetaG P. deltoides SBSDD5 | ecosystem: Environmental > Terrestrial > Soil > Tree plantation...
GAAATGAACAAAGGCACAGCACTGAGGTGCTCACCCATGATCTCGCAAGCTCGGCGATCGAGGGCCTCCATGCCAATCAGTACGGGAAAGACGCGGTGATCGCGACGGAATGCCAGGACACCATCGGCAAAGTTTCGCAGGTAGCTATGGAAGGCCTGAGCCACTTGAGCGCCGTCCTTATAGAAATAGATGGAACGGTAGTGGCTGTCGCGGTAGGTTCCCAGCGTGGAACACAACGCCAGCTTGACTAGCGATGGGCGGACTGGCCACCAGAAGGGATTGATCGGGGCTAAGCCCAGGATCGGCGTCTGTCCGTCCCAGCCGGCCTGCCGCAAGATTCTTTCGCCATACTCGATGCCCAGCGGTTCGAAGGTCCAAGCCGTGTCAGTGCCCAGCTCGGTAGGTACTCCAAGGCGTCCCAGCACGGACTGCGATTCTTCATTCCGCGTGATCACCAGTGAGTCGCCACAATAGCGTCGGCTCATTTCTTGCAGAAGGGGATCCATCTGGCCCGCCTCTGCACCATAACCGACAGCCAGTTTGTTCTCGGCAGCCGCAATGCCTAGCGACCCAATCATCATCACCGTGAGGGCGTTGGCAAACTTGCTCTTGAACATAGAGCCTTCGCAAGCGATGACACCATGGTATTGGCTGATCTCCTTGAAGAGAAATGGAGGGAATAGATCCGGCAACTTGACTTGCCGAACACCGGGAAAGTAGCCCTGGGAGAGGGCGAGATTGTGGGACAAGACGCTCAATTCCAGTTGCTCGTCCCCCAGAACGCAGCGAACCTGGCGGATCATTTCCTGCACACGAACGTCGGAACCAGTGTTGCGATTACCGTTGTAGCCGGCAAACAGCAACTTCAGAGAGGCCCCAGGTCGCCACGCTTCGCCGTTACCCAGCATCCACCGCAGTTTGGACAATTCAATCAGGCTGGTCACCCAGGCGCCCAGAAAAAGGTCCATCATCGGGCGGCCCTCCCTTGAGCCTCCGGCCACTCCTGATAGGGGAATGTGAAGCCGTGCCCGGTGGAAAACTCATAGAGGGGGAGGCTGTACTCGGTGAAGTTCACAGGAGTTCTTCCTGTCTCCTGGATGACCCGCTTGTTGTCAAATACAGTATTCCACTGCAGATAGGGAAGAAATACCTTCAGCAAGGCGGCCAACTGGCTTATGGAGGTGCCACGCCGATTGGCCAACCAGGTCACGATGCCATCAAAGGGTTTGGCTAGCGCCGGCTGATAGAGCGGACCCGGTTTTCCTCGCGCCTTGCTGAGCGTGTCGGTAATGTCCCGACAGGTCGGAGAGTGAACACCCGAGGACAGGTGATAGGTGTCGTGCAGAGTCCTGTCCTTTTGGTGCAGCGTCACGATCGAGTCAGCCACGAAATCGACATTGACGATATCCAGGCGATCGTTTGGTCGCAAGGGCAGTAGCGGCAGACGCGCGAGAAACACGAAGGCTCTCACCATGTCGAACTGAGTTGTCCGGCCGTGGCGGCTGTCACCCAGAACAATACTGGGTCGAAAGATCGTCAACGGAACGTCAGGCAGCAGCTCGTGCACCATGTGCTCGCTAAACTTCTTCGTGCGAGCATAAGGGTCATAGTCGGAACGTTCCCAATCAATGGCTTCTGCTTCCGTTACCACTTCGTTGCTGCGCATCCCGGCGACCGCAACTGTGCTGACATGGCTGTAGCGCCGCAGGCCATGATTGGCCAATACGCGATTGGCAAACGTGAGGACCTCCAATGTCCCACGCAGGTTGACATTCAGGCAAACCTTTTCGGATCTCCGATTCAGTGAAGCTGCAATGTGCAGCATAGAATTGGTCGTCCGGATCAGGCGAGCATAGTCACCCTTGTCCAGCCCAAAGCGAGGAGAGGTAATGTCGCCCAGAAAGATATCGATGTGGGAGTTAAGCCATTGCTGGAACCGAGGAAAGTTGAGGTGAAGCTGCATGCCGCGCCACAACTTCAGCTCGGCCCCGTGACGATCCTTGGCGCGGACCAGCAGATTGAGCTTCTGCTGATGGGTCTCCAACAGCCCGGCAGCCACGTGAGCACCCAGGTAACCGGTCGAGCCTGTGATGAAAATCGCCATATCCGTCTTATTCCCCAACAGCCAGGTTCAATTGCTTGGTGGACGGGGTCGAAGAGGAGGTCGAACTCTCTGAGGCTGGCTGGCCGTCACCGGCGGCGGCCGGTGACGGCACGGTTGTTCCATCCTTCGGGGACAGCTTGAAGTTCCTCGGCAGGAGCCCGGTCTCCGGACGACGCCCTTCAATCAAGGGGTAGGTCCAGCGGCGCAGCGCTGGCACATGCAGGTTGATCCAGTAGTCGTACCAGTCGATGACCTCCGCATCGTAGCCGAAAGTCTCGATTTCCTCATTGGGCAGGGCTCCCGCCAGCACCTTAATGTGATCGGCCGCGAAAAAGTACTCATTGTCCAAGATGAAGGGTTCGTAGAGTTCAATAACCTTCTGCACTCTTTCCAGGGCGCGTTGCTTGCGAACCAACCGGTCACTCGCCAGAACCTTTTGAACGCCTTCGATCAGTCTCTGAAATCGCGGCAAGGAGACATTGGTGTAGCGTGTTTTTGATACAGCGATGGTGTCGAAACGGGCGCGCAGCCAGTGTTCGAGGCCCTCCAGAGAACGGTAGTACTTGCGGTGCGCCAGGCCGGTCAGCTCGATGGTTCGGCGCATGTTGGCAGGATTGGTCTCCGAAGTCGCCAGTTGGTAAACCTTCTCTTGGCAGCGCGAGACCACGGCCGCAGAAATGAGCGTCAATCCTCGGCAAACGAGGTCGACTGGGATCACGTCCAACCGCTTGCGCTTGTTGGAAGGCAACTGACGGAAGTAACTTCCCAACAGATAGGAAAGGGGTGCGGTCGTGTTGACGCCTTCATTCCAACCACGGAAGGGTTGCTTGACTGAGGACTCAACGATGGACGGCCGGGCGATGCTGATCGGTAGGCCGTCACCATCCTCCGCCAACAGCGACTCCCCCAGGCTTTTGATGAAGGTGTAAATGTTGGGCCATCCCCAGTGATGCGCCCGCTGGATTCCAAACTCGATGACCTGATCGCGAACCCAGCGGGTTCGAGTCTTGCGGATCTGATTCTGCAGATTCTTGTCGTCGCCTGTTTCCGAATCGCCGCCTTTCACCTTGGCGACCACCTCAGCATGGAACTGAACTGTCATCGCAGGGCTTTCGGCCTCTTGTTCAATGCGCTGAATTCCCGATTGGAGGAATTCCCACTCGCGATGGGCCTCGAAATCCGAGCTGCCCTTTGGCGTGTAGTTGGGGTGAAGTTCTTCTGGGACCCGGCCATCAATTCTGCCATTCACGAAGGAAGTGGACACGTGCACCAAGCCAGCGCGTCGGCACTTTCGCAGGAACGCAACCAGATGAAGAACACTGTCGGCGTTGGTTGACAAGGCCAGGCGCAAATCCGGATTGAAGTCTGTCAGACCCGCCGAGTTGACGATCAAATCGAGTTCCTGAAAGAGCCGCTGGGCCGTCGCGTCATCGAGTCCGAGCTGCGGTTCTGAAACGTCCCCCTCGATCACTTCGAGCCGCTCGGCAAGCCAGTCGCCGAGCTGGTCGCCATGCCGTTCGTGAAGCAGCTTAAAAGCAGGAGACTCTGCTACGATCCGCTCAAACCGCTGCAGGGGAATACGCGAACCCTGACGGCGCACCAGAATATAGATCCGGCCCAGCTCTGGCAGGTCTTCCAGCAGCATCGTCAGCCAAACTTTGCCGATGAACCCGGTGGTCCCGATAATGAGAATTTGTTTTCCCGCCAAAGCCTTGCGGACCGAGAGCTTCTTCAATCTAGGTGGCTGCACCCCGAAATGAACCACGGCGTGCTTGGAAACGGGCATTTGACGAGCCGTGGGAAAAACGATCTCGTCTGGAGAACGTCGGTTCCAGTCGGGGCCAAACTGTGTGGTAGCGTTTTCCCAGTCTGGCGACTCGCCGCGTTCTCTCGGAGAGAGACGCCCCGCTCCCCCCAGCACCGGAACCACCGGTTCCAAGAGCCTGCCCGTGGCGAGCCCATCACGGAATTCCAAACGGTTGGTCAGCAGGATTTCCACCTTCAAATGCTCGGCCAGTGACCGCATGAGGTGGTCTAACTCCTGGCTGACCAGAACCACGCGGCGTCCGCTGCTCTGCAGTTGCAACAATTTAGCTAAGGCTTCCGATCGTAGCTTCGGGCGAACCACATAGTTAAAGTACTCCTCACCCAGCAAGTCCAGGCGGTCGCGGCTCATTCCCCGCAAAGGCAGATGCACAAGTCGAGTCGCAAAGACAGGATTCTCCAGGCCCACGAGCAGACGCAACGCGGCCACGCCGCAGACAGCAGCCAGACGATACATGCGTTCGCTAAACGCTTGAGCGTTGCGCGCGAAATAGGAGACTAAACACACGGGGCTGAGGGAGAAGAACAGCCCATCAGCGCGCAGGAAAGCGTAAGGCAGCGCCGGCGTTTCCCTATCTGTCGAGGGTTCTCGATTGTTCAAAGTGGAGTCACTCCGGGGGATCGACTAAGACACGTTCAATGCGGCAGAGAGCCCAAATGGGGGTGATGGCGTTCAGAGCGGCCTACGCCGGGGGCGATAGACTTCACATGCTGACAACCTCGCCAGACGCCATTGGCAAGCCAAAGGATACGCAAGCAGGACTGGTTTTTCAAGCCAAAAGGCGGCCCGCTTGGGGAATGCAGATTGTAGAAATTCGGAATGCGGATTGCCCACTGATTGGTTCCCAGATCGGCCAATCGACAATCGAGAACCCTCGATTTCCCATTCCATAATCCGCATTCTGCAATCCCTCTCGCTCTTCCCAAAGAAATCGGAAACTGCTAGCATGAGGCTTCTTTTTTGCGCCTAACGAGTCCTGGATATCGAAATCAAATTCGAACCAACCCGAGCCACAAGGAGGAGTCATGCAAACCATCTATCCTTCCCGAACCTTCCCCTTGCCGTTTTCACGAGTGGGGTTCCTGCTTTGCCTCGTGTTCGCGGGATGCAGTCGGCCGCAGCCGCCAGCGCCGGCCGCGCCAGAGTTCCAGCCCGAGATTCTCCCGCTTCCCAAGCAGCTTGCCAACTACGAAGAGATGCAGATTCCCGCCGACAACCCACTGACTGAGGAAAAGGTCGCCTTAGGTCGCCAGCTGTTCTTCGACAAAAGGTTGAGTGCGGACGGCACACGCTCCTGTTATTCGTGCCACCTTTGCGAGAAGGGTCTAACGGACGGGCTCCCCAAAGCAGTAGGTGCTCTCAACAAGCAACTGCCACGCAGCAGCCCATCCCTGTGGAACATCGGGTATCACAAAGAATTCTATTGGGACGGCCGAAGCGCATCGCTTGAGAAGCAAGGCATGGCAGCCTGGACCGGAGGCAATATGAGCGCCAAGGCCGATGAGATTGCGTCGAAACTGAACGCGATTCCAGGCTATAAGAGCCAGTTTCAGAAAGTGTTTGGCAGCGACGCAACTCCGGAGAACATCATCAAGGCAATTTGTGCATTTGAGCGCACGATCATTAGTGGTGATACGGCCTACGATCGTTGGAAGGCAGGCGACCAGTCAGCTATCAGCGAGGAAGCCAAACGCGGCTACAAGTTGTTCCAGGACTTGAAGTGCACCAACTGCCATGATGGCGTGCTCTTCACCGATCAGCAGTATCACAATGTCGGAATCGGCATGGACGCCAAAGAGCCCGATGTGGGACGGTTCAAGGTGACGAACAAGCCGGCGGACACAGGCGCATTCAAGACCCCGACTTTGCGCGACATCACGAAATCGGCTCCCTATCTCCACGACGGCAGCGCCGCCACGCTCGAAGAAGTGGTAGACATCATGGTGGGTGGAGGCAAGCCCAACAAGTATCTGGACAAGAAAAATCTTCAGAAACGAAAAGCCACACCGGCACAGAAGCAGGACCTGTTGGCGTTCCTGAAGACGCTGGACGTCGACTGCACCTTGACCGAGCCGAAGTTACCGTAGTCGAGGAAAGTATTGAATCGCCAGGGCGCGAAGAGAATCCAACGAGTCGGATTTTTGATCGAGGATTCGCAATTTCCGCTTGTGACAGCTTTCTGTCTGTTGGACTGAGATTCATGGAGTAGAAGAGCCGCGGACGGAGAATGAGCACAGCAGTTGTATTCCTCTGCTTCTTCGCGTCTGGCTCGCTTTCGGCTGATGCTGTCGGAAAATTCCAGTTCTGGAGAGCTCCTGAATGGACTCCAATCTTCTGGGCACAAAATCCATCGAGAAGCTTGTGGGAGATGTTGAGCATGGCACGAAGGCGTTGCGCCGCTCGTTGAGCGCGCTGGATCTCACGCTGCTGGGAATCGGGGCTATTATCGGAACTGGCATCTTTGTACTGACGGGAACGGCCGCAGCTAACCAAGCGGGTCCTGCGATCGTGGTTTCCTACGTCGCTGCTGGCCTGGCCTGTGCGTTTGCAGGACTCTGTTATGCAGAGTTTGCGGCCATGATTCCGATTGCGGGCAGCGCCTACACCTATGCTTATGCGACCCTGGGTGAGGTCTTTGCCTGGATGATTGGTTGGGACCTCATTCTGGAGTATGCCGTCGGATCGATGACGGTAGCCATTGGCTGGAGCGGTTATTTTCAGCGGATTCTAGCCGGGTTCGGCATCCATCTGCCGGTATGGATGACGGCTGCTCCAGCGGCGACGCCCGAAGCTGTGATCAATCTTCCGGCAGTTGTCATCGTGTTGATCATCACGGGTATTCTGGTCGTCGGTGTTCGCGAGAGCGCCCGCTTCAATGCCGTCATGGTCGCCATCAAGTTGTCTGCCATTCTGTTCTTCATAGTGGTGGGCTCACGCTATGTGAATCCTGGGAATTGGGTTCCGTTCGCTCCTTTCGGATGGCCGGGAATCATGGCAGCAGGCGCCGTGGTCTTCTTTGCCTATATCGGATTCGATGCGGTTTCAACTACGGCGGAAGAAGCGAAGAACCCAAAGCGCGACCTTCCCATTGGAATCATTGCCTCATTGCTCATCTGTACAGCCCTCTATCTGGCGGTGTCCGCGGTCCTTTGCGGGATTGTCCCAGTCACGGAGTTGAGGAACGACGTAAAATTTCTGAACGCCCCGGTGGCGTACGCCCTCTCAGTCATTAAACAGGATTGGGCTGCTGGTCTTGTCTCGGCAGGAGCCGTTGCGGGAATTACGAGTGTGCTGCTGGTCATGTTGATGAGCCAGCCGCGGATTTTTTTCTCTATGAGCCGGGATCAACTGCTGCCACCGGGGGTGAGCAGGGTCCACCCGAGATTCCGGACCCCTTACATCACCACCATCATTACGGGTTTGGTCGTCGCGCTCTTCGCAGGGTTGCTGCGGATCGATGTGGTCGGTGAGATGACCAGCATTGGGACTCTGTTCGCCTTCGTGGTGGTCTGCATCGCTGTGATGATCCTTCGTCGGAAACGTCCCGATGCGCCACGTCCCTTCAGGGTGGTGGGTGGGCCCACTATCCCGTTGCTGGGGACTGTTTCGTGTGTTTACCTGATGGCAAGTCTTCCCGTCATCACCTGGATACGATTTTTGGTCTGGTTGGATCTAGGGATGTTGATTTATTGGTTCTATGGCCGAACACACAGCCCACTGGTTGATCGCGCTGAAGCCAGCTCACGGAGTTCGGTTGAGGGAATCGCGAACTTTATCTCTTTTGCCTCTTATCTGATCCTCTTTAACGGATTTTGCATCACTGTGCTTGCCTACCTCACGGAGTTTAGGATCACAACCGAGAATTCTGCAAAATGGCACGAGATCAATGTGACTCCTGAACAAGCTGACACATTCGGGCTCACTATCCTGGGAATTGGCCTTGTCGTTCTGTTGGCGGGCGTGGCGTTGAGAAAGGTCTCGCCTGCGCCGAAACGAGCCTGACCTGAATTCTCCGAATTAACCTGCCCCCGTGCTAAACTCCAGACTTGGAGGCTGGTGGGCACCAAAGCGCGCGCCTGCCCTTTTTGCAAGGAGTTTTTCAGACCGTGTGGCTGCGCTACGCTCGATGAAAACTTAGCAACCTCATTTTTGTTGCTTCCTAAGAGTTTCCTGAATTGGTCGGACGATTTTCAATGGAGGGCCATCAGTCATTCTGGCGATGCGTTTCTTTGCGGGCGTTGTGAGGTACAAGTTGCGGTCCGTTGAACCTAGTATGTTGCTCGGTCTGATTGGTGTTGCCATTTTTCTGATTTCTTTAGTCCTCAGCACCGGCATCGCTGTTGCATTTCTGGTGCAGTTGCCTGCTGACTACTTCACACGGAATCGCGAAAGCCGGGGGAGAGAAAGGTTTGGTGCGGTCCAATGGCTGCGGTTCTTCGGGAAAAACCTGGTGGCGCTGGTGGTGATTGCCGTCGGCATCGTACTCTCGGTACCCGGCATTCCAGGCCAAGGGGTCCTGACGATTCTACTCGGTATCATGCTGGCTGATTTCCCGGGTAAGCAAAAACTGGAACGGAAGCTGATCGGTATGCCTTCAGTCTTGTCGGCGGTCAATCGTCTCCGCAAGCGGTTCAAGAAACCGCCGCTGGTGATTGATCTTCCTCCTGGTCCCCACTATCAAGGAGGAAGGGCATAGGCCCCATCCCGGTTGCGGAAGTAGCGAATGATACGGCCCCGCGCAAACCACGGGAGGTCTGCGGCTTTGAAGCGGTAAACGTCCATGATCTCTGAATCCGCCAAACGAGTGCTCCGAATTGAGGCTGAAGCGATTACGGATCTAATCGATCGCATCGATCATCGCTTTGAAGCCGCCGTGCAGGCCCTGGATTCCTGCCGCGGCCGGGTGGTGGTCACCGGCATCGGGAAGTCAGGGATCATTTGTAGGAAAATTGCTGCGACCTTGGCCAGCACGGGTTGCCCGTCGCTATTTTTGCATCCCAGCGAGGCAAACCATGGCGACCTCGGCATGATTGTTCCCGGCGACGTTGTCTTGGTCGTTTCCAACAGTGGTGAGACGGAAGAAATCCTGCGTCTCTTGGAAACGCTCAAGCGTCTAGGGATTTTCCTGATCGCGTTGGTGGGCAATCCTCGCTCGACTCTGGCCCGTCACAGTGACATTGTCTTGGATGTGAGTATCCGCCAGGAGGCGTGCTCTCTCGGTCTCGCTCCTACGGCCAGCACGACGGCTGCACTAGCCATGGGAGATGCGCTGGCAATTGCACTCTCCGAAAAGCGTGGTTTCAAAGAGGAGGACTTTGCCAACCTCCACCCAGGCGGGAAGTTGGGGAAGAAACTGCTGCGGGTTGAGAACCTGATGCATGCAGGTGAGGAAGTGCCGGTCGTTGAGCCAGAGACACCCATGCGTGATGTCATCTACGAGATTTCCAGGAAAGGCCTGGGTGTCACAGCCGTCGTGCAGGAAAGAAAGGTGGTCGGTATCATCACGGATGGCGATCTGCGCCGGCTGCTTCTCGAAGACGAGGATATGGTGAAGAAAACAGCGGGCGCCTGCATGCATCCGAACCCTCTCACCATCCAGCGGCAGGAGTTGGCCGCAGCCGCCCTTCAAGTCATGGAGGAACGGAAAGTGACATCATTGTTAGTCACATCTTCCGATAGGCTCCTTGAAGGAATCATCCACATCCATGACCTGTGGCAAACGCAGATGTTCTGATTGCTAACTGCAGAAAGGGCAAATGGGAATGAAAAAGTGCCTTCTGAGGATTACCGGCGATGGTTATGGCAAGTCGGCAGACCCAATACGGATTGCGCATGCATCGTCACTAAGCTGCTGGCGAGAATCCCGCCAAATTCCGTTCTCGACGCTGGTTCCCCTCCAACCACCGGGTCTCCTGTGCAGAATTGGTTACCGCAGTCTGATTCTCCTTTCAGGCCAGCGCCTTCTTGCAGTATTCCAGCGATTCCCGAACACCGTCCATTGCTGGCTGACCTTCGACCTCATGCTCGATATTCGCAGGGATCTTATAGTTCTTTGTCTTGAGCAGCTGTAATACCTCTTTGATGGGGGTATCGCCGGTTCCGAACTTGACCGTAGGGGATGCTGGTCCGAGCCCCTTCTTGCGATCTTTGACGTGCAGAGTGACGATTCGCGAATGATTCTTTTGGATATAGTCCACTGGGTCGAACCCGGCGGCCACAAAGTGGCCAATATCGAGGTTGATGCAAATGAAACGAGACGTGCCTTGCATGGCTTGGGCGAATTCCTTGGGCCCATCAAACTCGTCCGGCTTTCCCCCTTGGGCATGGTTGTGCATTCCGACGCGGATTTCGAATCTCTTGGCAAAGCCGTCGATTCGTTTCGAAACACTGGGATTTGAGGAAGCCGTGATTACCGTGGCTCCAAGGCTTCTGGCCATCAGGAATCCACGTTCGATTTCCGCATCAGTCATGTCTCTCCTGAAGCTGTAATTGTAAGCACTCAACTGGATACCAGCCTTGGCGAGTTTTTGACCGGCTTCTTCGAAGAACGACAAGGGAGTTTCCAGCCGCCATTTGCGCAGCGCCTCCCCACCGAGTCCTTTCGGTTCAAGGTGACCCTGCCATAACTCACAACTATTGATTCCAACGTCGACAATTGCCTGAATGGCTTCTTCAAATGAGCGATCGCGGAAGCTATAACTCTGGACGCCAATCTGGACACCGTTTACGACGGAGTTAGGCGCTTTCTTGGCAACGAGTATCTTCTGCGAAACCCCGAAGATGCCAGCCACCGCCAGCCCTTGAGCGAAATGCCGCCTGGAAATCAGCTTTGTCATCATGCCTCCCGATCAAGTACGCTCACTACGCAGATAATTCCTCGAATCCGAAGCACTGTATCAGCAGGGGGACAGTGCGTCAAAATGTTTTCGCTCCTGCTCTGGGCGCTCCGGATCTCAAACGGCGACTCCGACATTTTCCTAACCCGTCTGGCGGTGGCAGCAGTATAATCCAGCCGTTGAATCCAGCACGAAGGAGTCTCTTCCAGAAAGCCCTCTTCGACGCCCTTACTTCAGGTGATTCCTGGATCTGGCGCTCGAAGCTTTCGAGCATACAGTGAGCCTTTCCTGCAAAGGAGGCAAATTGTATAGGGTTCCTCCTCCCACACCAGTGCCCCATCACCTCCAGCTCATCACAAGTTTCGTGACGATTGCGTTGTTGCGGTCTTCCTGTTGAACGACTCGAACCAGTTGGTAGTTGGCATCCTTGGGCTGAACAGATCGATAGCAGGAACGAGACTTCCCTTTTTCAAAATTCCACTGCAAAGGAGGCGTTTATGAAACGGGAGGGATTGAGCATTGATCTCGGTATGGTGATCATTCTGCTGATCCTCGTGAATGTCCCCCTCTGGGCCCTGGCCTTCCTCACGGTCGATCAGGTGCAATCTTCGCTGCAAACTAAGGTGGCGGACGATTTCCGAGCCATCGCCAAGAAGAACGCGGTAACCATCAACTATGCAATCAACCACCTTGTGGCAGAAGTCGCGACTATTGCAATTAGCCCGGTCATTCGAGACGTAGTCAGAAAGCAGAATGCCTCGTATTCGGGGGACGCCGAGCAGAACCAAAAGCGCGTGAGAGAAATCGACAAGCTCTGGTTGACCCCGCAAGCGAAGCCTTACGTCGACCCGGTGTTGTCCAATGCAGCGTCTCAATACCTGCGGCAGTTTGTCGGGGTACAGACGAGCCTAAAGCGTGTCACCATCACCGACCGCATGGGCGCTGTGGCTGCAGCAAATCTCAAGACTGTCGATTATGACCAGGCGGACGAGGCTTGGTGGCGGAACACTTTCAAAGATGGAGTGGGCGGGAGTGTGGTGATTGAGGATGTCACAGCCGACCTGGTCACGAAGGCCAACGCCCTGCACATTGCTGTCCCCATTCTGGAGGAGGGTCAGGATCTCGTCATCGGCACGATCGGCGCGATCCTGGACATTACCGACTTGTTTCCGATCGTGACCGGCGTAAAGATTGGAAGCACGGGAGAAACGCTGCTCGTCAAAGACGACGGTACAATTATTGCAGGAACCGAATTGGGCGCGGGCCGGCCCAGCAAACTGGCCTACTTCGAAGATATCCGGAACGCCCTCCGTTCCCACACCAAACCCGACTTTATTGTGGCAACTGCCCCAGGCGGGGCGAAGAAGGCGGTAGCCTACTTGGATACTGGACTCTCTGCCAGTTATCCCGAATTGAAATGGATGACCATTGTCGAGCAGGACTATCGGGAGGCCAATGCGGCAGTTGATAGTTTGATCCGCAAACTCCTGTGGGCGGCCCTTGGCGTTCTCATCTGCATCACTGGCCTGGCTCTCTATCTCTCCACCCATCGGCGGCTCCAATTTACTGATATCGGTGAAGTCGACATTGAGGAGGCCAAGGCCAGAGCGGCGAAACGGCAAGGCGCGTAGGACTCAAATCATGCATGGGAGTAAGCATCCTCCCGTTAACTGTTGGCATTGTCGCTCGACTAACATGCAGGGCGAAGGTAAGCAGCCACCGAAGAGACCTGGAGTTCTACCCTTCAATCACCAGCAAAAGGTCCTTGGCTTCGACTTTTTGACCGGGTTCCACGAGCAACTGGCTGATACGCCCGGCCAGGGGCGAGTAGATGGTACTCTGCATCTTCATTGCTTCCAGCATCATTAGCTTCTCGCCCCGCTCGACGTTCTGACTGAGCTGTACGAAGACGCTGGTGATCACTCCCGGCGAAGGTGAGCCTACGTGCCCGGGTTCACTCGGATTGACCTTTGGATGAACTGGAGCAGCCGCGCGCAGTGACTTGTCCCGCACCACGACCTCACGCGGCTGGCCGTTCAGTTCGAAGAAGACGGTTCGCGAGCCATCGGGGTGAGGCTCGCTCACCGTTAGGAATTTCACGACCAGCGTCTTCCCAGGTTCGATATCGACAGCGATCTCTTCACCCGAGCGCATGCCGTAGAAAAACTGCGGCGTCGGCAGAACGCTGACATCGCCAAAGCTGTGCCGGAACTTGACATACTTCAAGAATACTTCCGGATACAGCACGTAGCTCAGGACTTCATCCTGCCGAACTGCTCTTCCTGCCTTCTTTTCCAGCGTGTGGCGGGTCTCTTCGAAATCGACAGCCGGCAGCTCACTTCCCGGACGTCCCTTTCGCGGCTCAGCACCGCGCAAAATGATTTCTTGGAGGCTGCGCGGCCAGCCACCGGGCGGTGTTCCTAAAGACCCGGCAAACATGTCCACTACTGAATCGGGTAGGGCCAGATCATGGTCTTCGCCCAGTCTCAGCAGGTCCTCCGGCTTCATTCCCTTCGCCATCAGAAACAGGGTCATGTCACCAACTACTTTACTCGAGGGCGTGACCTTGACGATGTCTCCAAAAAGCAAATTCACTTCCGCATAGGTTTTCTCCACTTCCGCCCAGCGATGTCCCAGGCCCATGGCGGCTGCCTGTTCTCGCAGGTTGGTATATTGACCTCCGGGGATCTCGTGCTGATAAACCTTGGCATCGCCCGAGCGCGGGCCGTTATCGAATGGCAGATAGTAATTCCTCACTTGTTCCCAGTAGTCCGAACATTCGTTCAAGGCGCTCGTGTCGAGCCCGGTATCTCTGGGCGTATTCCGCAAAGCTTCAATCAGCGAGTTGAGGTTCGGCTGGCTGGTTTGTCCGCTCATCGAAGAGATGGCGGCGTCCGCAACATCGACCCCAGCTTCTGCGGCCTTGAGGATGGAAGCGGAGTTCAGACCGCTGGTGTCGTGGGTGTGGAAGTGAATGGGGATACCAATCTCTTCTTTTAAGACCTTCACCAGCTGAAAAGCCGCGTAGGGCTTGCAAAGCCCAGCCATGTCCTTGATGCCCAGGAAGTGAGCGCCGAGCTTTTCCAGCTGCTTGGCCATGTTGACGTAGTATTGTAGTGAATACTTGGGGCGATCGGGATTGAGAAGGTCACCCGTATAGCAGATGGCCGGTTCGCAGATGGCGTGCGTTTCCAGAACGGCATCCATTGCCACGCGCATGTTCTCCACAGAGTTGAGCGAGTCGAAGATCCGGAAAACATCGATCCCCTGCCGGGCCGACTCCTTGACGAATTCACTCACGACGTTGTCGGGATAGCTCGTATACCCTACGGCATTTGAGGCACGCAACAGCATTTGGAAGCAGATGTTGGGAACCAGCTGGCGCAGTTGCCGCAGCCGCTGCCAGGGATCTTCCAGAAGGAAGCGCATGGCAGTGTCGAAGGTTGCCCCACCCCACATCTCAAGGCTGAAGAGGCCTGGCAACCGCTGGGAGACGGCCTCGGCGACTCGCAGAATGTCGATCGAACGGACCCGGGTGGCGAGCAGCGACTGATGCGAATCCCGAAAGGTTGTGTCGGTAATCAGAAGGCGCTTCTGCTCGCGCGTCCACTCCGCGAACTGTTTCGGTCCCGTTTCCAGCAGCAGCTGGCGGGTCCCCGACGCAGGGGTCCCTCCCTTGGAGAATGGCACTTCCGGGATCTTGATAGGTTCGCTGCCGGTATTCCCGGAACGGGCGCCGTATCCTTCGGGCCAGACCTTGCCGGCAACCTCTGGGTTCCCGTTAATGATGATATCCCCAAGGTAGTTCAGAAGGCGAGTGGCTCGATCTCGGCGTCGGGTAAATCGAAGAAGTTCGGGCGTGTCATCGAGAAAGGCCGTAGTGGTTTGTCCACTCCGAAAAGTGGGGTGGTTCACCACGTTTTCCAGGAACGGGATGTTCGTCTTGACGCCTCGAATACGGAACTCGCGTAGGGCCCGATCCATCCGCTGACAGGCCTCGGTCAGGGTGCTGCCCCAGGCAGTGGTCTTGACCAGCAGCGAATCGTAGTAAGGGGTCAGAATTGCTCCGCCATAGGCTGTGCCGCCGTCAAGCCGGATGCCAAAACCTGCTGGAGAACGGTAGGTGGTGATCTTCCCATAATCGGGAGAAAAGTTGTTTTCCGGGTCTTCAGTCGTGATGCGGCACTGCAAAGCGGCTCCATGCAAAGGGACAGCGCTTTGTTGCGGCAGCGAAAGCGGAGCTTCCTGCAGCTTGTGTCCTTGAGCAACCAGGATCTGCGACCGTACCAAGTCCACTCCCGTGACCATTTCGGTGACCGTATGTTCCACCTGGATGCGCGGATTGACTTCGATGAAAAACCACTGTTCCGAATCGGCGTCAACCAGAAATTCCACTGTGCCTGCGTTGCTGTAGTTTGCTGCGCGCGCCAGCCCAACAGCAGCTTCACAGAGTTGTCGACGAACATTGGCTGAGACACCCACGGCGGGAGCGACCTCAACAATCTTCTGATGACGCCGTTGGACCGAACAATCGCGTTCGTAGAGGTGCATCACACAGCCGTGACGGTCAGCCAGGATCTGAACCTCGATGTGTCGAGCCCGCTCGATGTACTTCTCCACGAAGACGGCGCCGTCGCCAAAGGCACCTTCAGCTTCTCGGCTGGCTTCCTCCAAGCGCGCCTCGAGGTCAGCTGCTGACCTGATGATGCGCATACCGCGTCCACCGCCGCCAAAGGCAGCTTTGGCAATCAGCGGGAAGCCAATGGCCTTGGCCGCTTTCCAGGCAGCTTCGGTTTCTCGAATTGCCTTTTCAGACCCTGGAACCACTGGTACCCCGGCTTTCTGCGCCAGGTGGCGGGCAGCTACCTTATCGCCCAGCAATTCCAACAACTCCGGGTCCGGACCGATGAAGGTTATTCCCGCTTTCTGGCAGGCACGCGCGAAAGCCGGATTCTCGGAAAGGAAGCCATAACCTGGATGAATGGCATCTACATGCTTTTCCCGGGCCAGCGCGACGATATCCTCGATGTCCAAATAGGCTTGAATCGGACCTTTGCCTTTGCCCACCAGGTAAGCCTCGTCCGCCTTGAAACGATGCAGTCCCAGTCGGTCCTCTTCAGAATAGATGGCCACTGTCCGTAATCCCAGCTCAGACGCAGCACGCATGATGCGGATGGCGATCTCACTTCGATTGGCGGCAAGCAGTTTTTTCATGTCTGATGGAATTATCAACGATGGTCACGGCTGACAACGATCAGCGGAGATCCTTGAAAGCCCACCATCAACTCAGGTCGGACATTGTACACGGCGGCCCAGGGAGTGCAAAACTGAGAAAGAGGATTCAACCAGGCACGGGAACTTTTGGTGATCTTATCGGTAGCCTGCAGCAATGGACTGCGCTTAGCCCGATAGTTCGGACACCAGGGTTTCCGGTCGATCCTCCGGGG
>Ga0075421_100004856_pt1 | contig 16212 bp, 15 predicted proteins | sample SoiMetdeltSBSDD5_FD_75292 | JGI IMG/M metagenome (GOLD analysis project Ga0075421, IMG submission 75292) | Bulk soil microbial communities from a Populus tree surrounding site in Tennessee, USA - Soil MetaG P. deltoides SBSDD5 | ecosystem: Environmental > Terrestrial > Soil > Tree plantation...
TGGCAACCAGGTGATTACGCCGTCCATGGCGCTATTGATCGAGCTTCTTACCAAAGAGATTCGCAGTGAACGCGCAGGTGAACGTTCCGCGGATACTCCAAGGCATGAAGGCAAAGGGTTGGGGGATTCAAGCCACCTGCGCCTTCGCGGGCGTAAACAACAGGACGCTAAAAAAAATCCTCAACGGCGAGGTTCCAATAAGGCTTGATGCCTTTTACCGGCTCATTGACGGGCTCAACATTCCGATAGGCGAGGCGATAATAAATGGCGGCACATATCAAAAAGCGCAAGGACCGAGGCTCCGTGTGGTATCTGGTGGACGGAGCAAAGATTCGTAGCCTCAACACAACCAAGAAGGGCGTGGCCGAGCAGCTTCTGAAGAAATACATCCAAGGTAAGCATAACGTTGATCCGCTCCCGACCATCGAGCAGTTCTACAACAGGTGGATCAAGACCAAGACGCCGCCACTTTTCCGCACAGCGCAGCAGCGTGACTACCAACTCCATTTCACCAAGCACATACTCGCGAAGTGGACCGACAGCGAAGGACGGGCCCGGGAGTTGGGCAGCATGCGCCTGGACGTCTTACAGACCGGCGATCTGGTAGAGTTCAGAGCGGCGCTTCTGTCCAAAGGGCTTACGGTTAAGACCGCCCGAAACGTAATCGATTCGTCATTTCGCGCCATGTATCGGGACGCCCGCGGCGATTATCGAGAGCTACAAGGCTACGATCCGTTTTTAAGCGTCCAGTGGCCAAGAAGCCAAAGACAGCGCCCCGATCCGTTCACCGCGAGGAACGGGACCGGATTATCGATTACTGGCTCAACAATGACTTTTTCTATTACCCGTGGGTGTTCACGCTGTTTCATACCGGAATGAGACCGTCTGAGGTATCGGCGCTCACATGGCAGGACGTGAATCTTCTAACCGCGGAGTTAGCGATTAACAAGTCCCGTTACATGGGCGATGACTCGGCACCAAAGACCTATGCCAGCGACAGAAAGATCACACTGGATGGTTCGGTGGTCGAAGTGCTGAAGCTCTTACCCTCAAGGCCGCTAGGAATAAAGCACGTCTTCGTGAACAAGGACGGGCGGCCAATGGATGCAAAGAAGTGGTCGGAGCATAATTGGGCGGGGCCGTTAACGGCGCTCAATATTCGGCACCGTAAATTCTATGCAACGCGGCATACGTTCATCACTGAGAAGGTGAAAGTGGAGAATGTTTTAGCCGTGGCGCAATATTGTGGGACTTCAGTAGCGATGATTGAGAAAGACTATTGCGGCACTTTGGGACTATCGACTTTGAACACCAAAACCGGCCAGGATCAAACCGTTTTCAAACCGCACCCTGCTAAGTATGTGAAAGATTTGGTTGCGGGGCCGGGATTTGAACCCGGGACCTCAAGGTTATGAGCCTTGCGAGCTACCAGACTGCTCCACCCCGCGGCAATAATTTTGGAGGTTTCTTTCTACCTTGCGCTTTCCATGGAGTCAAGGTAGGGAGTCGACATGAGCGAAAAATACCGCAACCCGTTGCCGACCGTCGATATCATCATTGAGCTCGCCGGTGGCGCCATCGTTTTGATCGAAAGAAAAAATCCTCCACATGGCTGGGCTCTGCCCGGCGGATTCGTCGACTACGGTGAAAGCATCGAAAATGCCGCGCGGCGCGAAGCCAAAGAAGAAACATCGTTGGAGGTAACGCTGATGGAACAATTCTATGCTTACTCGGATCCTGCTCGGGACGCGCGCCATCATACGATTTCGACGGTTTTTATCGCGTCCGCGGCCGGGACACCGAGCGGCGCCGATGACGCCAAGAGCGCACGGCCGTTCGGTGAAAATAATTTACCAAAACCCCTGGTCTTTGATCACGCGCAGATCTTGCGCGACTACTTTGATTTTAAGCGGACCGGCCAGCGCCCCAAGCCGTGAGTCGTCTGCGGCGGCTTAAACTAGTTTCAGCGCAGCTTTACGAATCCGCTCGCAGCCCTTTTCGATATCGGCGAGTGCCGTGGCATAAGAGAAGCGAATATGGTCGTGCGAGCCGAAATCTTCCCCTGGCACTCCTGCCACTTGAGCTTCTTCGAGCAAATAGTCGGCTAGGTCGCACGGCGAGCCGAGCCTTTTCTCGCGGCCGGTTTTACCCAGCAGGCCGGCGATGTTCGGGAAAACATAAAAAGCTCCTTCAGGTTTGCGGCAACTGATGCCGTCGATGGCGTTGAGCCTGTCGACGATCACGTCGCGGCGCTTGTGAAATTCGCGCACCATGGTCGCGACCTCATCTTGCGGCCCCCGTAACGCTTCTAAAGCAGCGAATTGGGCGATGGAGGTCGGATTGGATGTGCTTTGACTTTGAATTTTGCTCCCGGCGGCAATGATCTCGCTTGGCCCGAGCGCATAACCGATGCGCCAGCCGGTCATGGCATAAGTCTTCGACACGCCGTTGACGATGACCGTGCGCTCGCGCAGCGACGGGCAGAGCGTTACGATGTTATGCACCTCGAAGCCGTCGTAGACGATCTTCTCGTAGATATCATCGGCAAGAATCAGACAATCGTGCTTTTCCAGGACCTGGGCGATGGCCAGCAACTCATCGCGATCATAAGTCGCGCCGGTAGGGTTGCATGGGCTATTTAAGAAAAAAACTCGCGTGCGCGGTGTCAGCGCCGCTTCGAGTTGATCCGGCTTAATGCGGAAACCGCTGGCCTCGTTCGACGGGATTAGCTTCGGCACGCCGCCCGCGAGTAAAGCCATATCGGCGTAACTGACCCAATAAGGCGCTGGGATCAGCACCTCGTCCCCGGGATTTACTACGGCTTGCAAGATGTTATACAGCGAATGTTTCGCGCCGCAGCTGACCAAAACGTCTTCCTTGCGATAGATGAGGTCATGCTCGCGCCGGTATTTTTCACTAATCGCTTCGCGCAGCGGCTCGATCCCTTTCACGTCGGTGTATTTGGTCATGCCTTTGCGCAGCGCCTCGACCGCGGCCGCCTTGATATGCTCGGGAGTATCGAAATCCGGTTCGCCGGCGGAAAAATTGATGACATCAATCCCATCGGCGCGGAGCTTGTTCGCCTTCGCGGCGATCGCCAAAGTCACCGAAGGCTTTATCAGTTTGGTTCTTTCAGCGAGCTGAGCCATTGAGAAAATTCCTAACGCCCAAACTTTTTATTGAGCCTTTTTAAAACGTTGTCGGGCACCAGGCCGGAAACGTTTCCGCCCAGGCTGACCACTTCTTTGACCAAACGCGAGCTGGTATAGAACTCGGATTCACCGGTCATCATAAACAAGGTCTCTAGCTGCGGTTTCAGGCGATGATTCATCATCGCCATTTGAAATTCATACTCAAAATCCGAGATCGCTCGCAGGCCGCGGATGACGACCGTCGAGCCCTTTTTTTCGGCATAGTCGACAAGCAAGCCGTGAAAGGAATCGGCCTGGACACGGTCCTTAACATCGACGAAAACTTCGGTGATCATTTGCAATCGCTCTTCGACGCTAAAGAGCGAATGGTCTTTATCCGGATTGGTGGCGATCGCAATGATGATTTTATCGAACACCCGCAAAGTGCGCTTGACCAGATCCACGTGGCCATTGGTGATCGGATCGAAAGAACCGGGGTAGATAGCAACTTTAACGAGTGGCATAGAAAGTGTCCTCAAGCAGTCGGATCGGATGTGGCTGCAGCTTTAAAAAATGTCAGGCAAGTATCACCATATCGTCGTTGATCATTCAAGATCAGCGAACCATAGCTCGCCTTCACTTCTTCGCGCCGGCTGTGCTCCGCCACCGCCGTGCCTAACGGACCGAGCAAATTATTCTGCGCGATCAAATTGAGCGTGGCGCCGACCAGCCGTCGATCGTAAGGCGGATCGATAAAAATCAGATCGAAAGTCTCACCTCGCTGCGCCAGCGATCGCAGCGCCCGGGCCACTGGCAAAACCCAGACTTGCGAGCGCGCGCCAAAGCCGAGCCGGCGCATATTTTCCCGGATCGCGGCGGTGGATCGCGCCGAAGCGTCGACCAAAACCGCCATTTCCGCGCCACGACTTAGCGCTTCCATGCTGACGTTGCCGGTGCCCGCGAAAAGATCCAGCACGCGCAATCCGGAAAAATCTCGGGGCAAGATGTTAAACAAAGACTCTTTTACCTTGCCGGCTGTCGGCCGCACCGCTCCGCCCTTGGGCACAACCAAACGACGGCCTTTCGCTGTTCCACCGATGATTCGCATGGCGTTTAGCTCTTCGAACGACTCTGAGTCTAACCATAGGATCGGCAATTTCGCCAGCGAACCGGCTACTCGTCCATTCGCAAGACGATCTTGCCGAACGCTTTGCCTTTTTCCATGCGACGCTGGGCTTTGGCCGCGTCGTGGAGCGGGTAGATGCGATCGATGATCGGCTTGGCGCCGCTCATCCCGAAGAAATTTAGCAGTTGGCGAAACTCTTCGCGCGTTCCGGCCGCCGCTCCGAATACCTTCAAGTGGTTCCAAAAAACCCGCCGCAGATCGGTTGCGGGATGGGCTCCCGCTACGGTGCCGCAAGTCACCAGCCGGCCGCACCGAGCGAGCGAAGCGAGGCTTTTGCTCCAGCTTTCGCCGCCGACGCAATCGACGACGACGTCGACGCCGCGCTTCCCAGTGAGACTTCGTACCTCCTTGGCGAAATCCGTATGGCGATAATTGATGCCATGCGCGGCGCCCATCATTTTCGCCTTCGCGAGCTTGTCCGCGTTGCTCGATGCGATGATGACATGAGTTGTGAGCGAAGCGGCAACGAGCAGTGCCGCAGTGGCGATACCGCCGCCACCGACAATCAAAAGCGATTCGTCGGGCCGCAGTTCGGCTTGAGTGATTAACAGGCGCCACAGCGTGACATAAACCAAAGGGAAGGCGGCGGCTTCTTCGAAAGACAGGCCGGCGGGAATTGCGAAACAATTTTTACCCGGCACGCTCACGTATTCGGCGTAGGTTCCGTGCCTGCGCTCGCCGAGAACGGATCGGGTCGCGCACATGTGATCTCGTTCACTTGCACAGAAATCGCACCGTCCGCAGCCGAAGGCAGGGTAAAGGCAGACGTTGTCGCCGAGCTTGACGTGGGTAACCGCGCGACCGACTGCGACGATCGTCCCGGCGCCGTCGCTGCCGATGATATGCGGAAAGGATACTGGAGCGCCGTTTTGGCCGGAGCGAATTGCAATATCGACTCGATTGACCGCGGCGGCACGTAGCTTGACGATGACGTCGTCCGGCGATTCAAGAGCTGGATCGCCAGTCTCTTCAAAGCACAACTTGTCGACCCCGCCGTGGGAGTGAATTTGGATAGCTTTCAAGCGTATCTCAATCGATCGATTGCGTTGACAAAATAAACCGGAGTCCCAACCAGACGCTCTCAAACTTTTAACTTCGCAAGCGCCCGAGCTACTGAAAGGGACCGATCGTCGCGCACGATAAATCGCGGGACTTATGCGGAGAAGGACGTGCCGCAGCCGCAGGTGGCGGTCGCGTTGGGATTGGTGAACTTAAAACCGCCACCGTGCAGCCCGGTGACAAAGTCAATGACGGTGCCGCTCAAATAAGGAGCGCTGGCGCCGTCGACGTAAACCCTGACGCCGGCGAGATCGAGCACCACATCATCAGGTTTGGGTTGGTTGTCGAAATCCAGCTTATACGAAAAACCGGAGCAACCCCCATCCGACACGCCCACACGCAGGCCGTGTCCCTCGCGCTGGTCACGCGCCAGGAGCTTTTTGACCTGCGCAATGGCGCTGTCCGTTAGGCTCAGATCTAAATTATTGGCGGTGTTTTCCATAATCTCTATGTTTAAGGGTAAGGTTAATGCTCCAAGGTCACTGTGTCAACCGACCCCATGCCACGGCTTCCGACGTTTCATCGACCGAGCAACGCTTGCACGAAATCCGCCGGCTCGAACGGTTGAAGATCTTCGATCTCCTCACCGACGCCGATATATTTCACCGGGACGCCGAGCTCTTCCTGGATGCTGATGATGACACCGCCTTTAGCCGTGCCGTCGAGCTTGGTCAAAACGATGCCGCTAATATCGGTCGCTTCTTTGAAGACGCGAGCTTGTTGCAAGCCGTTTTGTCCGGTTATCGCGTCCAGCACCAGCAGCGTTTCATGCGGCGCACCCGGCTCCTCGCGGGCGATGACCCGGCGAATTTTTTTCAGCTCTTCGATCAAGTGTAATTTGGTGTGCAGCCGGCCGGCGGTATCGATCAGTAAAACGTCTATGCCGCGGCTTTTCGCGGCTTGCATGCCGTCGAAAACCACGGCGGACGGATCCGCGCCTGGGCGATGCTTGACGACATCGACTCCAATCCGCTGTCCCCAGATATCGAGTTGTTCAATCGCCGCAGCGCGGAAGGTGTCCGCCGCCACCAGCAGGACCTTCTTGCCCGCGCTCCGGTACTGAGCCGCGAGTTTGCCGATGGTGGTTGTTTTGCCGACGCCGTTGACGCCGAGGAAAATGATCACCCAAGGCCGGGCTGAAAGCGGCGCAAGCTTAGGCGGCGAGGCGGATTCTTGCAGCATTTGGATCATGCTGGCCTGCAGCCGCGCTGACATTTCCTCTGCGATATCGCCATTGCCGCCAGGTGATTGCCGCCGCAGCGCTTCCATCAACTTGTCGGTCGCTTTGACGCCGACGTCCGCGGCGATCAGGCTCTCTTCCATGGCGTCGAGCGACTCCTCGTCCCAGCGTCGGTTTTGAAAGATCGAGCCGATGTTCTGAAGCAAGTTCTCGCGACTTTTAGTGAGCCCCTGTTTTAAGCGTTGAAAAAAAGATTCGCCCGCCATGTAAGGACACTCTTTCTGAACTCGACTTTGGAGTCAACGGGCTTGGTGACGATCGGCGGTGGAGGGGTGGAGTGTCAATGCATGCGCACAGAAACGACCTTGGAAACCCCAGGTTCCGCCATTGTAATGCCGTAAAGAACCTCAGCGGCCTGCATGGATTTCTTGTTATGCGTTACCAAGACGAATTGCGAATGCTCACTCATCTCTTTGACTATCTCAATGAACCGATCGATATTGGCGTCGTCCAACGGCGCGTCGACCTCATCGAGAAAGCAGAACGGACTCGGTTTGGTCAAGAAGATCGCGAACAACAGGCTTACCGCCGTCAGCGCTTTTTCACCGCCGGACAAGAGCGTGATCGACTGAAGTTTTTTGCCGGGCGGCTGCACAACGATATCGACGCCGGTCTCGAGGTAGTCGTTATCATCGGTCAGCACCAGCTTGGCTTTGCCGCCGCGGAAAAGGCGCGGAAAGATCACCTCGAATTTTTCGTTGATCGCTTCGAAGCTTTCCTTGAAACGCAAACGGCAAACCCGGTTGAGCTTGACGATGGTCTGTTGCAAGTCGGCGATCGATTTTTCCAAGTCTTCTTTTTGACGGCTCATAAAGCCAAAGCGCTCGGTGAGCTCTTCATATTCGCCGATCGCCGCCAAATTGACTTCGCCCATTCGATCGAGGCGGCCGCGCAGATCGTCGATCTGTTCCGTCAAATCGGCTTGTGAAAGGGTGTCATCGGCTGATTCGATCGATAGCGTTTCAAGCGCGACATCATATTTTTCTCGCAGGTTGGCGGCCAGGTGCTGCAGCTCGAGCTGCTGTTTCGCCAGCGCCAGTTGGATGCGGTTCTTTTCTTCCTGACAAGCTTCGCCGCGCGGCCGGAGCTCTTTGATGGCCTCGCCGATCTCGGCCAGCTGCAAAGAAACTTTCCGGTAGCTCTGGCGGTCTGTCTGAAGCTGCGCTTCGAGAGCTTGAAGTTCCGTTCGCCGGCGTCCGAGGGCTTCTTCGGTGTTCGCCATTTCTTGCTCGAGGTCACGCCGGCGCTGGTGAAACTCGGCGATACGTCCTTGACGCGCTGCGATTTCCTGGGCGGTCTCTTCCTGAAGCTTTAGTCGATTGGCCAGGTTCGTGTGCGTATTCTCTTTTTTCTCGCCGAGGGCTGCGTGGCGTATGCGCGACTGGGTCACCGCTGCTTCGGCGGCTTCGACGGTCTGGTGAAGCTCGCTGAAGGTCGTCTGTTTTTGTGTGAGGCTGCGCTCCCGTTCCGTCTTCTCCTCGATCCGTGTTTGCATGTTGCGGTAACAGCGTTGAATTTCCTCGTCGAGCAAATGGACCGCTGTCGTCAGATCGGTTTGCTCCTGAGTGAAGGCTTGCATGGATTGGGTGATCCGCTCGCACTCGCGCTCCGCGGAACTCTTTTCGAGCTCGAGCCGCATGCGCTCGATTTCGAGGCGATGGCTCTCGGCGGTCAGTAAAGTTTTCTGGGTCTCAGCCTGCTCGAGTTCTTGTTTGAGCTGCGCGCTTTCCTGTTCTTCTTGGGGCAGCCGGGTTTCGAGGGCGGTGAGATTTTGGCTCAGATCGCGGATGCGGCGGCGCTGCGCTAGAAAGCTCGCTTCGAGCGGCGCGCCGCTGCCGCCGGTCACGATACCCATCGGATCGATGACTTCGCCTTCCGTGGTCACGAGCGTGCTGTAGTAGCCGTTGCGGTTCCACAGCGACAAGCCGGCTTGCAGATCGCGCACCACGACGACATCGGAGAGAAGATACTCGGCGACATCGTGATAACCTTCTTTGACAGAAATCACGTCCATCATCGGCGCAATCACTTCGGCTTCGCCGAGCGGCAGCTCTTTGTGCGTTTTGCGCGACAATTCGAGCGGGATGAAGCTACTGCGTCCCGACGCTTGATGCTTTAAATACTCGATGGCTTCGACGCCATCCTGGTGACCTTTCACGATGACGCACTGCAAGCGATCGCCTAAAACCGCGGTGAGCGCCTTCTCGTAGTGCTCGGGCGCCTCGATGACCTCGGCGACCAAACCATAGATGCCGTTGGGCGAAGCCGCCTGCTGCTTTTTCAGCATGATGGCTCGCACGCCTTCCTGGCAGCCTTCATAGTTCCTTTGGATATCTTCCAAGGACGCCAAGCGCGAGCGATTTTCCTGGAGGCGTTCTTTGAGACAGGCGATTTTTTTTTCTTTTTCGTCGAGAGCGCCGCCCAGGGACTGGATCGAGGCGGTCGCGAGCGCGATTTCGAGCGAGCGCTCGCGAATTTTTTCGAGACAACTTGTCAGCAAGTCGCCGGTTTCGCTGATCTTGGTCTCGCATGCAGTCAACAGTGCCGTGGTTTGAGTCAGTTCCACGCGGCTTCGCGCCAACTCGTTGCCGATCTCGCCGCGCCGTTTTTCCTTGCCCACGGCATCGTTTTTAAAATTTGCGATCTGATTGGCGGCGTCGATTAGAGATTCTTTTTCTCGCTCCAGTTCCCTTTGCAACGACTGGATCTGATCTTGGAGGCTTTCCAACTCGCTTTCCTTGTCGTGTAAAAATGTTTCTTCAAAGAGCGACAATTGGATAAAGCTATGTTGGGCCTTCTCTAGCTCCTCAATTTCCAGGACGACGGTCTTGGCTCTTTCTTCGAGCTGCAACAGCGAAGCGCGGGTTTCGTCTTCGCTCTGATCCAATTGAGCCAAGTCTTTTCTGAAAAAGTCGCACTTCTGCTCGTCGGTTTGAATCTCGGTGCGGCGCTGGTAAAGGGTTTCTTGCTGCAGGCCGATTTGCTTGTCCGCTTCCAGGAGCGCCAGGCGCACCGATTCGTTTTCCGCTTCCTTGGCGTGCAGCGCGGCGAGGATTTCCGCCCATTGATTCTCGACGCTAGCCAGTTGCGCTTCCTGTCGGCTGATATCCTGATGAAAAGCTTCCCGCTGGAGAAAAGTGAAGGCAAGGTCCTTTTCTTTAAGCTCGGATTTCAACGCACGATAACGCTCGGCCTTCTTGGCTTGCAGTTCCATCGAGCGGATTTGGCGCTCGATCTCGCGCACGATGTCGGTGACTCGAAGCAGATTTTGGTGGGTGCGCTCCAGTTTCTTTTCAGCGACGGTTTTGCGGCTTTTATACTTGCTGGTACCGGCGGCTTCCTCGATCAAGCCACGGCGCTCCTCCGGCTTGGAATTGACCAACTCGTCGACTTTCCCCTGCTCGACGATGGAGTAGGCTTTGCTGCCCACGCCGGTGCCGAGGAACAATTCCACGACATCCTTTAGTCGGCAGCCGACTTTGTTGATCGCGTATTCGGATTCCCCGGAGCGAAAGAGTCGGCGCGTCACCATGATTTCACTAAAGCTGCTGTATTCCGCCGGGCTGCGGCCGTCCTCATTGTCGAAAATAATGGAGACTTCGGCCATGCCGGTGGCCGGCAGGCTATCGCTCCCGTTAAAGACCACGTCTTCCATTTGTTGCCCGCGAAGATGGCGGGCGCTCTGCTCGCCCATGGCCCAGCGTAAGGCGTCAACGATATTGGACTTGCCGCAGCCATTGGGACCGACCACCGCCGTGATACCCGGATTCAGCTCGACGATAGTCCTTTGAGCGAAGGACTTAAAACCAATCATTTCAAGGCGTTTTAAACGCATAAGTCATTCTATCCAGGGAGCTTTGGGGAGTCGACAGCGAAATTAACTGCAATATTCCATAGCAAGGATGGGGTGTCAAGGAGAAAATCACAATATACGGGGCATTTGTTAGTCTTTTACCGCAAGATATGGGACGAATAATGGTCAGGCCAAGGGTTGGCAAAACCCGACGGCTTTGGAATCAAAGCATAAGATTGGCCGGGGGCGGAATAAGCCAAAGTAAAATAAAACTACTTTTCAAGGAGCTCGGTGTTCCAATAGGAGACATCGACAGTGTTGAGAAAGGGCATCCATTCCCTGTACCGAGACATGCTGAAAGTCTCCTGCATGAACGGCGTCCACTGCGGCTTCAGTGGTTTACGCACGAGCGGCATACCGGCCTGATGTGGGGTCCGACCGCCTTTCCTGCGATTACATTCATGGCACGAGCAGACCACGTTCTCCCAAATGGATGTGCCGCCTTGAGAACGCGGAATTACGTGGTCGAGATTGAGCTCATGACGCGGCAAGCGTCGGCCGCAGTATTGGCAGATGCATTTGTCGCGCGCGTAAATGTTGTACCGGCTAAAGCGCACCTGGCGCTTGGGTACACGATCGTAGCTGACCAACAAAACTACCCGCGGAACGCGGATCACCCGATTCACCAACCCCACGGTTTCGTCGTGTGCCGAGATAGACAGATCGCTCCAACTGTCGAAATCGAAGGTTTGGTACTGCTCGTTGACCGCCTTTGCGATGCCCTGATAGAGAAGCACGAAGGCGCGGCGAACAGAGGTAACGTGGATCGGCAAATAGGAACGGTTGAGAATCAGGACCTTGGTGTTCAATATGCCATACACGGGCGCGACGGCCGGATAAGTCATAGGTTACTTTCAGTGCTCGACATGGGTCGGCATGAGCCAGGGGTAGTTCTCTCAAAGTAACGAGCGTCGGTCATAAAGTCAAATAAAGCTAAGGATTGTACGCCGTAGCATGCTTGAAGTCACGGCTGAATTCCTCTATAACCACAACTAATTTCATTTTACGCGTTAGTGAGTTCACCCCGTCGACGGGTGATACCACCCACAACACCTCTCCCTCCTGGAATCCATTTACAGAGTCTTATGAAACAAGAGATATACATCAATTCGACGCCGCAGGAGAGCCGCATCGCGCTTATCGAAGACGGTCAACTGGCCGAATTTCTGATCGAAAGAAAAGAAGAAATGGGCGTCGCGGGCAATATCTACAAAGGCAAAGTGGCGCGGGTTCTCCCCGGCATGCAGGCCGCCTTCATCGATATCGGCATGGAAAAGGCGGGCTTTCTGCACGCCTCGGATTTTTCTACTGAGCCGGAAGACGTTCAGCTGATCGGCTCCTCGGGCGACGACGTCGAGTTCGAAGAAGCGCCAAAACCGGCGCCTTCACGCCGGCTGCCGCTCGAAAAACAGCTCGGTCGGGGCGAAGAAATTCTCGTTCAGGTCGCCAAAGACCCGCTCGGCACCAAAGGGGCGCGGGTCACTTCCCATGTGTCGCTTCCGGGCCGCTACATGGTCTTTATGCCGGGCACCAAACATATCGGTATCTCGCGACGGATCGAGAGCGAGGAAGAGCGCAAACGGTTGAAAGAAATCGCCCAGACGCTCAGGACTGAAGAGGGCGGATTCATCCTGCGCACGGCCTGCGAAGGACGGAGCAAGAGGGAGATCCAACGGGATCTCAGCTTTCTTACGAAGCTATGGAGCCGCATTCACAAAAAAGCCGAGTCCGCGCCGGCGCCGTCACTCATTCATCAAGACCTCGATTTGATCGTGCGCACAATCCGCGATTTCTTCAGCGCCGATACTGAGCGGGTGGTCGTCGATTCACCGAAAGACCATCGGCGCATCACCGACTTCGTGCGCAATTTCATGCCGCGCCTTAAGTCGAAAATCGTGCTGTATACCGACAAAGTGCCGCTCTTCGAGCAGCAGGGGATCGAAGAAAAAGTCGCCAAAGCGTTGGAGCGCCGAGTCTGGCTGCGTTCGGGCGGCTCCATCGTCATTGAACGCACCGAAGCGCTCACCGCGGTGGACGTAAACACGGGCCGATTCGTCGGCAAGCGCAATCAGGAAGAGACGATTTTTAAAACCAATTTGGAAGCGACGCAGGAAGTCGTGCGCCAATTGCGCTTGCGCAACGTCGGCGGCATTATCATTATCGATTTCATCGATATGGAGAAGGAAGGGAACCGGAAGAAAGTCTACGATGCGCTCCGAGAGGCGCTTAAAAAAGACAAAGCGCGCACCAATATTTTAAAAATTTCCGAGCTCGGTTTGGTCGAGATGACTCGGCAACGAACGCGCGAAAGCTTGGAGAATCAGCTGCTCCGGCCTTGCCCTCATTGCGATGGCCGTGGTCGGATCAAATCCGCGCCGACGATCGCCTACGACGTTTTGAGAGCGATTAAACGCCAGCACTCACAAGTCGAGGACGGCAAGAATATCGTTGTGCGGCTGCATCCGGATATCGCGAATTTTCTCTACGACGAGAAAAACAACAGCCTGGAAAATCTCGAGCGCGAGATCAACCATCGCATCATCATCAAAGCCAGCCAGGACTTACATCAAGAGAAATACGAGATCACCGAAGCCTAACCTCAATTTTTCGGCCACGGATGAATGTCGGCGTCGCGCCGAAGCTTTTTTACATCATGAGCTTGTATGTGCATGAAAACCGCGGTGCTCCGTTGCGGTTTTGCTTTGGTGGTTGAATGCGTGCCAAAAACACGTAGGGCGGGTTTGTTTGAAACCCGCCCCTATCGGACTCAAGATGATCCAATGCTTTTACTGCGTTTGTACCACTCAGTGGTATTCCACGCCGGGTAAAGGATTTGCAACCGCTTCTTCCAACGTCGTGGCACGCTTCCACTCGTTCGCGGGGCGGCTGCGGCCGTCGGTGCCGATCTGATCCATGGCGGCGTAGATTTCGATTTTGTATCCGTCCGGATCGTAGAATTCTAAACCAGGGTTGCCCCCGGGTCCGCGTCGCCCTTCGTAAAAGATCGTCACGCCCTTTGCTTTGAGAAATTCGCGGATCTTGAAAAGTTCCGACACGGTAGCGACTTCCAACGCCATGTGGTCGAAGCCGACTTGGCCGCGCTTGGGCAGCTCGCTTTTCTCTGTGGCTTGAACCAGGGCGACGGTATGGTGATCCGTGGCGTTGCGGAAAAACATCATCCCGCCTTCATTCCGGTCGGAAAACTTAAAACCCATGACGTCGGTCCAGAATTTCGTGCTGCGCTCGATGTCGCTAACCGTGAGCACGACGTGACCGATTTTTTTGATTTTGATCGGAGATTTTTCTTCTGTCATAAATGCTCCTTTTGTTAAAACTGGCGCGGTTGCATCGCCGCCAAAGCTATCGTTTTCTACCACGGAATATCGCTTTAAGGCAAAGCGGAAAGAATCGGGCATTAGCTGGTCGGCGAGATTAGCCGCGCGTGAGTTTAGCGACGATCTTGCGGCTGTAGTTGCGCACTGAACTCAAGTCCAGCGAGCGGCGCTTGAGCATATCGAGGCGGATCATTTTCCATTGAATGCTTTTGGCGAGCGCGCGGCGCTCGCCCTCGTCTTCGACGTGTTTGATCAGGTCCTCGAGCGTATGAATGTCTTTCAGGAGTTCGACTTCGGGCGGTAAGACATGGGCGTTCTTGAGCACGTGATAGCCGATCCGTAGATCTTCGGGCACCCAGCTCAAGTCTTCCAATACCAGTGGTTTGCCTTTGCCTGGAAGATTATCAAATGCGCCCTCACGCTGTGCTTCGAGAATGCGTTGTTCGGCGATCCTGTGCATAAACGAAACGGCGCCGGTTTGTTGCGGCGGTCTTTTCATCCGCTTACCTCTTCGACTGCCGGCCCTTCCAGCCTGCTTGCCGCGAGTTCTTCCGGAGGTCTCACGTGGCGGAACATCAGGAAAAAAGCCACGTCATTGATCAATTGTAACCCGCCGCCGATAAACAAGGGAAGAGTGAGGGAGACGGTTTGCATAAGATAAGTCGAAATCGTCGGGCTGATCCCAAAGGGCACGATGCGTGCCAAGCTGGTGACCCCGGCCGCCGAACCACGCTCCTCGGATTTGACCATCGCCATTGTAAACGAAGCTCGCAAAGGATTGTCCATGTAAGCGAAAAATGACCGAGTGACAATGAGCGCGGCGGCCACGTTGAGAATCGAGGCAAATGGTAAGCATAGCCAAATCAGCGACGCCAAACCGTGGGAGAAGGCCATGGTGCGGACGACGCCGATCTTGCGCGCGATCACGGGCGCGCTCAGAAACGAGAGCGCGGCGAGAAAATAGGAAGCGAAAAAAATGATGCCGAGGGACTTGAGCTCGACGCCGAAGCGAAGAAAGAACCAATAAGGCACCAGCGCGCCCGCCATGCCGGCGCCAAGATTGTCGACGATCGACAGCGCCGACATCTTGGTTACGAAAGCTCCGGTGCTCTTGGACATTTTCCTTTCGGTCTTGCGCGGCTGATGCTGCTCGTTGATGCCGCGATAAACGAACAGCAGCACGACGCTAAACGCGATCGTCAAAAGAAACAGCGGCTTGTACGACTCGACGGCGCTCCAGCCGCGGTCTTCTTGAAGAAACTGCGGCAGGCCGCTGGCCAACGCGCCTAAAGAGCCCATGATCGAGCCGACGCACGAATTGACCGCGAAGATCTGATTGCGGTTTTCCGGTCGGCATTTCTCCGCCAGGAGAGCTTCTTCCACCGGATTGAACGGCCCGCCGCCCGAGCCGCCGCCGCCGGATCCCCCAGCGCCGACGTTCGCGACGATAACTGCAGCCAGAATAAAGAAGAGACTGCTAAAATAGATAAGGATGAGATTGGACAGGATCGTTAGAATCGCAAGCAGCATCAAAATTTTTCTGCGACCGACCCGATCCGACAAATATCCCCAGAGCGCCGTGAGCACGGCGCCGCTCAGATACGCGACGGTGAAAATGACCCCGATCATCACCGGCGTATATCCAAGCCGGTCGAGATAGATGGCGAACACGACGTTCAAATACGAAAAAGCGAAGGCACGGATGCCGCGTGAGGCCATCAGCAACTTGGCATCGCGGTGTAAGTTTCGCAGCAGTCCCAAAATCATGCCGTCGCCGTTTGCGACGTAGCCCCTTCTTCTTCGGGCGGTTTCACGTCGCGGAACATGAAATAGAAGACGCAATCGTGAAAGAACTGCAGGAAGCCGCCGATAAATATCGGCACGTTCAACGTGAATGCTTGCATTAAGTACGCCGAGATCGTCGGACTGATCGCCACCGGAACATGCCGTGAAAGAGTGGTGAAGCCGGCGGCGGAGCCGCGATCTTCGGGCCGAACGACGCCCATGATGAAGGAACTCCTGAGTGGACTGTCCATATAAGCCAGATAGGAGCGAGCGATTGTCAGGGCGGCGGCGATCGCAAACGTCGGCGCCAGCGGCAGGCAGAGCCAAATCGCCGATGCCAAACCATGGGAGAAAGCCATGGTTCGGACCACGCCGATTTTGCGCGCGATGATCGGCGCGGTTAAAAACGACATGGCGGCGAGAAAGTAAGACAAAAAGAACATGAAGCCGAGAGATTTGAGCTCGACGCCGTAGCGCAGAAAGAACCAGTAGGAGATCAGTGGGCTGACCAATCCGCCGCCCAAATTATCGATCATTCCGAGCAGCGACATCTTAAGCACGAAGGCGTTGGCTTGGGTCACCATTTGTTTCTTCACTCGTTTTTTAGCGACGTGATGCTCGTC
>Ga0075421_100004858_pt1 | contig 16212 bp, 11 predicted proteins | sample SoiMetdeltSBSDD5_FD_75292 | JGI IMG/M metagenome (GOLD analysis project Ga0075421, IMG submission 75292) | Bulk soil microbial communities from a Populus tree surrounding site in Tennessee, USA - Soil MetaG P. deltoides SBSDD5 | ecosystem: Environmental > Terrestrial > Soil > Tree plantation...
GTCGCCGGCCCGAAGGTGCCGTCGGGCTGGAGCTCGCTGACATACAGGTCGAACGCGCCGACGCCTCCCGGCCTGTTGCTGGAGCCTAAGCCTGGTATCCGCCGCGCAGGAGGAGTACCGGCCGCCAGATGGTCTCCGTGCCGGGTCGTGTTTCCGGCCGCCGCGGATCCCGCGAAGATGCGCGCAAAGGCCAGACTTGACTAAACCACCCCGGGGGGGGTGGCAGTCTGGCGCGGCGACGCGAACTTGCGGCGCAGGCGCCTGATGAAGATCCGAGCGACTTGCGAAGTCATGGAGCCGGGTTGCGTCTGGCGCGCACGCTTGAAGCTCGTGGCGATGTAGGTGCCTAAGTAGCAGATGCGGTTCTCGTGGTAGACCCGGTCAGACTCACGGCGCCGCACCGCTGCCAGTAGCCAGCCCAAAACGGACATGGCCAGCGCACGATAAACGTGCATGCTGCTGCCGAACAACTGTGAGTCGACTGGAGGGCTCACGAGTCGGCCGTGCTTGTCAAGCCTGTCCAGTAGTTCCATACGCGCGTGCACCCGTCCATACTTCCGATACCAGCTGCGGAAGTACGGTTTCTTCAGCCGTGCCGGTGGTATGGGCACCATCACGACCAGCCGGGGAACATAAAGGCCGCGGCATCCGGCGCGCCACATTCGGAGCTGAAGTTCGCGATCCTGCCCGCGGGGGTAGTCGGTGGAGAACAGGCCAGCCTTCTCGAACACCGATCGTCGAGAGGCGAAATTGGCTGTCAGCAGACAAAGCGCGGCGTGGCCCGCATCGACGGGCAGGTCGTCATCACCGTGTTCGCAGATCGCCAGCGGTCCCATTTGCAGCGTTGTCAACCATGAGGGCACGTAGTCAGGCCAGGCGGGGACGACCCGGCCGCCGATACAGTCGATGTCTGGATACTTTTCGAAGGTCTGCGCGATCGCAGCAATCCAATCCGGCGCGGGTCGGCAGTCGTCGTCCGTGATGGCAATGATGGGAGCGCGGGCGTGGAGGATGCCGGTGTTCCGGCCGTACGAGACTCCTTGCCTCGGCTCGAACAGGTACTTGAGTGGAACCGGGCTCGACCCGATCGCCCGCTCGACAACGGCGCGCGTGTCGTCGGTCGAGTTGTTGTCGACAATCAGCACCTCGTACGGTACGACGCCGACCTGGTGCAGCAGCGATTCGAGCGCGGCGCCCAGATCGTCTTGCCGATTGTGTGTGGAAACGACGACAGAGACCGCGAATTCGCGTGAAACGTCCGAACTCGACGTCATGATGCGCCTCCGACTCGTGAGCTCCGCCACCACGCCTTGTTGGCCCGCCGGACCCGCTGGGCCTGCAATATGACCTGCCGCCGCGCGCAGCTGGCGGACAGAGATCGCGGATGAAACCTGTAATAGTAGAGCACTCGGAAAAGCCGCTGCATCGTGAACCGTCGGGATACCCGGAGCCAGTAGTCGTAGTCCTCCGCCAGCACCGCACCCGGGTCGTAGTCACCGAGCGCCTCGTACACGCGGCGCCGATACATGAAGCTGCCGCCCACGCGGTTCTTCACTCGAAGCCACTCAGGCGGCGGCACCCACAGCATCCCGACGACCTTTCCCTCCGCGTCGATCTCGTACGCGTCGGAATACACGAAATCGACGTCCGGATAGGTACACAGGAACCTGACCATCTGTTCGATGGCATCAGGTGTGTAGGAGTTGTCATCGGACGTCCATGTCAGCAAGGTCCCGGCAGCCTCTGCGAAGCCGGTGTTCAACGCCGCAGGAAGCCCTCGGTTCGCGGCGTGACGCAGGTATCTCAGACGAGGATTGCTGAAGCGGCCGACGATCTCGGCCACCGCGGGACCTGATCCATCGTCGACGACAACAACCTCGATGCAGTGATGCGTCTGCGCGAAACAGCTCTCCAGCGATTGGGCGAGATACTTGGTCCCGTTGTACGTCGGGAGGACGATGCTCACCTTGAGCTCGCGATCGTATTTGCGCCAGCTGCCGGGGTTGGACGGCAGCGGCTCGCCAGCCGCTACGCACGGCCAGGGCATGCGATACCGTCGGATGCATTTGCGCAGCTCGGTAGCCCAGAGCGGATCGAGCGCCAGAATGGCGTCTGCGTCTGCCGCACGAAGACCCTCCATCAGCTGCGGCGCCGTCAGCGGCGACAGCACCGCGGCCGCTGCCCGCAGTGGCGCACGCTGCTGCCGGGCGAGCAGCCAGCGTAGCGCCCTCATTCTGCCGGTCGTCGCTCCCGCGGTCACGTGCACGTGGGTGCCGTCGGCCGGCGGGAGTCCGCGCGAGTTCGTCAGCAGCACCTTGTCGACGTCCTGATCGGCAGCGACAGACGCGAGCGACAGCAGCCGCGTGTGTTCGAACGCTGCCAGGTCAGGCCCGAAGACGCAGATCCTCACGGTCGTGGCTCCGAGTCCTTGTCGCCAATGGTGACGAGGAGGTAGCCCTGCCGGCACCACGCCGGGGCCACATGGTGGCCCATGCGGAGCAGCTTGATGCTCGCCCGTTTAACCTGAGACCCGAACGGCATCACCAGGAAATCGAGTGAGTGGCGAGCGGCAACGGTCAGCTCCGTAGTGCGAACTGCCCCGGCCAGTTCGAATGCCGACTTCAGCGAATAGGAGGGCACCTCACCGCCCCACATCCAGGTCCCGGACCGCTCCATGTACCACTTGCCAACGCGATAGGCCACGGAGAAGGCGTTGGGCACCAGCACAATTACCCGCTTCCGGGCGACGCGAAACGCTTCACCGATGATCGCGGCCACCTGCTCGCGCTCGAAGTACTCGAGTACCCCACAGCTGAAGACGGCATCGAACGAGCCCGAGTCGAACGGCAGCGGGCGCGTGATGTCGCCGACGCAGAACCGTCCCTCCACACCGCAGGCCGCGAACATCCGGCGGCTGAACTCGATGTTCTGAGGTGACCAGTCGATCAACGTGGGACGTCGGCCTGCCCTCGCGAGCATCGCTGAGTGGTCGCCTCGACCGCTGCCAAGGTCCAGAACCGTCGCGCAGCCATCGGTTCGGTCAACGAGCAGCTCGCTCCACGGAACGACGGGACCGCGCGCCACCAGCGCCTCCGCGAAACGATCGGGCGAAGCGGTGGTAGAGAGGACCTGTGACCACTGCTGTGGGCTGAGGTTCCGCTTATCTTGAGTGTTGGTGGCATGCATGTGTTATCCCTGGCGCCGGGCGATGCAGAGCGATAGGACGACTCACGCGCCAGCGGGAGTGGCGCCCTGCAGCATCAGCCCGTCGATGAAGAACTTGACCGCCCAGCTGATCTCCTGGTGCGGCAGATATGCCGCCCCCGCTCCATAGCTGCCATAAAATCCCCCGCTCGGCAGCTGCAAGGTTTTCAGGTAGTTCATTGCGGCGTCGGCGGGGCGGCGATCGCCAAGCCGGTACCAGGCAATCGCGAGTTGCGCCATCCCTGTAGAACAGATCCAGCTCACGCCGGGATACGCCGGTATGGAACCGTCTGGCGCCTGGATCGCGGCTGCAGCCGCAAGGCCCCGTCGTGCAAGACCTTCTTCGCCGAGCTCGGCCAAGGCCTCCATCATGTAGCCGAAAATGTGTGACAGTGTGCCCAGCTCGGACTTGAACTCGACAAGGTCCGGTTGACGTTTGTAGTAGGCCAGGGCCTTCGTCGCAGCGTCGACATAAGGCTGGTGGTGAAGGCGCGTGCCGGCCGTCATTAGGGGCGGCAGGACGTACAAGTTCGCGTACTCGGTAAAGGTACTCCCGTCGGCGCACCGCCATAGGTTGTACGAGGGAGTTCCAACCCGGCCATCCTCGCGAATCTGCGAGACCACGAAATCGCACGCCTTTCGCAAGTGCGCTTCGACCACCGGCATGTCTTCGAGCACCGCGAGGAACCCGCGGACCGCCTGGGCAGTGTCGAACGTGTATGGCACGCCGTCGGGAGCGCAGAACGCGCCGTCCTCACGCTGGACCGACTGCTCCCAACGCGCCATCTCGAGTGCCATCTCGCGTTCGCCGATGCCGTGCAACGTCGCGATCAGGTAGCCGGTCACTTCCTGCGATCCGACGGTCTGCTTGTGATGCGGCACGATGCCGCCGCCGGGTGCACGATGCGTCCGGATCCAGGCGAGACCGCGCTCGAGCGGCGTGCTAGTGGCCGCTCGCCGCCATGGCGCCGCCACCGACCAGATGGAGGTCGCTGTCTTCTTCGACCGGGATTGCCCTGTTGCCGGAATTGATCGATGCATAAGCCACTTCAATGAGCTGCTGCGCCCGTACACCAGCCGGCGCGGGCACGGTGCAAGGGGCGGCACTCCGGATAACGTCGGTGAACTGATCGATTTGCCTTGCGAACGCCTTCTTGCCGTCGTTCGTGTTCGACGACCGCTTCCATTCCGACCAGGTCCCCAGCCGGTAGGTCAGGCCGTGATAGTCGAGCGCGGCTGTCCCCTGGTCACCGTAGATCTCGAGGTAGGCATTGGGTGGCGCGGCGACCGCCCAGCTCAGATCAATGCTGACGGCTGCACCGCTGCGGAGCTGGCAGGTGATCGACGCGCAGTCCTCGACCGGCAGCGACCGGGAATTACGCGCAGTCGCGGCCAGAACTGCAATCGGACCGAGCAGGAACTCGACGAGGTCGAACGCGTGTGCGCCGTTGTCCATGACGATCCCGCCGCCGGCGAGCCGTGGATCGGCGAACCACTTCCCGGTCATGTCCAGATCGGCCGCGAACATCAAGCGTGCGGTGACGATGCGGCCGAGTGACCCGCTGTCGATCAGCTTCTTCGCTTCCTGCACCTCGTCGAAGAATCTGAATTTGAAGCCGGGTACAAGGTGCCGTCCCTCGTCTTTGGCGGCGGCGGCCATGGCGCGTGCATCGGACAGGGATGTCGCCAACGGCTTCTCGCACAGCACGTGCACTCCCGCCGCTAGCGCGTCCATCACCACCTCGCGATGAGCCGCCGGCACGACGCAGACGCTGACGCCGTCGACCTGCTCGGCAGCCAGCAACTCTCGGTGCGAGCCGTATGCGCGTCCGGCAGCGAAGGCCGCGAAGCGTTCGGCGGTGGCAAGTGACGTATCCGCAAACGCCACCACGTCGACGGCGGGATTGCGCTGATAGGCATCCAGGTGCCAACGGCCCATCTGACCGCAACCAATGATCGCGACCCGTACGCGTCGACCCGTAGTTGGCGCCGCAGCAGCGCTCGACGCGGCGGAGGTGACGGCGCCGGTCTCAACGCGGCCGGAGGCACTCCGCGCCGTCGACCTTTCCCGCCCCTCGAGACAGCGCGCCAGCACTTCGCTCGTTCGGATGACGCGTTCCCGAGTCCAGCTCTCGTCGAGTGGCAGGGTCAACAGGCGGTCCAGTCCCGCTTCCGCCTTCGGGCACAGACCCGGCCGGTACTCATAGGTGATCTCAGGTTCGTGAATCGTGAACGGCCATTGCGAGGCACCGAATGTCTTCTTCGACGCGAGCGATTCGCTGCACAGGTAAATCGGCTTGCCGATGTAGCCGCCCGAGGCCCACACTTTGTGAGCCCGGAGTTGCTCGGCGAGCAGCGTCGCACTGCCGCCTGCGATGGACGCCGCGTACACCCAATACGACGCCACGGCCGCCGCAGTCACCGGAACCGGCGCGATCCCATCCAAGCGGGCGATGCGCTCGCTCAACAACGCCGCCAGCTCCCGCCGGCGGGAGACCACGTCGCGCAGCTTCGTGAGCTGCACGATACCGACGGCGCCCACGAGCTCCGTCATCCGATAGTTCGGCGCATGGAAGAGGTAAGCGCGTGCTCCAAATCCTTTCCGCGCCCAGCCCTTGTCGATGAACAGCTTCATCCGTTCCGCGTACTCGCGGTTCCGGGTGATCGTCATCCCACCGTCGCCGGTGGTCATCAGCTTGGATTGTTGGAAGCTGAAGCACCCCAGATCGCCGATCGTGCCGACCAGTTGCTGGCGGTACTCCGCAAAGTGCGCCTGCGAGCAATCTTCGATCAACGCCAACCCGTTGGCATCCGCGATCGCCCGCAGCGCAGTCATGTCGCAGGGGTTCCCGAACAGGTGAACGGCAACAATGGCCTTCGTGCGCGGCGTAACCTTTCTCGCGACATCGTTCGGATCCATGTTGTAGGACGCGTCGATGTCAGCAAAGACAGGAATCGCGTTCTGCTGAATGATGGGAATGATGGTCCCGAGGTCGGTGATCGGCGCCGTGATCACCTCCGCTCCAGGCTCGAGATCAAGAGCGCCGAGTGCCGTGTGAATGGCCGCAGTTCCCGAGGTTGACGCGACGGCGTAGGGAACGTCGTGGGCGGCCGCAAACGCGCGCTCGAACGCCCGCACCTGCTGACCGTCAACCGAGCAGAGATTCTGCGAACGCAGGACGGTACGAAGCCGCTTCAGCTCTGCGGCGTCGTACGGCGAACGCCCGGTCCGGCCGCGCGCGGGCTTCATCAGGTAGTCCCAGATGGCTTCCGACACGGCCCGTCGGGTGCGGCGGACGAGTGGACGAACGGCGTTCTTCATCATGGTCGTGCCAGACTCCTCAGACTGCCTGCAGCGCGGAGGCGGGGCGCATGTTCGTCCCCGATCGGCCGAGAGTGATCGAGACGATGCGTTCGGCAGCTCTCCCATCGCCGTAGGGACAAGGAGCCGACAGTGACGGCCGCACCCCAGGTTCGTAAAGACGCGCCCGGACGGCCGAGACAATCGCCTGGTAGTCGGTGCCAACCAGCCCGACGCCGCCGCCCGCCAGCCCTTCGGGACGTTCGGTCATTTGCCGCATCACCAGCGCTGGCACGTTCAACGCCGGCGCCTCTTCCTGAATGCCTCCCGAATCGGTGAGTACGAGCTCGGATGCCTTCATCAAATGCACCAGCGACACGTAATCGAGGGGCTCGATCAACGTGAGCCCAGACACTCCGCTGAGAATTTCGTGCACCGGCTGACGGACGTTGGGATTCAGATGCACCGGAAACACGAACTGCACGCCGCTCGGCGCAAACTCCCGCGCGAGGTCCCGAATCGCACGGCACAGCTCCCGGAAAGGAGCGCCGAAACTCTCACGGCGGTGAGCAGTGATCAGGACCAGCCGGCCAGTCGGCTCGAGGCCAGCAAGCGGACCTGCTGTCCAGTCGTAAGGACGCGCGACAACGTCGAACAGCGCATCGATCACGGTGTTTCCGGTCACGAAGATGTCGCTCTCACGCAACCCCTCACGTCGTAGCGCCTGCGCTGCCGTCTCCGTCGGTGCAAACAGCAGGTCAGCGGCGAGATCGGCGACCTGGCGATGCATCTCCTCCGGAAACGGCTGCTGACGATCACCGGTTCGCAGGCCGGCTTCGACGTGGGCGAACCGCACGCGATTGTAGAAGGCGACCATGCTCGCGGCGAACACCGTCGCCGTGTCGCCCTGCGCGAACACCCAGTCGGGCTGCGTGTCACGGACAACTGCGTCCAACCCCGAGAACAGTCGCGCCGCCAGGCCAGGCAGGCGCTGATCGGGCTCCATCACGTCGAGATCGACATCCGGCCGCAGGTCAAACACCGAGAAAACGCTCTGAAGCATTGCGCGGTGCTGCCCCGCCGCGCAGAGCACCGAGTGCACCTGGGACGGGTAGCGGACCAGCTCTTTCAGCACCGGAGCCATCTTGATCGCTTCCGGCCGTGTGCCGACAACCGTAAGGATGGTCACCATACGGTTGCTCCGAATCGACGCACGGTCCGGATTTTTGACCACAGCACCGCCGCATCCAGGCACTCCCACAGCCGCGCCCGCCGCCGACTGCGCCGCGCGAGCCCGTCTGCCCCCGCCATTTCGTACCAGCGCTGCGCCTGGCGGTGATGGTGAGCGACTGCAGTCGGGCCGGCGTGACGCAGGATTTCCAGGAAGTGTTTGCCAACGACTTGTTCGTAGGCGCGGCCATTGCGAATGAAATCCTTGGACATCGCATCCGCCCCGGTGCAGTCGTAGATGAACGTCGGCCTCGGTTCGAACGAGAACTCAAATGCCGAGGCCAGCCGGATCGATGTGTCCCACTCTTGGAAGGCCGTGATCTGCTCGTCCAGCAGTCCGATCCGTTCGAGCGCGGTGCGCTTCACCAGCAGACCAGGGAACACCGGCCCTTCGTGCCGCAACAGCTGCCCGTACACGCGGCCACTGAGGCGTGGCACCCGGTAGGCGTGCAGGCTTCCGTCGGACTTACGCATGCGGCAAGCCGAATGAACGACCTCCCGCCCTTCCTCGATCGCCCGATGCAGCCGGCTCTCCAAGCTGTGCGGCAGGAACTCGTCGTCGGAATCGAGGAACGCGATCCACTCGCCGCGACCTGTGCGGATCCCCGTGTTACGCGCGGCCTGTGCACCGCGGCGCTCGCGGTGCTCGACGAGACGAATACGCGGATCATCCCCCGCCACCGCTCGTGTCACCTCCCGCGTGGCATCCGTCGATCCGTCGTCGACGACAACTATCTCCCAGTGGGGATAGGTTTGGGCGCGAACGCTCCCGATACAGCGCTCGATCGTCGCAGCACGGTTGTACGCGGGGACGACGACCGTCACGAGCGAAGTCGAGGGCATCGTCGCTGGGGCGGATGCCGCTGCAACGCTCCGGCCACGGCCAGGCGACTCCAGTCCGAGGAGCTGCGACAACGATGCGCGCTCCCGCTCCCATGAAAAGGACTTCTCGACGTGGCGCCATCCCGCCGCGCCGAGTTGTGTGCGGGCGCGAGCATCGGTGCCGAGCGTCACGAGGTGGTCGGCCATCGCGGCCACACTCCCTTCGTCAACGAGCAACCCGGTGACGCCGTCGAGTACCGCCTCCGGTATCCCGGCGTGCCGCGTCGACACCACGGGCAGCGCTTGTGCCATCGCCTCGAGAATCGAGACCGGCAATCCCTCTTCGTCTCCGGTCACCGGATCCGTGAGACTGTGCTGCACGAACACATCAGCCTCGCGCAGCGCGTGCAGAACCGCCGCATGGGACTGGGGTCCGAGGAGCCGCACGCGATCCCCGAGATGCACCTGGGCGACGTATTGTTGCGCCGCGTCGAACAGCGGCCCGTCGCCGATCATGTCGAGACGCAGCCGACCGCACCGGGCGGCAGCGAGCCGGAAGGCCTCCAGTGTGGTCAGCGGTGCTTTCTTACCTACCATGCGACCGACAGCCACGCAGCGAACGACGTCCCGCTCGGGGCGTGTCGGCGGTTCCGGCAGCACGTCGACGCCGCAAGGGATTACGTGGATCCGCTCCGCTTGCAGTCCGAGCTCAATGAGCCGGCGGCGGGTGCCGTCGCTGACGGTGATCAATCCGTCGGCGCGGTCGTAATCCATATACCGGGATCGCCAGGCCGGATCCCGCAGCGTGCGCGACACGTCGTACCCGTGCGCATGCGCGAAGTACCGCGATCCCGCGGACCGCACTGCCTCGATCCACTGGTGCGACCACGTCAAATACTCTCCCATCGCCACGTCGATATGGTGCCTGCGCAGGAACTGCGTGACCGCGGCACCTCGACCGGCAGAGTAACCGGCCCCGACCAGCAGCCGTGGCACGCTTTCGTCGAGACCTACTCCCTCTTCGACGCCCGACACCACTACCGTCTGGCACGGCAGCAGGTCGCGCATATGCCGCAGGATGAACGTCTCTGACAGACTATCAATCGTCGGCGCGACGATGGCGAGGTGCGCCCGCGTCATGATGGCGACTCTGTCGCCGCAGACCCACCACCGCCGGCGGTGGCGACCAGCTTCGTGGCGAGGTCCGGCACCAGCGCGCTGCCCAGCCGAGAGATGCTGCAGCGCTGCGCCGACTGGCCTGCGGCGGAGGAGCGAACCAGATCATCGGTCTCGACCCGCAGCCGGGGCATGGCCGTAACCTGCCGTAAGTACGTCTCGAACGCGAGTATGGCGATCACGCTCTCGGCCGCCAGTGGCCGCTCCGCGTTCTTCATCAACGCCGCCCTGGCTGCGCCGTGCAGCACGTCGTCGGCCAGGAGGTCCTGGGCGAGCAGACGTTCGCACACTCGTTGCTGCCGTACCGCGGCCGGATAGTCGACGAACCATTGATTCGCTGGCGTCTTTCGCCGGGGCATCCGTAGCAGTCGCCGGCAACGCCGCTGCAGATTTCGCATGGTCCGGATGTGAGACGACTCGCGTAACCCTCTGCCCGTGCCTTGCCAGGGCAGATTCGCGAAGAACCTTGGGTGCCGCTCAGCGAGAAATTCGTTGTAGAACTTGTGGTTCCAGCGATCGCTGTCGGTCAGGGAGCCAAGGAAGAGCTGTAGGAAGTCGAGGCCGGAGCCGGGATACACCGTCTCGCAATACGGGGCGAAGCACCCCGGACTATGGAGCACGTAGCGGCGCACCCGCTGCCGCAGGTGAAAACAATCGGACGACGGTCCGCTGGCGTAACGCTGAATATCGGACTTCGACGCATCGAGAGCGTCCTCGACGCGGAAGAACGGATTCGCCATGAAGCGGCTCTTCATGAGAAGTTCGGGTTGTTGACGCAGCTCGCTCCAGGGCGTGCGGTCCAGATGGCTGCCGCCAAACAGCAGATCGCCAAGCATGTTCATCGGGCTGTAACAGGTGCCGATGCGCATCTCTTCGACGGCGATTGCCGGATGGAGGTGATTCGCATTGACCAGGCCGTCTGTTTGCCAGATGGCTTCTTCCCTGCCCTGCCACCAGTTCTTCGTCGTCCATTCGCACACGCGATGCTCGATTCCGGCGATCGCGGCAACCGCTCGCGCAGGGCCGACCTCCGGTGAATCGTTGCTCCCGTAGGTGACCGCCACGATGCTGGCGTTCTGGGCAACCAGTTCGGCGACGAGCAGGCGTGAGTCGAGTCCGCCGCTAAGCAAGATGGGAGTTGTGCCCGGCCGGCGATAGTCCCGCACGGCCGTAGCCCACAGACGCCCGAATTCCTCCAGCGCTTCCTGGCGGTCGCGCGGTGCCGTTTCTAGATCATCGAACGACCAATACTCGGTTCTGGTGACGCCCGCGCGTGAGACGTGCCACACACTTGCTGGTGGGATCAGCCCGATGCCTGTCCACCAAGTCCTGTCGCCCAGCATGTGGTCGAATGCGAAGTACTGACGCAGCGCGATTTCGTCGATTGCCGGTAAGCGGTCGTGAATCGCCAGCAGCGCCTTGACTTCCGCCGCGTACGCGAACCAGTCGGCGGTCTCGGTGTAATACAGTGGCCGGAAGCCCAATCGATCGGTGGCGAGCGTCACCTCGCCGTCCTCTTCGACGACTGCGAGGGCGAATGCGCCGTCGGCGCGGGCCAGGGTCGCGGGCCGCTGATCGACCAGCGATGCCAGCGCCTCTACGGACGATGTGTGGCTGCTGTGCGGCAGACGACACTCGCCGTCGAGCCACACGTGCCGGCGACCGTCAGCCGTTGCGAACGGCTGGCTCTCCGGATTGAGAACGCCCGATTCGACGCGACCGCCACAGTAGCCGCCTTCTCCAGATAGCTCGGCACGCTGCCAGGGCATATGCCGCATGGCGTCCGCCATCCGCCTGGCCATGGCGTGCAGGTCCGTTGGAGCGAGCTTCTCCGTCTTGGCGATTACGCCGAAGAGTCCCGGCATGCCACAGCCTCTCGATGGATACCGTCACTCGCCGCGCGACTCGTCGGGTGAAGGATCGCGGGTCTCGGGCCGACGGGCTGAATCTGCCACTCTGGCGCCCAATACAGCGGCCCCCAGTGACGCGACCGTGGCAGGCCGCTGCCCCAGCCGAACACGTCGTTCTCGAGGACGTGCAGCGCAAATGCGTTGGTGAATCTGGCGAACCGTTTGACCGTGTGGTCCACGTAGACGCAGACCGTGACCCAGACGAAATACGCGCCCTCGTTCAACGGCAGGCGGCCGAGATCGCAGCGAACGTTCCAACGCTTTTCCTCGCCCTGGATCCAGCCTGCCCGCTGCACCACGCTGTCCATGGTCACCAAGTACTCGCCCGTCGGCGTCGTCACCCGCAGACTGATGCCGACCTTCGCATCAGTGGGCGGCTGCTCCGCTTCGATGTCGAAATCGAAGACGATCGGCTCGCCGCAAAAAATTGTCAGATCGCTCTCCGGATCCCGTGGATGCAACAGAAACCCCGAACCAACATCCGGGCGGCGAGGCCCCGACTGCACTGCTGCACGCTGTTGGCCGAGCAGTTCGACGTATTTCTCAACCACAGCGTCCGCTGGGCCGTCTAACACCACGCTGCCCTCTTCGAGCATCAGGCAGCGATTGCACAGCATCCGGATCGCGCCGACGTTGTGGCTCACGAAGAGCACCGTGCGCCCGGAGCCCGCCTGCGCTTGGAGCTTTCCGAGACACTTTCGCTGAAACGCGAAGTCGCCGACTGCAAGCGCTTCGTCCACAATCAGGATGTCCGGTTCGAGATGCGCGGCAACGGCGAAGGCCAGCCGGACGTACATTCCACTCGAGTAGCGCTTGACTACGGTATCGACGAACTTGTGGATCTCCGCGAAATCGATGATTTCGTCGAACTTCCGCGCCACTTCCTGTCGTTTCATCCCCAGAATCGCCCCGTTGAGGAAGACGTTCTCGCGGCCGGTCAATTCGGGATGAAAGCCGGTACCAACTTCCAGCAGCGCCCCGAGGCGGCCGCGAATCTGTGCATGGCCCGCGCTCGGAGTGGTCACCCTCGCCAGGATCTTCAGCAGGGTGCTCTTGCCAGCGCCGTTGCGCCCGATGATTCCAACAACCTCACCCCGCGGGACGTCGAACGAAACATCCCGGAGCGCAAGGTGAGTCGCGCTTTCTGCCCGGAGCTCACCGCGGAGGAGCGATCGAGCGCGGGCGGTCAAGTGCTCTCTCATGGTGTCCTGCCCACGCCGCCGCGCGCCGAGCGAGTATCGCTTGGAGAGCCCTGAGACGCTGATCGCGATGTCGGGCGACAGAAATGGAGAGCCTGCGGTCATGTGCGTTGCGGTCCCGTCAGTTCAGATTGTGTCTGCGAACGTGCGTTCCATCCGATGGAAGAAGATCACTCCCGCCGAGAGGAGGATGACGACCCCCGCCGTGCTCGCTACGAGCAGCGATGGTGACGGCGGGGTCGTGCCCAGCCAGGCCCAGCGGAAGCTCTCAATCACACCAGCCATGGGATTGAGCCCATACAGCCAGCGCCAACGGTCTGGAATCAATTCGACCGAGTACGCCACCGGCGAGGAGAACATCCAGATCTGCAGCAGGAACGGCAGCGTGTACGAGACATCCCTGTATCGGACGTTCAAGGGCGCCAGCCAGGTGACGACCGCCAGCGCCGTCGCGATGGTCAACAGGACGAATAACGGCGTGAGCACCACCGCAACTCCGGGCATGATGCCGTACCACGCAAGCATGCCTCCGAGCACCAGGAACCCGACGCCAAAGTCGACGACGCCCGCCAGGAGCACTCCCAGCGGCAGCAGCAACCTTGGAAAATAGATTTTGGAGATCAGCTGTCGCTCCTGCGTCATGCTGTTGACGCCGCGAGTGACGGCTTGCGCAAAGAAATGCCAGGGGACGAGCGCGGCATACGCAAACACCGGGTACGGCAGCCCGGCGGATGGCAGCTTGGCGAGCCGCCCGAACAGCACGGTGAAAATCAGGGTGGCCAGGAGTGGCTGCAGGACGAACCAGAACACCCCTATCGCCGTCTGGCGGTACCGAACCTTGACATCTCGCCAGACCAGAAAGCCCAGCAGCTCACGCGACTCCCACGTCTCCCGAAGATCTAGATCGAACAATCCTCGTTGGGGATGAATGTCGATGACCTGCTGTGGATCAGCCATAACCGGGCCGGTGCACAGCAAAGCATGTGCCGAAGCCCAGCTATTAGTCTCTGGTGACGACCATTGCTCAATTTGCGCCAACGCTGGCCGAAACGCATGGTTGCTTTCAGATTGCCGGTTGGAGTCTCGGAAACTCTTTGTCCGATGTACGTAAGGCAACGACCTGCACGGAAGGCGGGCGGTCTCTCGGGTGATTCGCGCCGTCGGGCCCGCTGCTCAGCCAGGGCAGGCGTGGCGGCCGTATCGGCGTCAGAGCGCCATTCCTCCCGCGCGAAACCCAGGTAATAACAAAACATCATCTCGTGCCGCACTGCTGCCACGACGTTGCCTCGGGCGAGGCTGGTCACGGTGCCAATCAACGGCCTCGCCATGCTGGTCCACACGAAGCGTGCAATGCTGGCGAAACGAGAGGCGGTCCTGAAATCGATAGGTCACGTCGTACGGCCACATTCGCACCCAGAGGAATGCGCCTTCGCTCCTCGAAGATGAACGAAGATGGGCCGTCGTCGAGAATGGCGATTGTTCCCCATAGATCGCCGCGGTGCGCATCGAGCCAGCGCGGCCGCGGCCTGCTCCAGAGGGATGTACCGGCCCACCCGTGTAACCTATGGCCCCCTGCCATCGAGGTGTCGAGGCGCGCGTACCAGAGGCCGCCCATGACAAGGCAGTCGCCATTTAAGGTAAGGTCTTGCTGTAGCCGTGGTCCAAGGCTGTCGGCTGGTGCCCGACCCAAGGATATGAGGAGCAGCTTCACTCGTCGTCGTTTCCTGACAGTCCTCGCCGGCGTGGCCCTCGGCGGCATGACGCTCTGGGGCTTGCGGCCGTGGACTCGCGGGATACTGGCCCGGCTCTCGGGCAGGTACGACAGCCTGACGCACCCGGCCCTCGCCCGCGCCGCGACTGGCGCTCTCAGCCCGCGCGCGCTTCAGGTGCTGCAGGCAGCCGTCAGCACGCTCGTCGACACAGCCGTCGAGATGTCCCACTACGTGGAGTATTTCACGTGGCGCGCTGAGAGTTTGCCGGGGTACAGCCAACTGTACGAGGAGTTCGCGAGGAGACTTGACCTTGCCGCCGCTCGCCGCGGCGGTGGCGGATTCGCAGAAGGCCATGCCGAGTCTCGGCGGCGGGTCCTACAGCAGATCAATCTCAAAAGAGGATCGCTACGAATGGTCGCCGTAGCGTTGATTGATCCCGATTGGCTCCGGTTCGAACAGTATATCGTGCGCGAGGTCCTCGCGCTGTTCGTCAGGACCGATGGGTGGGTGCTGCTGGGATACGAGACCTGGCCCGGCACACCGCGGGGCCTCGACCTGTACACAAGACCCCCCGCCACTCGGCGCCACGCGGCATGAGCGACAAAAGGGCAGCTGTCGTGGGTTCTGGCATCGTCGGAACCGCAGTCGCGCATCACCTCGTCCAGCACGGCTATCGGGTGGATGTCTTCGAGAAGGGCCCGGAGTACCCCTATCCGCACGCGCAGCCGTTTGTCGAGAAAACCCGCTACTTGTACAGCAACCCGGCCTACCGGCTGCCAGCCGACATCCGCCGTCTCACGTGTACGGGGGACTACACCTCGAACGTCGACAGCGAACGATTCATGCTGGTCGGGGGCTCGGCCACGCGTTGGCAGGGCCTCACCCTCCGCATGTTGCCGAACGACTTCAGGACGAAGTCGGTGTACGGCTACGGCCTGGACTGGCCGCTCGCCTACTCAGATCTGGAGCCGTATTACTGCCGTGCCGAGGCGCTGCTGGGCGTATCGGGGACCGACGCCGACAATCCCTTTGCACCGTCACGCTCCAAGCCATATCCCCTGCCGCCGTTTCCTCTCAGTTATGGCGACACTCTCATCGCCGAGAAACTTCGAGCCGCCGGCCTCGTCCTCCACACGACGCCGCAGGCGAGGACGCGCAACGCCTACGACGGACGACCGGCGTGCCAGAACTTCGGTATGTGCAGTGTCTGTCCCATTGGCGCTCGCTATTCACCGACACACCACCTCGCAGCCGCCGTGAATACCGGCCGTTGCACGGTACACGCGAACGTATCCGTCCGTCGAATCGAGGTGGACGGCTCGGGGCGGGCCCGCGCGGTTGTCTGTCAGAAGAACGACTCGAAAACACCGGTAGAGCATCCGTCGGACGTGATTGTCGTCGCCGGGGGGGCGATCGAGTCAGCGCGACTGCTGATGCTGTCGTCGAGCGCCGGACATCCCGGCGGACTCGGTAATCAGTCCGCGGAGCTAGGCAAGCACTTTACGTTTCATCATGTGTGGTACGGGGAGCTTCACTATCGGACGCCGTTGTATCCCGCCCGGTTCGGCGGGGCGACCGGCCAGAGCTGTCAGTTCCTCGAACCGCCGAAGCGCGGAAAGCACGGCGGCATCAAGATCGAGTTCTCGGCGACCAGCGAG
>Ga0075421_100004861_pt1 | contig 16204 bp, 10 predicted proteins | sample SoiMetdeltSBSDD5_FD_75292 | JGI IMG/M metagenome (GOLD analysis project Ga0075421, IMG submission 75292) | Bulk soil microbial communities from a Populus tree surrounding site in Tennessee, USA - Soil MetaG P. deltoides SBSDD5 | ecosystem: Environmental > Terrestrial > Soil > Tree plantation...
TGGCGGCCGCGGCGGCGAGCGCTGATCCGATCTGACGTGCGGGCTCTGACGCTCGCATTCCTTGACTGCCGGCGCGCCATGCGCGCGCCGGCACCTCCTTTCTCTTCAACCTGAAGTCGAATTGCCCACGCTTCTTTTCTGAGGCTCGCGACAGATGGGCCCCGAGTGGGCGCCTTGCTCATCGAACCCTCCTTCCGTACGAGTGCCTGAAGTCCGCTGAGTACAGGCCGGAAGAAGGTTCCAGCATGATGGGGGTGACGTCGAAGGTCGGCATTGCATACGATTGCCCTTCATGCAGACGAACTCAGTCCGCCAGACTTTTGCCGCGGCACTGGACGCACTGGTCGACCAGATCAAACAGGATCGGGCGATCCTTGCCGCCGTGCTCTGCGGCAGTCTTTCGCACGACACCGTCTGGGCGAAGTCGGATATCGACCTGGTGCTGGTGACGATAGACGATCGCAAGATCGAGAACTCGGGCATCTCGCTCAACGCCGACGGCGTCAACGTACACGCCGTGCTGATGCCGCGGACAGAGTTTCGCAAGGTGGTCGAAGGGTCGGTGAACAACTCCTTCTTCCATTCGTTCCTTGCCAAGGGCCGTCTGCTGTACACGCACGACCCGAGCATCGAGGCCCTCTGCGCCGGGCTGCACAGCATCGGCCAACGCGACACGCAGTTGGAACTGCTGCGCGCCGCGATCCACGCGCTGGCGCCGATCGACAAGGCGCACAAGTGGTTCGTCACGCGCGGCGACTTCGATTACTCCGCACTATGGATTCTCTATGCGGCGACATCCCTGGCCAGAATCGAAGTGATCGGCCGGCGACTGCTTGCCGATCGGGAAGTGCTGCCGCAGGCGCTCGCGCTCAATCCTGACTTCTTCGCGACGGTCTACACCGGCCTCCTCAATACCAGGAAGACGAAGAAGAACGTCCAGGCGGCTCTCGATGCGGTCGATTCGTATCTCGCGGAACGAGCGCCCTCGCTGTTTTCGTTGGTGATCGATTACCTGCGCGAGTCAGGAGAAGTCCGCTCGGGCAGTGAGATCGAAGCGCATTTCACGCGCAACTACGACGTCGGCGGCGTCGTCTCAGCCTGTGAGTACTTGGCTCACAACGGCCTGATCGGCAAAGCGGCGACTTCCGTGCGCCTGACAAAGCGCAGCACGGCTGATGTGCAGGAACTCGCTTTCTTCTATACCGGCGCACATGCCTAGAAACCATTCGAAACCACAGGGGCAAACGGGCGCCAAGGCGCGCACGACGGTGGCGGTCCTGGGCGCGCGCGTTCATAACCTGAAGAACATCTCGGTCGAGATCCCGCGTGACGAGCTCGTGGTCATCACAGGGCTGTCCGGATCCGGGAAGTCGAGCCTGGCGTTCGACACGATATACGCGGAAGGGCAGCGTCGATACATGGAGTCGCTATCGAGCTACGCGAAGCGGTTCGTGGCGCAGGTCGCGAAGCCCGACGTCGACTACGTGTTTGGCCTCTCGCCGGTGATTTCCATCGAGCAGAAGACGGTCATGAGCAACCCGCGCTCGACCGTTGGCACGATGACCGACATCTCGGGTTATCTGAACCTGCTGTTCGCCACCATCGGCCAGCCGCATTGTCCGCGCACGGGAGAACCGACGCCCAGCCGGTCAGCGAGCCAGATCCTGGAAGCCATTCTCTCGCTGCCCACGGGAACCGAGATCGAACTGCGGGCGCCGGTCTTCAAGGTGTACGGCGAGGAGCTCGACGTCGTGTTCACCGAGCTGCGGAAGAAAGGGTGCCGGCAGCTGATCATCGACCGCAAGCCGGTCGACATCTCCGGTGAGGTGGAGGTCGATGCCGCCAGCGTGAAGACGATGGAGGCCGTGGTCGATCGGTTCGTGGTCGGACGGCAGCACGAGAAGGCGATTCGCGCGGGCATCTCTGCCGCGCTGCTCGTGGGCGACGGCCTTCTCCAGGTGCACGTCGGTAAAGGTGCGAGCAAGGCGGAGAGCGAGCGTTTCTACGATGGCCTGTGCAGCGCGACGCATCATTTCGTCTACGGCGACATCGGCCCGAGTTATTTCGTCTTCAACGATCCCGAAAGCGCGTGTCGCACCTGCGGTGGTCTCGGCGTGGACAAGCTCACGCACCCGGATCTGCTCGTGCCCGATCCGCAGCGCAGTATCCGCGGCGGCTGTTTCGTCAAGGAGGCGTTTCGCTACAACCCGGACACGTGGGACGGGCGGATGATGTTCAGCCTGGCGAAGGCGCAGCGCTTTTCGCTCGACACCCCGTGGAACGAGCTACCGGATGCAGCGCGCAAGGCCGTGCTGTTCGGCGAGCAGAGAGTCGTGCTGACGACGCCGCCGGAAGCCAAGGTGAAGCGCGACGACCAGGAAGGAAAGGAACTCGGTTTTACCGGGATCGCGCGCCGCATCGAGCGCTGGTATCGTCGCTACCGGCAGCGCGGCGAGGCGAATTCCAGGATGGAAGAGTGGCTCGACAAGGTGATGGTCGAGCACACGTGCCTCGACTGCAAGGGCGCACGCCTGCGCGCGACCCGGTTGCTGTTCACCGTCGGGGGCAAGACGATCTACGAGATGGGGCAGCTCAACTTCGATGAGCTGCACGAGTTCCTCGGCACCATCAAACCGACCGGACGCGGCTCCGACGCCGGGCGCCAGGTGTTGAAGGAGATTCGCGGGCGCCTGGCGTTGTTGCTCGGCATCGGACTCGATTACCTGAACTTCAATCGCCGCTCCGGCACGCTCTCAGGTGGCGAATCACAGCGCATCCGGCTGTCCACGCAGATCGGCTCGGGTCTCATGGGGATGCTCTACGTCCTCGACGAGCCGAGCATCGGGCTGCACCCGAAGGACAACGTCAAGATGATTGCCACGCTCGAGAGTCTCCGTGACATCGGCAACACCGTGATCGTCGTCGAACACGATGAGGACACGATACGCGCCGCGGATCACCTCATCGAAATGGGCCCGGGTCCAGGGGTGCACGGCGGCACCGTGGTCGTCCAGGGCACGTTCGAGGACGTCCTCCGGTGCAAGGCGTCACCGACCGGGCAGTTTCTCTCGGGCAAGCGCTCGATTGCGCTGCCGGCGACCAGGCGTGCCGGCAACGGCAAGACCCTGACGGTGCGTGGCGCCCGCGAGAACAACCTGAAATCGATCGACGTCAGCTTCCCGCTCGGATGTCTGGTCGCGATCACTGGCGCGTCGGGATCGGGCAAGAGTACGTTGATCAACGAGATCCTCTACAAGGCCCTGTGGAAGCGCCTCGTGGACACGCGCACGCTGCCTGGCGATCACGACGGCGTGGATGGCCTCGAGCACGTGCACAAGGTCGTCAGCATCGATCAGTCGCCGATCGGCCGCAACAGCCGTTCGAATCCCGCGACCTACATCGGCTTCTACGACACGATTCGCGATCTCTTCACGCAGGCGCCGCTGTCGATCGAGCGCGACTACAAACCCGGTCGGTTCAGCTTCAACGTCAAAGGCGGCCGCTGCGAGGAGTGCCAGGGTGAAGGCACGATCACGACGCAGATGTATTTCATGCCGGACGTCGAGGTGACGTGTGCCGCGTGCAAAGGCGCGCGCTTCAACAGCGAGACGCTCGAAGTCACGCTGCGCGGCAAGACCATCGACGATGTGCTCAACATGTCGGTGGAGGAGGGCGTCCCTTTCTTCGCCAGTGAACCGGCGATCAGCAAAAAGATCCAGGTGCTGGCCGATCTCGGTCTTGGCTACCTGACGCTCGGTCAATCGTCCACGACGCTGTCCGGCGGTGAAGCGCAGCGCGTCAAGATCTCCACCGAGTTGAGCACGCTGCAACGATCGAAGCACACGCTCTACATCCTCGACGAGCCGACGACCGGTCTGCATCTGGCCGACGTCGAGAAGCTGCTCGTGGCGCTGAATCGACTGGTGGATGCCGGGCACACGGTGCTGCTCATCGAGCACCATCTCGATGTGATCAAGACGGCCGACCATGTCATCGACCTCGGTCCGGATGGCGGCCACGCGGGCGGTCGGGTCGTCGCGAACGGGACGCCGGAGAAGATTGCCACCGCAAAGAACTCGCACACCGGGCGGTTCCTGAAAGCGCACTTGCGGTAGACGGCACGGAGCCCAGTCATGACCCGAATTCAGACGATCGCCTGTCTCGTCATCATCGCCTCGGCTGCAACGGGATGCCGTCAGGCGCAGGAGCCGCCGCCGACGAAAGAGTCAGAGCCGGTGCCGCAGTCTCGTGAGATGGGCGGAGCCAAATCCGTGATGACGTTCTTCGTCACGAGCAAGGGACTGGGGAGAGGTGGCGACCTTGGCGGCCTGTCCGGCGCCGACGCACACTGCCAGGCGCTTGCGCAGGCGGAAGGTGCGGGAGATCACACGTGGCGGGCATACCTGAGTGCATCGCCACGCGAGGGACAGCCGGCGATCAACGCCCGCGACCGGATCGGCAAGGGGCCGTGGTACAACGCCGAGGGACTGATCATTGCCGCGAATCTCGACGAACTGCACAGCGACACAAACCGAATCAACAAAGAGACCGCGGTGACCGAAAGGCTGGATCCGGTGAACGGTGTTGAAGACAACCCGAACGTCCACGACATTCTCACCGGCTCGCGCCCAGACGGCACCGCATACGCCGGTGCCGACGATCTCGCGTGTCGGAGCTGGACGTCCAGCGGCGAGGGACGCGCGCAGGTCGGCCACCACGATCGCCGCGGTCAGGGTGCGGGCGTGAACTCCTGGAATTCAGTTCACGCCTCGCGCGGCTGTAGTCCGTCGGAGTTGCAGGCGACGGGTGGGGCCGGGCTGTTCTACTGCTTCGGCATCGACTGACGATCAGCGAACGCCATCAGAAGGTGGATTCTCAGTCTGTTCCGCCTTCCGCCGACCATGCGACGTACATAACATATATGCTATACAACTAACACCTCACCTTGAAGTGGGTCAAGCCAGGTCACCGGCAGGTCGCGGCTCCGAATGGTGACGACCGCTGGCCGCGATTCGCAGGTCAGCGCTCCGATCACCTCCACGTGTGGCATGTCCACAAGTACCCCGTAACTTTTGCGCCCCCTGGTCCGTTACAGTCTTCGAGCGGTTGAACTGACGTGACGGCGAGCACAGACGACGAGCGATCGCTGATCGAGGCGGCGCAGGCAGATCCGGCGCGGTTTCTGGAGCTCTACGACCGCTATGTCGATCGCGTGTACGCGTACGTCAGCCGGCGTGCCGGGAGCCGCGTGGCAGCCGAGGACATCACGTCGGCCGTCTTCGAGCAGGCGTTGACGAAGCTGTCGACGTTCGAATGGCGCGGCGTACCGTTCGCGGCCTGGATCTTTCGCATTGCCGCGAACGCGCTGACAGACCACTGGCGGCGCGAGGGGCGGGACGCTCACGACCCGCCGCCGGATGTCCCGGACGAGCGCGAGTATCGCGATCTCGAACAGCGCGTGAGCCTGTTTCAACTTGTCGACCGTTTGCCTGACACGCAACGTCAGGTCATTCAGATGCGGTTCGTGGACGGCTGCAGTATCAGGGATGTTGCCGTCGCGCTCGGTCGATCGGAGGGCGCGGTGAAGCAGTTGCAACTTCGGGCGCTCGAGAGCCTGCGCAAGAGCATGGGACACCATGGCTGACGAGCCCTTGATCGATCGTCTCGACCGGATTATCGACGCCCTCGTGGCACGCGAGGACGCGACCGCGGCGCTCGGTGACGCGGAAGCAGCGCCGCTCGCGCGGGTGGCTGCCGAATTGCGGCACTACCCGCGACGGGACTTTACGATGCGCCTGCGCGCGCAGTTGGAGGGGAGGACGAAGATGGCCACAGCAGTCGCCGCGCGAAACATCCGCGCCGGCTTCACCAGCGTCACGCCGTACGTGTGGGTGCCGGATCGTGGCTTTGCCGACTTTCTCGTTCGCGTGTTCGATGCGGTCGAGACCAGTGTTGCCGAGAACCCGGGCCACGGTACGCATCGCGAGCTGCGCATCGGCAGCTCGATGCTGATGATTGGAGAGACCGGTGAACACGGAGGCAGTGCGTCACCGCGCCCGGTCGCCTTCCACGTGTTCGTCGAGGACGCCGACGCCGTGTTCGCCAAGGCGCTGAATGCGGGTGGGACCTCGCTAGGCGAGCCGGCCGATCGTCCGTATGGCGAGCGATCAGGGTTCATTCGTGATTCGTACGGCAATCACTGGTACATCGCCACGAGCCTGGGGCCGAGCGCTGTGCCAAAGGAATTGCGCACGATCACGCCGTTCCTCCACGCCCAGAACGTGGGCGAGTACATCGGATTCCTGCAGCGCGCGTTCGGCGCGGTTGAGGAAGCGCGTCATGAAATGCCCGGCGGGGCGGTGCCGTATGCGCGCGTCCGCATCGGTGACGCGGCCCTGGAGATGGGTGGGCCGGTAGATCCGATGCCGGGCGCCTACTTCCTGTATGTCGATGACGCCGATGCGGTGTATGAGCAGGCGCTCGTTGCCGGAGCGACGTCGCTGTCGGCACCTGCCGATCGGCCGACCGGCGATCGAATCGCGTTCGTGCAGGATCCGTTGGGCAACCATTGGTACATCGCCCGGTCGATTTAGCAGGGCGTTGAAGAACGCGAGGTACGCCGCACGTCTCTATCTCTCTAAAAGCGCGTGCTGAGCGCGACGCGAACGCTCCGCGGGTATCCAGGCGAGACGTTCGTGTTGTTGTCCGCGTTGACGTAGTACGTCTTGTCGGTGATGTTCTCGACGTTCAGTTGCAGGCGCACCTGGCGAGTGAGCGCAAAGAACGCGGCCGCATCGGCTCGAAGGAAGCCAGGCAAGACGACGGTGTTGTCGATGGCGGCAAACATGTCCGAACGCTGGCTCAGTCCGAGGCCGGCCGACAGGCGCGGATGAATCTGATAGTTGTTCCAGAGCGAGAACGTGTGGTGCGGCACCTGTGCGACCGTGGCTCCGGCTGCAGCCGAGACCGTGGCGCTGCTGACGAAGGCATCCTGATACGCGTAGCCACCGACGATGGTCCAGTGGCGAGCGATCTCGCCTCCCAGTGAGGCTTCGAATCCATTCGTGCGCTGGCTGCCGGTCTGGATAATGCGCGTGGGGTCATTCGGGTCCGTCGATCGGGTGTTGGTGCGATCCAGCCGGTACACAGCGGTCGTGAACGACAGGCTCGGGGCGAGGTCCCACTTCACACCCACTTCGTAGTTCGTGAACTTCTCCGGCTCCACCTGCTGAGTGATGACCGTCAACGACGAGAACTGATCACCTGAACTCGGCAAGTACGAGACGCTGTAGCTGCCGTAGAGCGAGACCGGCTCCACGGGCTTCACGACGACACCGGCGCGCGGCGACACCAGATCGTCAGGACGTGCGAGCGTGTCTCCGTTTCGATTGTTGTCATAGCGGAGATCGAACCTGTCGTATCGCAGACCGCCGAGCAACTGGACGTACTGCGAGAGCTGTACTTGGTCCTGCACGAATGCCGCGGCGACGAGCGTGCGAACGTGGTTGTCCGCGTCGGTCGCATTCTGCCGGAACGTGACGGGAACAGAGGTCGTTGGATTGGACATCGGCACGACCAGCGACGTGGCAGTGTTGTTGAAGAAGCCGCTCTGCCGGAAGTTGTCCGTCACCTGATGGCCGAATTCGGCGCCTGCCAGGAACACGTGGTGCACGGGGCCCGTCGTCAACGGGACGGTCACGTCGGTCTGATTGAACACGTTCGTGCGGTCCGTCGCGTTGTTGTAGGCAGTCAGGGGGACCTGCGTACCGTCGGGAGTGGCGGCGCCTGGAACGAAGTTCTGGTAGAAGCGCCCGTAGTCACCGATGAGCGTTCGGTTGCGCACCGTCGCACGGCCGATCCGGTGGTCGACGTTGACGGAGCCGAGATTGACGTCCAAACGAACGTCGCTCTGGCTGGGATCGCCGAAAAACGTTTCGATCGGGACAGAGGCCGGACGCCCCTGATATGACGTGATTCCACGGTCGGCGACGCGTCGATCGCGCAGATACTCGTAGCCGACGGTCACCCGCGTGCGGTCGCTTGGGAGGAACGTGACCGTGGGGTTGATCGCCTGTCGTTCGAGGTCGACGCTGTCGCGGAAGCTGTCCGAATTCTCGAACATGCCGTTCACGCGAAGCGCGACCCTGCTGCTCAACGGCTGATCGATGTCTGTGGTAACGCGCGTGTTTCCGAACTGGCCTCCCTGCAGGAAGATCTCGCGCCGCGGCATGAAGCTGGCGTTCTTGACGACGCGATTGACCACGCCGCCCGCACCACCGCGACCGAAGGTGAGCGCGTTCGGCCCCTTGAGCACCTCGACGCGATCGAGGTTGTACAGGTCGCGGTAGTACTGCACGTCATCGCGCACGCCGTCGACGAAGAAGTCGGAGGACGAACTGTTGCCGCGCATGATGACCTGGTCGCGGTTGTTCTCGCCCTGGTGGGTGGTGACGCCCGGCACGTAACGCATCACGTCGGCAACGCTCGTCATCAACTGGTCCCTGACCAGTTCCTGGGTCACGACGCTGATGGACTGAGGCACATCGCGCAGTGGGGTCAACGTACGGGTCGCGCTGCTGATCGCGGGCACACGATAACCTCCGGCCGCGGTCACACTGACGGCCTCGCGGACAGCGGCAATCGGCAGCATGAACTGCAGTGAGGGCGATTGCCCTTCGCGAACGGTGATGCGTTCAGCGACATCCGCAAACCCCGGGGCGGACACGGTCACCGTGTAGGTCCCGGCCGGCAGGTCGAGCGAGAAACGCCCATCGGTCCCTGTCTGGGCGGAGGCGACAGGAGCGGTTGTCACAGTAGCGGTCACCACAGCGCCCGACACGGGGGCACGCATGGGATCCATCACAGTGCCTTGCACGACGGCGTTGGGGGCGGCCTGGGCGAAGGCCGGACGTGCGGGGGCATCCAGCCAGAACGCGAACACGAGTAGGAAGGTCGCAGAACGTCTCAGATTCATCATGGTCTCCAGCGCCCGGTGGACAGCTCCGGCGAAGCGCGGACATGATGATACTGAGACTGCGTCTCAAGATCAACATGCCAGGATCCGTTAACCTCCTGCGCTGCGTGCCAGAATCCCGCAGCCTCCACCTGGAGGCGCTCATTTCGTCCATTCACCACGTCGAACACGCGGGAGGAACAGGATGGCGTCGAAGTCTTCACGTGTCTCGCGTCGTCGAATCCTCAGGGCAGCAGGATCGGCGGCAGTTGGAGGGGGCGCCGTATTTTTCGGAACGGGCGCGGTCCAGGGCCAGGCCCCCGCGATTCTCACCAACACGCAGGCGGGGCGGCGGTTCAAGGCCTTCGTGAAGTACAGCAACGAGCTGCCGGCGGTCGTTGATGTGACGGCGCGCGCGCTGACCGCCAACCAGGTGCTGCTTCGCGTCGATGCGGCTCAGACTTGTTATACGAGCATCGACCAGGTGCTGATCCCCGGAACGCCGACCAATCAGGCCACCATCGTCGGTCACGGCGGCGTCGGTGTCGTCGAGGCAATCGGCCCGCAAGTGATCAGTACTCGCGTCGGCGATCGCGTCATTCTCAATCTCCACGCCGCCTGCGGTCGCTGCCACAACTGTCTGCGGATGCGTTCGGACAAGTGTCGCTCGGGCGGCGCCACCAACACGCCCATCGCCGACGTCAGCGGCATGCAGGTGTTCGGGCGCACCGGCGCCATGTCCGAGTTGGCGATTACTGGGGAGGAGTACGTGACGCCTCTCTTCACCGACGTGTCGTCGGTCGAAATCTCGATGTTGACCTGTGTCTCCGGATGCGGGCTTGGCATGACGATGACAAACGCGCCGGTTGAAGTGGCCTCGGACGTCGTGATCTTTGGCGCGGGCCCGGTGGGCCTCTCCGCGGTCATGGGCGCGAAGGTGAAAGGTGCGTCTCGGATCGTCGTGGTCGAGCCGATCCCGTACCGACGAGATCTGGCGAGCAAACTCGGTGCGACTGATGTCGTCGACCCGAATCAATTCAAGGACCGCGCGCCGATCCCGAATGCGCCGGCCAACGGCGACCGATTTCGCGACGCGCTGGTCGAGCACTTGCGCGAGATGACGCGACACAAATACGACGATCGAATCTGGTCTGGAGGGGGACGAAACGGGCCGGACCACGTCATCGAAGCTGTCGGTGGAGACAAGATCAAACCGCGTCGCGTGCCTCAAGGTCCTGACCCGACCGGCGTCACTGTGCTCAACCAATGTTGGGAGCTCGGCTCGTCGATTGGATCGATTGTCACGTGTAGCGTCGGTCACCCGAGCGACGCGTTCGTGCGACTTCCAGCGTCGCAATGGGCCGACGGCGCAAAGCATCACTGGCCCGGTACCGGAGGCGGAACGAACGATCGACGCGATTCGCAGCGTTACTGCCGGCTGATGGAAACGGGACAGATCAACATCAAAGCCATTGCCTCGAAAACGTATCCACTCGGTGAGACGAGGGAGGCATACCAGGTGTGCGCCGATCGCGAGGTCGTCGCCACGATCGTGACGCCGAACGCGCGGACGTGACGAAGGAGTGTGAAGGGGTCTGACCCCGCCTACCGTAGAGCTCGCACACGCCTGCATGTGCACGTGGTAGAGCGAGACAGGAGGGAGGTGCTATAAAGGCCGCGTCTCGTGACAGGAGGCAGCGATGGCGGCGAAGCGCGGAGACTTCGATGGCGACGGCAAAGCCGAGATTCCAGTGTCCAGTCCCTGGGGCGTGGGTCTGCTGAAACTGTCCGGTACGACGCTGACGTCGCCGATCATGGCCCCCAACGGAACGCGGTTCGGTGGTTGGCTGCTGAACACGGCCGACAACAGGTTCGATCTCATCGGCGACTTCGACGGTGACGGCAAGACCGAGATGCTCGTCACGAGCCCGTGGGGCATCGGCGTGCTCAAGGCATCGGGCAGCACCTATGCCGCTCCGGTCATGGCTTCCAACGGAACCCGCTTCGGTGGCTGGCTGCTCAACACGGCCGACAATCGTTTTGGCCCGATCGGGGACTTCAACGGTGACGGCAGGGTCGAGATTCTGGTGACGAGCCCGTGGGGCATCGGCATCTTCCAGTTGTCAGGTGGCACGTTCACGGTGCTCATGATGGCCGAGAACGGGACCCGCTTTGGAGGCTGGCTGCTCAATACGGCGGACAACCGCTTCAGCCCGATCGGTGATGTGGACGGCGACGGCAAGCAGGAGATTCTCATCACGAGCCCGTGGGGCATTGGGATCCTGAAGCTCTCCGGCGCGACGCTGACCGCTCCGATGATGGCGCCAAACGGGACGCGCTTCGGCGGCTGGCTCCTCAACACCGTCGACAATCACGTGGTGACCTCGGCCGATCTCGATGGTGATGGCCGAGACGAGATCGTGATCTCGAGCCCGTGGGGTATCGGCGTGCTCGAACTGTCGGGGTCGACCCTCAATGCGCAGATGATGGCGCCGAACGGGACACGCTTCGGTAACTGGTTGCTCAACACACTCGACAACCGCATCGGTCCGGCGGCCGACTTCAACGGCGACGGGAAGGTCGAACTGCTCGTGACCAGTCCATGGGGCATCGGCGTCTGGCAACTCTCTGGCGCGACATTCAACGTGCTGATGATGGCGCCGAACGGGACGCGCTTCGGCGGCTGGCTTCTCAATACTGCTGACAACCATTTCGACAGCTTTGCGGACTTCACCGGCGATAACAAAGCGGACATCCTGGTGAGCAGTCCCTGGGGTATCGGCGTCTTCCGCTTCACGGGCAGCAGCTTCAGTGTGCCGATGATGGCGCCCAATGGCACACGCTTCGGCGGCTGGCTCCTGAACACCGCCGACAACCGCTTCGAATTGGGCGAGCAGACCCTCCGCGTACACGTGAAGATCCTGACCAACCCCACGATCTCGATTGCGCGAATGTTCCAGTCGATGCAGCAGGTCTACGAGGCGGTTGGTATTCGCGTCCACCCAGTGAGCACGGAAACACTCAACCTGCCCGCGCTCAATGACGTCGACGTTGGCACATGCTCGGGGTCGGTCACGGCGGAGCAGACGCAGTTGTTCGCAAACCGCAACAACGCGTGGGGGACAGACGTCGTGGTGTATTTCGTCCGCTCGACGGTGCCGAGCTTCAACGGCTGCGCGAGTTTCCCTCCCGGCCGCCCCGGAGCAGTCGTGGCGCAGATCGCGTCGCAGTGGACGATGGGGCATGAGATTGGGCACGTGCTCGGCCTGCGTCACGTCAACGACAACAATCGGCTCATGACGGGAAACGGAACTGGAAACATTACCAATCCGCCGCCGGATCTCGTGTCGACCGAAGTGAACACCATGCGCGCGAGTGGCCTGACCTTCGAGAGCTGAGGGGACATCATGGCGATTACGATGCAAGACGTTCGGGCCTGGCTGGATCCGGACGAGCCGAACTACGCAGGTGCGGCACGAAGTCTGGGACCGGCTGCACTGCCGCTGCTGCTCGAACTGGTGCGCGGTGGTGATTTGGGACTGGCGTCGAAAGCCACGTCGCTGGCAAGCCGGATCCAGTCGGACAAGTCTGTCGAGGTACTCGCAGCTGCTGCGGCAACGACGGAGCCGATTCTTCGCGTCGCGGCGGCCGGCGCGCTCCACCACCTCAAACCAGCTCATGCCGAGCGGTTGCTGAGTGCACTCAAGACCGATCCCGACCCTGGTGTGCGGAAGGTGATGGTCAAGTCGGCGGCACAGGTGAAGTCGCCGCGTGCAGCGACTCTCCTGAAGCAGATGTCGGTGGCGGACCCGGAGCCCTTCGTGCGTGAAAAGGCTGTGGGCGTCATGGCTGCTGTCGCAGCGTCAGCCGCGAGGTCGAAGAGCCCCAAAAAGGGCGCGGCAAGAAAGACAGCGGTGACGAAGGTCACTGCGAAAAAGGGCATCACCAAGAAGGTCGTCGCGAGGAAGGGGAGCGCGAAGAGAGCCAAAGCCAAGGGCTCGAGAAAGAAGTAAGCCTGTCCGTGTGAACCGCTGGGCGTGATGGACGTATTAGATCCCCAGTGGAGGACCGATGGGAGTCATGCGACAACTACGCGATGCGATCGAGCAGGATCTTCGCTTTGCCCTCCGCATGCTCCGCAAATCGCCTGGATTCACAGCGGCGGCTGTCCTCATCCTGGCGATTGGCATAGGCGCGAACGGCGCAATCTTCAGCCTGATCAACGCGGCACTCCTGCGCCCGGTCATCGGCACCGGCATCGACGAACGATTCGTCGGCGTGTACTCCGGCGATCGCACCAGGCCCGACGCGTTCCGTCCGTTCTCGTATCCCGAATACATCGACGTGCGTGAGCGCAACGGTGTGTTCGCGCACGTGATCGCAGAGGCGGGCATCCGCACTGGCATCACCGACGGTGGTGAGACGCGGCGCGTCAGCACGATGCTCGTCTCGTCGAACTACTTTGAGGCGCTCGAGGTCCCGATGCTGGCCGGCCGAGCGTTTACGCGCGAAGAGGAGCATCCGCTCGCTGATGCCGCCGTCCTTGTGGTCAGCCCTACGGTTGCCCGGCGCTACGGAACGGCTCGAGAGGCGATCGGCCGACGCCTCGGGTTGAACGGCCGCGAGTTCACGATCGTCGGCGTCACACCCGAGTGGTTCCACGGCGCGATGGCCGTGATGGTGTCTGAGCTCTGGGCTCCGTTCGGGGCCGCGCGCCTGCTGATCCCTGCGGACCAACGTGGTTACATTCAGCCCGCGTCCCTTGATCGATCGACGCCGGCGCTGCTGCTCGCGGGAACGCTGAGGCCTGGTGTGTCGGCCTCGGAAGCGCAGGCCCAGCTGGCGCCGCTGGCTGATGCGCTGGCGGCGGCGTATCCCGAATTCAACAGGAACCAGCAGCTCGTCGTGCAGCCGCGATCGCGGACGGCGCGAGGGGCGGGGCCGCGGAACGACACGCCTGCCTTTGCTGGCGCGGCGGTGTTGATGGTGATCGCGGGCATGGTGCTTGGGGTCGCCTGTCTCAATCTCGCCAACATGCTGCTCGCCCGCGGGAGCGCGCGCCGCCAGGAAATCGCCGTGCGGTTGGCACTCGGCGGCAGCCGGTTCCGAATCGTGCGCCAGCTGGTCATCGAAGGGATGCTCCTGTCGGCACTCGCGGGCACAACCGCACTCCTCGTGTCCTGGTGGGTGGCACAGATCTTTGTCGCTTCGCTGACCCGTTTCGCGCCCACGCCGATCCTGCTGGACGTCTCGCCAGATGCCCGAGTGATCGCGATCGTTGCCGGCGCCGCGATTGTCAGCACGCTGATTTTCAGCTTCGGGCCCGCGTGGCGGTTGTCGCGGCCGGAGTTGGCGACGGCGCTGAAACCGTCGACACCGCTGGTCGTGACTCGTACCGGCCGGCTCCCTCTGGCCAGCGTCCTGGTGGCCGCGCAGATTACGCTGTCGGTTGCGCTCATGGTGACAGCCGGCGTGTTCGTTCGCGCCAGTGCGCGCGCGGCCTCGAGCGATCCGGGTTTTCCGCTCGCCGGTGGATTGATCGTCGAGATGGATGCTGCGCTCGCGGGTGCCGACGCAGTGCGGGCGCGGGCCCAGTACGGTGCGGCACTGATGCGTGTGCGCGCGCTTTCCGGAGTACGCGATGCCAGCCTTGCCTCGATTGTGCCGTTTGGCGACGTGCGGGAGGGGCGCATGGTGCGCAGCGACTCCGATGAGGCTGTGCCCATGTTTGCGACCGTTGCGGTGATCGGCTCCAGCTATTTCTCGTCGCTCGGCTTGCCGATCGGCGCGGGCCGCGATTTCACGGCGGCTGAGGGAGCGAACAGTGCGGCGGCGGTTGCGATCGTCGATCGGCTATTCGCCGAGCGCCTGTTCGGCGGAGCGAATCCCCTTGGGCGAGTCGTTCATCTCGTCGATCCAGAGGGCGGAGTGGACGACTCGCTGCAGATCGTCGGCGTCGTGCCCACAGTGCGAGACGACATACTGGAGCCGCCGAGGCCTCATCTCTACATACCGTTCGGCCACAGCTACCGCGTCGGCATGACCCTGCACGCGAGCGTCGAACCGGGCTCGGAAGCCCGGATGATCGAGCCGATCAGACGGGCGATACAGGCAGAGGAACAGCCGCTTCCCATCCTGTCGATGCGTACGCTCACCGAACACCGCGACCGCTCGCCCAGCCTGTGGATGGTGGTCTTTGCCGCGCGTCTGTTTGTCGCGTTTGGTCTGATCGCTCTGGTGCTGGCGACGGCAGGCGTGTACGGGCTGCGGGCGTATCTCGTGGCGCGCAAGACGCGAGAGATTGGCATTCGTCTCGCACTCGGCGCGACTCACGGTCGTATTGTCCAACAGTTGCTGAGCGAAGGGACGACGATTGCCGCGGCGGGCCTCGCGGTGGGTTTACTCGTGGCAGCGGGTCTCGTGCGACTGCTTCAGACCGGTCTTGTCGTGGACATCGGCGCACTCGACTCCATCGCGTTCGTCGCGGCATCCGGAATGTCGGTGCTCGCCACAATCGCGGCGTCGTACATACCTGCGCGCCGCGCCCTTCGCATCGACCCGGCTGTTGCGCTGCGCCCGGAGTGAGCGATCGAACGGGCAGCGGTCGACTCGATGTCACGACGCCAGTGATCGTCCGTCCCAGTCATTGAATGCGAGCGAGGCGCTGCGTCAGATCGCCTCGCTCGTGGCAGCGTCTTCTGGTCCCGCTTCGCGGTGCGCGCGTCTTGACCGGGGAAACTTGACCCAGATGTCACGAATCCAGGCGGTCAAGACGGCGAGGGACTGACGATCACCGGTGTGTCGGTCCAGGCTTCTCTTACTCGCCCGGAACCATCAAGTGCGCCGTCGACGTGCCGGCATTCATGATCCACACGCCGCCCATTTTCGGGTTGTCCGGCAATCCCAACGACGCCGTCGTTGCGCCGGGGACGGCGATCGTCATATGTGTTCGCGCGGTCGACTGATCCTTGCCCATGAAGTGATACCAGACGGAACCGAATTCGGGCTTGGCTCGAGAGCCGTCCTTTTCAGCGGCATCGAGTGCGGCCTGGCGCTTCGTGCGGTCGGGCTCTGATTCGAACTTCATGTTCTGCACGGCTCGGTCGAGGTTGCCAAGGCTGGTGCACTCGATCGAGAACGGCTGCTGCCCGGGCAGCCCCGACTTGTCAAAGCAGACCAGTCGATTGGTGCCCTTCCTGAGCGTGTCGTACGTCCAGTCGGACTTCCACTTGATGACAGTCGCCTGATCCT